>TARA_R100000773_G_scaffold18445_1_pt1 | contig 26767 bp, 35 predicted proteins | sample TARA_R100000773 | Tara Oceans TARA_R100000773 (sample SAMEA2623365) | marine metagenome | biome: marine biome (ENVO:00000447); feature: surface water layer (ENVO:00002042); material: "saline water (ENVO:00002010), including plankton (ENVO:xxxxxxxx)" | depth 5 m | reverse complement strand
TTTTCTGACATCCACATCAGATTTTAGGGGGTGGGGGGTTCAAAGGATATGCAAAAAGACCAGTAATGGTTATTATTGTGGGAAGATGAACTGCTCCAGAGAAATGATGTGTTCAAATTGTGAGTTAAGAGAATGGTAGAGCTGGTAAAAAAATCTGAACTTGTACCAAGCAACTTTGATAAATTATTCAAAGCAGAACTGGAGCGATTATGTACCATTAAAGATTATAAAACAGACGAGCTAGACAGATTAGAAGAATATGCAAGGTGCAGAATCCATACAATGATTTTAAGAAGGCAAGTAGAAGCAGAGGGAGAAGTGTTTACAAGTAATGGTGGTGGATCATATATGAATCCAAGAGTATCTATTCTAATTGGTGTTCAAAACAGAATGGATAAATTAAGAGATAAACTATATCCACCAAAGCCAAATACAGAATTAAAGAAAGCAGATATTAGAGATGAGTTTATATAATACAAAAATAAATATTTATAATTGTGATTGCATGACAGCTATGAAAGATATGGAAGATAATCAATTTGATTTAGCTATTGTTGATCCACCATACGAATTGCCTAAACGAAGTGGACAAGGTGCAGGTAAATTACAAAATAGAAAAATACAAGAAATGCATAAATTAGGTTGGGATATAGCACCAACAAAAGAATACTTTGATGAGTTATTTAGAGTATCCAAAAATCAGATTATTTGGGGTGGTAATTATTTTGGAGATTATTTAGGAAAAACAAGAGGAATTATCTGTTGGGATAAAAAACAACATTGGGAAAACTTTTCAGCATGGGAAATGGCATGGACAAGTTTTGATTGTGTAGCAAGAATATTTAGATATTCAACAACTGCTGTTAGAAATAAAATACATCCGACACAAAAACCAGTACAGTTATATAAATGGTTGTTAGAAAAATATGCTAATGAGGGTGATAAAATTTTAGATACACATTTAGGAAGTGGATCAAGTGCTTTGGCATCAGATGATTTAAAATTTGAATTTAGTGGTTATGAGATTAATGAAGATTATTTTAACAATGCAATTAAAAGATTAGAAGAACAACAAAAGCAAAAAACTTTTTTTTAATGAATATGAGGGAATCTGTGGAATCTAATGACGCAACAACAGACTATGCAGAGAAAATAGTTTCTGGAGAGATTGCGTCTTGTGATTATGTAAAGAAATCTTGCCAGAGACATTTGAATGATCTGCAAAGAAAAGATTGGAAGTATGTATTTAAGCCAGAGCTAGCAGAAAAATTTTTTAAGTTCTGTAAATACTTGAGACATTACAAAGGAGCTAAAGCTGGTGAGGTGTTTAATTTATTAGATTGGCAGAAATTTGTTTATGGTTCGTTGTATGGATGGGTAGATCAAGATGATAATTTTAGGTTCAAGTATTCTTATCTGGAAGTTCCTAGAAAGAATGGTAAGAGTTTTATGGCTAGTGCTATTGCTTGTTATGATGCATCTCTACTTGATCGTGAAGGTGTTGAAGTATATTGTCTGGCAACCAAAGAAGATCAAGCGAAAATAGTAATCAATGATGCAAGGAATATAATTAAGTATTCTCCAGAGATTAATAATATCTTTGAAATGCTCGTAGGAAGGTCAACTCTCTATATTAAGGATAGTAATCGGACTAGCTTCATAAAACCACTTGCAAGCGATTCTCGTAACCTTGATGGGCTAAATCCAGTAACAGCTATCTGTGATGAATTACATCAATGGAGAAAGAGAGAATTATGGGATGTTATGGAAGATGCTTTTGGTGCTAGGAAGAACTGGCACATGATCGCAATCACAACAGCAGGTTATGATAAAACAAATGTCTGCTATCAAGAGCGTGAGCATCTGGTAAAGATTCTTGATGGACAAGTTGAGTGTGATGATAAGTTTGGAATTATTTATACAGTTGATAAAGAAGATTGGGATAATTGGGATCAACCAAGAGTTTGGGAAATAGCTAATCCAAGTTTATATGAAGCAAAAGAAATTGAGTTCATGGAATCACAGGTTGCAAAAATAAAACAAATTCCAACCAGACTAAATTCTTTCTTGAACAAGCAGTTGAATATCTGGACTGAAGTTGATGAGATTTGGCTCAACTATAATGATTGGGATAATTGCAAAGGTGATATTGATTTAGAAAAATTAAAAGGACTAGAATGTTATGCTGGAATGGACTTGGCAAGAGTTTCAGATTTTAGTGCCTGTGCATATTTCTTTCCTGTGCAAGAAGGTTTAGATAAGAATCATGTGATAGTAGATTTCTTTTTACCAGATTATGAAATAGATATGAGATCAATAAAAGATCAAGTGCCTTATCAATTATGGTCAGATGAAGGCAATCTAATTTTAACGAATGGAAAAACTACTAACTGGGATTTTATAAAAGAATCTATACTAGAAAGAAATGGTCAGTTTAAGATTAAAGGTTTTGGATATGACAGACACTTTGCTGGAGAGTTAATTCAAGCTCTGGACAAAGAAAATGTTGAGACAAGAAAGTTTGGTATGGGATTTTATTCAATGGCAAATCCAACTGCTGAACTAGAGAGACAAGTAATAGCTAATGAGATTGTTCATGATAATTGTCCAATACTAAATTGGAACATATCTAATGTGGTTGTTAGTCGTGATCCTGCTGGAAATATGAAGCCAGATAAGATGAGAGCTAAACAAAAAATTGATGGTGCTGTTGCTTGCATAATTGCTTTGGGTGTAATGCTTCGGGATGAGGATGAAGAACAAAAAGTTAATCCTTATGAAGCCAGAGGATTGAGGATGATATGAATGAAAAAATTTTAATTGGTAGGCAAGAGATAGCTGACTATTGCAGATGCAGTACATGGACAGTAACAGCAATGATTAAAGCTGGACTAAAATGTTCTGGTGGTAAAACAAAAGGATCACCACCAAGAACAACAACAGATGATGTAGATAATTTTTTTAAATACAAACAAGACTTCAAAGCTAGTGACTACCATTCAAATAAACCTAATATAAAGTATCTTTGATTTTAGTATAAAAATAATTGATATTGGAGCTTGACGTATAAATTTCTCCCATGCTAAATTATACCCATGATTAAAAAAGGCATGATTACGAAAGGAGAAAATATGTCATTGATCAATAAACAAAATGTCAAAGCTCTTGCAAAAGAGATTGGGCAGAAAGTTCATGACAAAGATAAGTTGCAGGTTAGTGCAGACTTCTTTGCACAGATAGAACAGCTCGTTGAAGCTGTTGTAATTAGCAATGCTATCAAGCAAGATAAACTTGCAGGTACATTGCGTAAGACATCTTGGGGTTCTTCTCGATTAAGAGAAGCTACCAAGAAACTGGAGTCATTCAAATGAGGGTGAAAGAAACAGTGTCTATGAAGGTAGAGAATCTTTCCAAATGGGATGATTCATCTGTTGAAGATTACTTCTGTAGCACAGGTAAAACTTACAGAATAAGATGGGTAAACAGAGATGTTACCTTCCTTGATAGATTCGGTCACTTAATCGTTCTCTCTAACCAGAGGATTGGTTTTGAATCGTGGCTTGCTTATCACAAGCAGGATAATATTCTGGGCAACAAAATAATCTATGTTGATCCAGATAAATATGATGTTGAACGAATTAAAAAATTCGTTGACAGGCAAGACATCAGAACTGCTCAAGTTATGATTAGTAAAACTCCAGAGCAGGTGGAGAAGAAAAGTAAGATAGATCAAGCAGGAGACTGGTTGACATTCTAATAGTGATGGCAGGTTGAAATCCCTGCCGACAATTTTTAAAGGAGATGTAAATGAAAGATTATGTGAAGATAGATTGGGAAGGTAGTTTTCCACCAATGAAAGAATATTTATCTAGGTTAATTCCAGAGATGATGAAGAAGGATAAAAGATTAACTAGAGATCAAGTTAAGAAAAAATTATCAGAAACTTATCATTGGCATAAAAGTTTAGATTGCTGGGTGAATGATAAATATCAAGTTGAGGTTGATTGGTTTGCAGAAACCAGAACTCATGCAGGAAAGGTTGTTTCACCATCTGATGAGATAGGTTTGGTTCATCTAACATTTAAATCAACAGCAAGAGATGAGAATGGTCATACTCTGAAAATTGATTTGAACTATCCAGAGATTCAACACATGAAATCTTGTTGCGTTGGGGATGAGTATGAAGCAGTAAGTATATTCCCTGCCAAGTCCAGAGAGGTGGATACTTGTAATCAATATCATCTCTGGTTCATTGTGGAGAAGGAGAGTAGAAAGCCAGTAAGAATCCCAATTGGATGGGAGTAAAAATATATAAAAATATTAGTTGACGAATATATAAAAATTATGAGAACGTCAAAGATTCGTTAGGAGATAATGAAAATGAAAAAAAATACTAGCAAATATTATAGAGTAGCTCTTGAGAATAGTCATGTCAGAAATTTGTTTGCTGATGATTGGTTAGATTCATTAGACACAAATCAAAAGTTATGGTATCTGGATGCTCTGCATAAATTTCATGAGTCCACTTCTTTTAGATTAAGACAAAAAAATTATGGTGTTAAATCAATGGTCATGGATGCAGACAGATTCAAAGATGCTCATGGGTTTACAGAATGGCTATCAAATGTTTTGTATTTTAATCAGAAGATTTGGGATACAGGTGATATTGATGATTTTAGATTTAGAGAATTAAGTGAACACATTCAAAAAGTGAAAGGTGATTTTATCTTCTAGGCATAGAAGGTTATATGGTGTGGCTGAATAACGCTAGATTGTAAGGGCGTAAGGCACAGGCTTAATGGGTGAAATCTTTTGATAGTAGGACATTAAGTGTAAGATGAAAAAAGCTGAAAGGTTTGAAGTAGTTGACTGGTATGGGTTAAATAAAAAATGTACTTGCATTCAAATTAAAGCTCATTGGAGATTCATTTATCTCACCACCTAGAGAACAGAGCAGACAAGCTATCTGCTCTTGTTCTTGTTTTAAAATAAAATTATGAAGTATGATAAAAAAGGAAAAGCTCTGGTAGATCATAAAACACTTTGTCTAATGAGGAAGAAAGATGAGAAGAAAGAAAAGAACCAGAGGTTGCATGAAAAAAGATACAAAGCATCTGGTAAAAGAGGTGGCAAGTTTACACACAAAATAAATATGTCTGGTAAATCAGATGGAACTAAAATTTGGTATGACAATAGACAAAAAGTTTATGAGTATAAAAAAAGAAGAAGAATAGAATTAGAAAAATTAGAAAAAGAAAAACGCAAAAGAATTTTAGAGAAGATCAGACTTCTGAAAAAATAATTTATCTCCAGAAATCATAGTGCTGAACATCACTTAAAACTGTTCTTTTTTTGTGCCTAAAAATAATTGAAAATATTTTATAAATAAATTTGACATAACAACAAAGATAGTTCATAAACTATACCCATGATTAAAACAGTCCATAAAAAAGGAGATAAAAAAATGGCAAAAAAAGTTACAAATAAAAAATCAGTAAACAAGATTCTAACAGAATCTATCATTGCAAAATTAAAAGAAGGTACAGTTGCTTGGAGAAAAACATGGGTAGGTGGAATTGATAACTCAAGACCACTTAACTGGTTTACCAAGAAACATTACACAAGTGGAATTAACTTATTCATTCATCACTTCTCAAAGTTTGATTGTCCATACTATGCAACATTCAATCAAATTTCAAAAGCTGGTGGTAAGGTGAAGAAGGGTTCTAAATCAACTGCATTTTATATGGCATATCCTAGCTACTCTAAAGATGGGAAATACATCAATGCTAGTCAAGTTCCACAAGAGATCAAAGATATGAGCATCTATCAAATCAACAGAACAACAGAAGAACATGGATATAAAGCATGGTTCTCTGAAAGATATATTTCAGTATTCAACCTAGAGCAAGTTGAAGGGATCAAGCATGATTGGGTTAAGCCAAAACCAGTTCAAGCAAAAGAAAATGAGATACTAGAAGAAGCTCAAAAGATTATTGATAATATGCCACAAAGACCAGCGTTGAGTGAAACAAAAGAATGTACTGTACCTTGTTATCAACCTTTCTTTGATCGTGTTGAGATGCCTGTTAGAAATAACTTTGAAGGTTCAGAAGAATATTACAGCACAATGTTTCATGAGCTTGCTCATTCAACTGGACATGAATCAAGATTAGCCAGAGAAGGTGTTGTTGATCCAGTAAACTTTGGTTCAGAGAAATATTCAAAAGAAGAATTAGTTGCAGAACTAACAGCTTGTTTTCTTTGTGCTGATACTGGAATCTCTCCTGCTGTAATTGATAATCAAGCATCTTATATTAAAGGCTGGGTTTCTAAATTAGAAGATGATGAGAACATGATTATGGAAGCATCTAAAGAAGCTCAAAAAGCATTTGACTTCATACTTGGTAAGAAGAAAAAATAATTCTGGTAATCAGAAAAAAGAAAGGGCAGTCAATTAAGACTGCCTTTTTTTTGTGCTAGTCAAGTTTGACAAACTTAACGTATGTAGCACCACGATAATTTAATGTGACTTCCATAACAATAAACCTTTCTATTATTATGCGTTGCTTCTCTGGAACTGCTCCAGATACTTCCATTGTCAAAACAATCAACGTATTCAGAAAAAATTTATCACCAGACAAACACAAAAAAAAGAACTAAAAAAAATATTAAATTCTTTTTGCAAATATTGTTGACAGTATGTCAAAGAAAGTTCATAAATTATACCCATGATTAAGAACCACAAAAAATTAAATTCAAAATTAGGAGAAATTAAAATGAACGAAGTAGATTATGATTACAGCGAAGTTGCAAATATTGGAGATTGGATTAAGGCTTTCAATTTTGAGCCAAGAGAAAGTCGCTCTGATTCTTACTTAATTGGTAAGGTTATTGATAAAGTTTCTGATCTTGATGGTGATGTTCCATATTATCATTACAAGGTTCAATGCGTTCGATACGCTGATGGTGGTAGAGAAGAATATAATAATGAAGTATTTTATGTTCCATTCAGAACTACTTTTGATTATGCAGATCGAGTTACATTACTTAAGTTGGCTAAAGAGCCTAAATCAGCAAGTGATTTAATTATTGCATACGAGCAAAAATCAGATGGCACATACGAACCATTTGTTGTGTAAAAAATATTATAGTTAAGTTAATGGAGAACTTCGGTTCTCCTTTTTTTTTACCAACTACTACCAACTTCTTTTCATTAGGAATAAAAATATTTATATATATAATTCGTTGATGCGAATAATAAACTATATTAAGAAATCTGTCTTTGGTGAAGAATCTCCGAGCAGAAAAACTAACACAGTTAAGATATATAATCCCAATCAACCAAACACAAATGTTGATGAACAAAATGCAATGGAACTGACAGATGTATTAATCGCTGTCAGAGTGCTTGCAGAATCAATAGCATCCTTACCTTTATGTTTGTATAGCAAACAAGATGATGGTGGCTATAAGGCTACAAATCATCCGATTTATGACATAGTGAGATGGCAACCAAACGCTAACCAATCATCTTATGATTTAAGACTGTGGATGATGATTGATTTATTGTTAAGAGGAAATGCTGTTGCTCAAGTATTGAGAGATGGCACAGGCAATGTGAGAGAACTATATCCTTTATTTGCAAACAAAATAAAATATCACATCATGCCAGATGGCAACCTGCATTATCTTTATCCCGATCCAGAGGATGAAGAAAATGAATTAATGTTAGAGCAGAATGAAGTTTTGCACATTAGATTATTCGCAGATGGTTATTTATTATCTCCATCAATCATTAACATGGGTAGTGATTTATTATCTGGTGGCAAATCGGCAGAAGCATATACAAGAGAATTTTATGAAAATGCTAGTGTTGTCTCTGGCGTGATTTCTTATCCAGATGAAATGTCTGAAGAAACATTTCAGCGATTGAAAGAAGATTGGGGTCAAAGATATTCTGGAATGGGTAACAGACACAGAACTCCTATTCTTGAAGGTGGTGCAAAGTTCTCTCCAATGAATCTAAATCATGTTGAGAGTCAGATGTTAGAATCAAGAAAGTTTACACAGCAACAAATATTTGCATTGTTTAAAGTTCCACAACATCTTGGTGGTAATTTAGACAGGGCTACATTCTCAAATATTGAACACCAGAATCTTGCTTATGTGATGCATACGTTAAGACCATTAGCGATAAACTTTGAGCAAAAGTTAAGAATGACTTTATTGAGTGAAGCAGAAAAAGATAATTATTATTTCAAGCATCACTTCAATGATCTGTTAAGAGGAGATGTAACTGCTAGATTCAATGCTTATGCACAAGCAGTTAATTCTGGAATCATGTCACCAAATGATGTGAGACGCAAAGAAGATGAACCAACCTATGAAGGTGGAGATACATATTTTGTAAATGGTGCATTGATGCCTGTTAATGAACCAAGAGAATCTGCTCCAGAAGCAATGGCTAAAATAGTTAATGAAACTAAATCAGATAAAGTAACAAAGGAAGTTGAAAAAGGTCTTAAAAAAAAGCTGGAAGATCATAAGGAAAAAGTAGGAGATGCTCCAAGTAAGCAAACAACATTAAGAAAATTAAAGATATGTTTTAATAGAGGAATAGGTGCATATAAGACTAATCCAGATTCAGTTAGACCATCAGTCAAATCTCCAGAGCAATGGGCGTATGCTCGTGTTAACAGTTTCTTATATGCATTAAGAAATGGTAGATTCAGAAGTGGTAAACATGATTTAGATTTATTGCCAGCATCACATCCTGCTAAAGCAGATAATTATAAGAAGGATGATGATGAAAAAAAGAATTTAATAAATAAGACTTATAATGATTATCCACAGTCAGCAACTAACAATGCAAAAAGAGCTTTAAAATGGTTAAGAGAAAATGATAATCCAAATGATTGTTTAACACCTGTTGGATTTCAAAGAGCAAATCAATTAGCAAACAGAGAAAGTCTTTCTAGGGATACTATTGCTAGAATGGCAAGTTTTAAACGTCATCAACAAAATAAAGATGTTCCTTATGATGAAGGCTGTGGAGGAATAGCTTGGGATTGTTGGGGTGGAACTTCTGGGATTGAATGGGCAATCAAAAAACTTAAACAGATAGATGGTGAATGATATGAATGGCAAATGGTATAATATTAAAGAACCTGTAATTAACATTAAGAATCAAACAAAAACAGTTGATATGTATTTGTTAGATGAGATTGGTGGTTATGGGATTTATGCAAAAAACTTTATTAAAGAATTAAACTCTATTGATGCAGATACAATAAATCTACAAGTAGATTCAGTTGGTGGCAACATCACAGATGGCATAGCAATCTATAATGCATTGCGAGGACATAAAGCAGAAGTTCATGTTTATGTAAATGGTATAGCTGGTTCAATCGCATCAATAATAATTTTAGCTGGTGATAAGATTTACATTCCAGAAAATGCTGGAATCTTTTTACATCTACCAATGTATGCAGAAATGGATTATCCAAACAGAGAAGATATGAAAGAAGCTATTGAAGTGCTTGGTAACTTTGAGAGAGTTCTTACAAAAACCTACATGAAGCATACAGGCAAAGATGAGGATTACATTCGTAATCTTTTGGAAGCTGAAACATGGATGTTTGGTCAGGATGCAGTTGATTTTATTGGAGATCAAGCAGAGGTAGTAGAAAAAATAGCAATGGTAGCAAGGATAAAAGATTTAGAAAAATATCCTTTTAGTGCATCACTTCCAAGATTAAGTGATGGTGAACAAGATGAACCAGAGGTTAATAACATGAAAGATGAAATTAAAGCAGAAGCAACTGAAGAAGTTGTAGAAGCACCTGTTGAAGAAGCAACTGAAGAAGTTGTTGAAGAAGCAGTAGAAGAAGTAGTTGATTCATCTTCACCAGAACCAGATCATGAAGAAGCAGTTGATGCAATCATTGACGCTGATCTTGAGAAGCTGGCTGAAGAAGAAGCAGAAGAAGAAGTTGAAGAAGAAGATGAAGAAGTTGAAGAAGCATTAGCTTGTGAAAAAGAACGTGTAGGTTCAATTATCGCATTAGCAGAAAAATATGCAGTAGATTCTTCAGTAGCTTTAAAAGCAGTTGCAGATGATCTATCTGTTGATGAGTTTAAAGATTCTATTTTAGATGTATTAGCACAAGCTCCTACAACTAAAAAGATAGTTTCTTCTCCAGAAGCAAAATCAAGTATTGGTGATTTGCGTGAACAGTTAGAAAACGCAACTGATCCAAAACAAAAATATTTATTAGCAAAACAAATTAAATCTTTAAGATAAGAAAGAGGTATTATTATGGCAACAGCAAGTGGAAATAGCTCAAACACTTTAAGTGTTAATGAGTTGGTGGCTGATGTATTAGATAGTTATAAAGTGCAGTTTCCTGTTATCAGTAACTTTGCTCGTGACTTTTCTAGTGATTCAGCAAGACGAGGACAAACAATAACAGCTAGAGTTTTAAGCTCAATTGCAAGTCCATCAGATTATGATGCATCAGCAGGTTATGAAGGTTCAACAACAGATGTTGGAACTCTAACTAATGACATCAACATTACATTAGATCAGCATAAGTATGTATCTATATCTATGGATTACCTAGATATGATTTCAACACAACGTGATCTTTATGGTGAAGTAGCAAGCACATTAGCTCATACTTTAGGTAAGGGATTAATGAGTGCAATCTGGGATGGTATCGTTTCAGCTAACTTTACAGAATCAGTAGCAGGTGGAGCAACAGCTTCTGGTGTTACTTTATCAACATTGCATGATCTTCGTGAGAAGTTAAATACTCAAGGTGCGTCAGTCGCAGGTCGTTATGGTATTGTTAATTCTAAAGTAATGACTGGACTATTAACTGATGAGAAGATTGCTTCTGGTGATTACTATGGTCAGTTAAGTGGTGCAAATGGAATTGGTATTCTTCGTAATATCGCTGGCTTTGAAGCTATCTATGAGTATCCATCAGCAGATGGCAATAGTGAAAACTGTGCTGGATTCTTTGGTGATCGAAATGCAATCAACATTGCTTCTCGTGTACCTAATGACTTCCAAGCACAAGCATCACGAGCAAATGCTCCAGCTATCGCTAGTAACTCAATCGTTCAAGACGCTGATACAGGAATGCCAATGATGGCGTTGTCTTATCAAAAAGCTGGAACTTTTGATATTGTAGCTACACTAACTCATATCTATGGGTTGCGTTTTGGTTGTGGTGGTGGAACTGATGGAACTCTTACAGATAATAGTGGTGTAAGATTAACAGTTACAGACGAAACTGCATAACTAATTAAAATCTCATGGCTCTCATTTGGGAGTCATGGGTTTACTTTATGAGGATTAGTAATGATTATAGAACCATATTCAATTAAAAGAACTACTGATACAAGTACAGAACCAATTACTGTTTCAGAAGCTAAAGCACATTTGCGTGTTGATACAACTGATGATGATTCTTATATTACTAATCTAATTAAAGTTGCTAGGCAGAGTGCAGAGATTTCTTTAAGAAGGTCACTAGGTGTTAATCAAGTATATCAAGTAGCATACAAAACTTATCCAACAGTACAGAGAAAATTAAGGATTCCTAATCCACCATTTATCTCTGCTACATCACTAAAATATTTTGATTTAGATAATGTAGAGCAGACTGTTGCTTCTGATAAATTAGTTATAGATAGCACAGGAGATACAAATGCTTTTGTAGCAATAAAATCTTCTGTATTATTTAATAGCATAAGTTTTGAAAAAGTAGCTCCAGTTGTTTTTACATATACTGCTGGATATTCTGATGTTGCAGATATACCACAACCAATCATTCAAGGGATGTATTTATTACTATCTCATTATTATGATACTAGAGAGCCAATAAGCTACACTGGAACACCAATAGCTATTCCTAGATCAGTAGACTTCTTATTGAATCAGTATAAAGTACGATTGCCATGATAACAGTTTCATACAAGCTACATGAAAATGCTTATGCAAGGATTGATAGTTGTAGAAATTGTGAAATCCTTTTCATTGGTGAAACAATGAATGCAATGCCAGATGCAAGTGAAGTTCATTTAACATTCACAGTAGAAGGTGGAGCAGAAGGAACACTAGAAGATTTACATTACACAATGGGAAAAAAAAGGTTTCAAAAACCAATAGAATTTAAAGTAAAAATAAATGATGGAAAAGTGACAGATGAGTTTGAATTTTTAGGTAGTCCGATTTTATACAGAATGCCAGACACATCTAATCCAGAAACAGAAATGGTAATACAGGTTTTATAATGACTAATTTAGTAAATGACACAGTAATTAAAGCAGGAGTAAGTGGGGCTTCAGCAGTTGCATCATGGGGCTTACAAGAGGTTAGTTATGTAGCATCTATTATAGCTTCCTGCATTGGTATCCTTGTTGGATTAAATGCTCTCTATAATATATGGAAGGGCTGGAGGAATAAGTAATGGGTGGAGAAGCATTAACACTTTTAGCAGGAGCAGGTTCTGGATTTTTATTTAAACTCATAGGAACTATTGTTCAAGGTTCTTTAGATATTTCAAAAGCTCAAACTGCTGGTAAGATTGAAATGCAACAAGCACAAGATGATTCAGCAGACAGAGCATCTAAAAGAGGTGGTAAAGATGCAAGCTGGGTTAGAAGATTTATTGTAATTAGTATCCTTTTAACAATGGTTTATTTTCCATTCATTATAGCTTTTACAGATGTTGGAGTAAGCGTTCCAGTCAAAGAAGGTTGGTGGATTTTTAGCAAGACAGTTTATCAAGAAGTGTCTGGATTATGGGTGGAACAGTCGCTTGTGGATTCTCTCTGTCTTCTCGTGGGCTATTATTTTGGGTCAAATTCTTTGGGGAGAAAATAGTGAGAAATGTTGGTAGATTGGATGAAAGAATAGAGATACAAAGTCGCTCAAGTTCAGAGAATGACTTTGGTGAACCTATTGAATCTTTTTCAACTGCTAACACAATTTCAGCACAAGTAATTGTTAAATCTGGATCAGAGAAAAATGAAGATAATAAAGATGTATCTATAAGAAACATAAGATTCAGAGTTCGTTATTTATCATCAATAGATGAAACAGATCAAATATTATACAGAGGTAAGAAGTATGATATTGAGTTCCTAGAAGATCAAAGAAGATATGGTCAAACAATCATTCATGCAAAGGTGGTGGAATAATGGCTACATCAGCAAACTTTGAATTAAAAGGTGTTAAAGAACTAACTAGAAATCTAGGAAGGTTTGAAAGAAAAGTAAAAAACAAAGCTGTTAAAGAAGCAGTAATGGCTGGTAGTGAAGTAGTAAAAAAAGCATTTGAAGATGATGCTCCACAAGATACTGGTCATTTAAAAAGAAACATAGGAATCAGATTTAAGAAGTATAGTAAAAACTCTGTTGGTATTATTGGTGGAAAGCAATTAAAAGAATTGCCTGTAAGTGATAATACAGGAGTATATTTTTATATCCTAAACTTTAAAAGAAATGTTGAGAAGATGCATTATCTTTGGGCAAACAAATCTTTCAATAGAGTAAGGCAACAAGCTAGAAGTGCAGTTATAGCATCATTAAAAAGATCAGTTAATAAAACAGCTAGGCAGGTGGCACAATGACATTTTTTAAAGCTCTAGCTAAATATATAAAAAATAACATAGCAACAGATAATACAAATGAGTTTTATCCAGTTAAGCCACCACAGAAAGCATCCTTGCCTTATACAATATTTAACATAGAAGGTGATGCAACAGAACCAACTCATGCAGGTGGTTATCCTTCTGGAACTGCTGTTATTCAATTTGATTTTTTTGATAAGACCATTAGTGGTCAAGATACAAGAGTGAAAGCATTTAAAGATGCTTTTGTAGGACAATCATTTGATTTAGATTCAACTGTAAATATGGCATATTGTGAGTCATTTAATGAGCAGTCTAATTTTGGTGATTTAGAGGGATTGGTTGTGAGATCAATCGATTTAAGAATTAAATATATATTTAAATAAGAAAGAGGTATTATTATGGCAGAACGTGGATTCGGTATGAAGTTTCATTATCGTAAAGATGGTGGAACTTTCGCAGAGTTAGGTGAGATAACTGATATTACACCACCAGCAATATCAAGAGATTTAATTGAAACTACTAATCATGGTTCAAATGTTAAATCTTATCTTGGTGGATTAGTTGATTATGGTGAAGTATCAGTAACAGTAAACTATGATCCAGATGGAACAGACGACATTGGTTTAAGAGGATTAGCAACTGGTGGAACTTATGATTCTGGTAGTGCATCAGAAAATCCAGCTAACTATGAGTTTAAGGTTACTTATGCAGATGCAGGAGCAACTGTTGAAACATTCAATGGAATTGTTACAGGATTTGAAACATCATCTCCAATAGATGCACAATTAACAGCTACTATTACAATTAAAGTATCTGGTGCAGTAAGTTATTCTTAATTTAAAAAAATCCTAGCTCTGAAAAGGGCTAGGTACTTTATCGGCATGGAAAAAAAAGGTAAGCAAGTAACTATAAAAGGAATACTTTATGAAGATAATTCTATTAAAGTTAAAGATGATATTTACTCATCTGAAAAAGATATACCAAAATTTGATGCTAAAGGTGCAGAAGCAGTTGGTGCAGAGGTTACAAGTCAAGCTACACAAAGCACAGTTCAAGCAGTTGTGGCTCAAGTGCAAGCTCAAGCTCAAGCGTTAGGAGCATCTGGAATGATAGCAGTAGGTAGTGCAGGTGCATTTCAAGTAAATCATATTAGTGATAATTATGTTGAAGCATTTGAAAAAGCAGAACCTGTTGTAGCAGAGTTAGTAGATACAGGAACAGTATCTCAAGAAACTATTGCAAATGTACTACCTGCTGATTCCAAGTTTCAAGGAAAAGAAATGCCAGTAGTGCAAACAGTTTTAGGAAAACCAGTTGGTGAATATAAGAAACAAGTAGAAGCAGAAAAAAATAAAACAGAAGAACAAAAAGCAATAGAAGAACAATTTAGAAAATCAGTATCACCACCAAATCCAGATAATGAAACAGATGGTAGTGTTACTGATATGAATGAACGTAATAGGTCAATGACATGATTTATGTAGAGTTAATATGGGAAATAGTAAAAGCAAATGTGATAGCAGTATTAATTGGAATAGGTGGTCTGCTTTGCACATTGAGTTTATTTATGCCAAGACATTGGAAAATTTTTAAGATATTGGAGTGGTTTAAAAAATGAGATTACAAGAAATATTAGCATTAGCAGGATTATTAGCTGTATTGATTTTAGCAAGTTTTGTGAATGCAGATATAGTATATGATTATGAAGCAATACTATCAGAAGCTAATGTTGTTACAATAGATCAAGAAGAACATTATTATGATTTGTTTTACATAACAGCAGAAGGTGAAGCTACAGTTTCATTCTTTAATTATGATGCTGATTTAACAGATTATGATGATCCTTATTTATATTTATATCTACCAGAAGAAAAATCATTTAATGGATTAGAACAATTTACAGCTTCTTATTATTTAGCTGATGAAGATGATGATGGGAATTATGATATGGAAGAAGGATTGTTTTTCTATCTTCCTAATTTTACATTCACAAATGAAGTGTTAGCTATGGTGACAAGTTACGATCCAGAGCAAACAGGAACAGTAAATTTTAACATAACAAGTGATACACCATTAACAGTTATACCAGAACCACAAGCAATAGCTTTAATTGCATTGACTGGTGCAGGATTGTTACTTGGTAGAAAGAGGTAATTATGGCAACGCAAGCAAGAGGATATGGATTACAGTTATCTCCAAACAATACAGATTTTGTAACAGTCAAAGAAATAACTGAAATAGATTTACCAAATACAGTAAGAGATATATCAGAAGTAACTGCTCATGGATCAAGTGATGCAAAAACTTATTTAGGTGGGTTAGTTGATGCAGGTGAAATTGTATTCACTACTAATCATAATCTTTACAATGTTGGTGAAGGATTTGGAAACTGGAATGCACAATTAGCTGATGGTTCATTTTCTAATGGTAGTTCAGATGCAACTGCTGTTTGGACAGAAACAGATTTTAAATCTTCTTTTATTCATGATGAAATAGATATTAATGGAACTGGTGAAAACACAACTGTTGTAAATGCTAATCATGGTATATTAAGAAATGACATTGGATCAAATGCAGGAACAGGTTGGACAACAGATAATGCATCTGTAACTAATACAACTGCATTTTGGAATGGAAGTGTAAGTCCAAGAAGGCTGACTACTGATTTATCTAATGCAGACACAAATCCACCAAATATTTATATAGAAAAGCAAAGACAAAAAACTCAATCTCCTAGTCAAGTTTATACATTAGAAGGACTGTTTAAATATCAGTTTGATTATACTCTTAATAGCTTCAGCGTACAATCTGGTGGAGCAGATGCTTTATATCATAACTATGCTAGAAATGGTTTTTACAGCTCACCTTACAATGCTATTCGCAGACACTTTATTCCTAAAACAGTTGGAGATCATAAGTACGCATTTAGAGGTGGTGGATACAGAGCTTTCTCTCTTTATGTAGACAGAGTTAATTTAGAATTAAGCAATATGAAATTATATAGATTATATTCATTTACAGATTGTTTGTTACAAGATTTAAATTTATATGGTAAAATCATTGCACCAGATGGAACTACTGAATCAACATTTAGATGTTGTGTTTATAATGTAGAGAAATCAACAGCAATAGATGGTAACATAGAAAATACAGTAACACTTAAATTAAAATCAGAACTAACTTATGTATAAGGAGAAGTTAAAATGGCGAAAATAAAGTACAAAGGTAAAGATAAAGAAATTAAATTAGATAACAGAGCTATGATGAAGTTTGAATTAGATGGTGGATCAATGGCTGAATTTGAAACACATCCAATATCTGCATCAATTCGTTTGGCTTGTGCTTGTTTAAATCTTGAAGGTGATCCATTAGACCATGCTAATCATTTACCAGCGTTAAAAGAACTACCAGAGGTAATGCAAGCTGTAATAAAAGAAGCTGGATTTACACAAGGTGAAGAAGAAGAAAGTGAGGATGAAGTAAAAAAAGGAAATGGCTAGAGTATCAAGCTCTAGCAATAATCTATTATGGTTTAACTAAAGAAGAATTTTTATCAGCAGATGCTTGTGAGATGAAAGCATACGCAAAACTTCATAGAAAAAAGTTAAGAAGGGAAGATTACAGATCAGCACAAATCTGTTGGATGGAAGCTGAAATGAATAGAGATAAAAAGAAAAGACCAAGACCATATAAGATAGAAGATTTCTTACTTGATCCAGATGATGATACTAGAAAAGAAAAGAAGGTTAATTTAAGGAAGAAGGCATTACAATTTAGTTTGTATTTAGAACAAGTAAAAGCAATGCAGGAAGCACAGAATGGCTAGAACCAAAATAGGTAGTTTATTTGCTGATGTAACTCTTAATACAAAAGGGTTAGATAAAGGCATTAGAACAGCACAGCGTAAGTTAAGATTGTTTGGTAGAGATGCTACACAAACAGGTAAACAACTTATGCTTGGAATTGGTACTCCAATGGCATTCATTGGTGGTCAAGCAATAAATGTATTTCAGAACTTTGAACAAGAGATGCAAAAGGTTAAAGCTATCTCTGGAGCAACTTCTAAAGAGTTTGATATGCTCTCCAAAAATGCAAGAGACTTGGGAGCAACTACCAGATTCACAGCAACTAATGTTGCAGAGTTACAATTAAACTTCTCTAAATTAGGTTTCACAGCAACAGAGATTGAAAAGGTAACAAAAGCCACATTGAATCTTGCGTTAGCAACAGGTGAAGAACTTGGAGAATCTGCAAGGGTATCTGCTCAAACATTAAGAGGATTTGGTTTAGAAGCAAATGAGATGGTAAGAGTAGTTGATGTTATGTCATCATCATTTAGTTCATCTGCTCTTGATCTAAATAAATTTGATACAGCAATGGCTATTGTTTCTGCTACTGCAACTTCTGCTGGAGTTTCATTAGAACAAACAACTGCAATGTTAGCTGTTCTGGTAAACAGAGGTGTTGATGCTAGTTCTGCTGGTACTGCATTGAGAAATGTATTTCTTGAGATTGCAAAACAAGGATTAACTTTAGATCAAGCATTAGACAGAATTGAAAACTCTACTAATAAGAACGCAACAGCTATGCAATTATTTGGTAAGAGAGGTGCAACAGTTGCACAGATCATTGCTCTGAATAGAAAAGAACAATTTAAGCTACGAGCAACTTTTGAAATGAGTGCTGGAACTGCTCAAAAGATGGCAGATATAATGGATGATTCTTTGCAGGGATCATTGTTTAAATTAAAATCTGCTTTTGAAGGAGTGCAAATAGAATTAGCTACAAAACTAGCTCCAATATTAAGAGCTGTTGTAGATAGATTGTCTGAATTTTTATCTAAAAACAAAGAAGCAATGGCAGACTTTTTAATAAGTGCAATGAAAGTTGGAGCTTTGGCAATGGGATTTGGTGCATTGTTTTTTGTAGTAGGTCAAGTTGCATTTGTGATGGCTAATATTGTTGGTGTAATAGGATTTGTTATTAAATCAATTTTATTACTTATATCACCATTAGCAATAGCTACACTTGGAATGAAGGCATTTGGTTTATCATTTGCTATTGCTGGTTTTGCAATGTTTGCTAAATCAATAGCAATAATTGTGGTCGTTTTAGGTGCATTAAAAACAGTTCTTGAAGAAGTAAAAGGTGCTGATATTTCATGGGGTGAAGTTCTCATAGAAACTATGTCTGTTCTGGCAACAACATTACATTTAGTTGTAGGAGCGTTAGGTCAAGCTATTGATAAGGTTGGTAGGTTTTTTGCTTCTGTTGTTAGATTCTTCAAATACATGGACAGACAAAGTAAAAAAAGACAGTTTAATGTAAATCCAATGGGATTTGGTGGATATGGACAATATAATCCAAGTCTAAATTTAGCTGATCCATTACCAGATGAAGTAACACCAGATGGAACATTTACTGATCCAAATAGTGTTAAAGGTATTTATGAAAGCCATAAAGAAACAATTTCAAAAGTAGCAGAAGATGTAAAAAAAGCTGTTAGTGGTGATTTCTCTGGATTGTTAGGTGATTTTAAATTTGATTTAGAAGGAGTTAAAGATTTATTTAAAGATTTAGAAGTTCCACCAGAGCTAGAAGGACAAATAGGTGACATAGAAAAAAGAACTGCTCAATTATTAGCAGAACTAAAAGCGTCAACAGAGATAGATGCTATAACAAAATTATTTGACAGTTTTAAGATAGGACTAACTGATGCAATGAATACTGTTAGAGAAGATGTTGTATTTACTGCTGAAGAAGTACAAAACATAGTTGCTATGGCATCAGATGGAATGACTAATTCTTTGCAGGAATTTATTAACACAGGCAAAGCTAATTTTAAATCATTCGTAAATGATATTCTTTTGGAAATGCAAAGGCTTGTATTGAAGAAAACAGTAGTCAATCCATTATTAGATTTTGCTACAAACGCTGTAATGGGATTAATTGGTGGTGGTGCTAAACCTTCAAGTGTAAATCTTAACAAGATGTCATCATTCCAAACAGGATCAATGGTTACAAAATATGGAGATACATTAGGCAACTTAATTCCAAATGCTTTTTCAGATTTTACAGCAAGAGCAAATGGTGGTTCAGTTACCAGAGGAAGTTCATATTTAGTTGGAGAAAGAGGTGCTGAATTATTTACACCAAATACATCTGGATTTATCACACCAAATAATAAATTAGGTGGACAAACAATAGTAAACTTTAATGTGCAAGCAACTGATGCAGAATCATTTGATAATCAAATTGGAATGCGTAGAGATATGATTGTGGGAATGATAGATGAAGCATTTCATAGAAGGGGGCAAGTAGGAATTAATGGCTAATTACTCAACATACACAGCAGACTATCCACAGCATATTGCACCTAGTAGTGTAGAGGTAACTTCTGTAAATCAAACACAAATAACAACATCTCATAGCTTACAAAGAATGGCAACAAGCAGAGGTGGTCAGAGATGGATGATTAAGTTTTCTTATGCTCCAATGACTAGAGAAGATTTTAATCCAATATGGTCATTCTTAATGAAGCAAAGAGGAAGATTTAACGCATTCACTTTAGCATTACCAAATCATGAAACACTATCTCCATTACCTTTAGCAACAGGTTCAAATGTTTTAAAAATAAATAAAGATGTCGGAGCAGGTGAAAACATCCTTGATATTAAAAATTTTACAGCTAATACAACAGGAGTCATAAAAGCAGGAGATTATTTTAGGATCGCATCAAGTAATAAAACATACATTGCTGTTGAAGATTATAATTCAAATGCAAACAAAAGAGCATTGGTAACAACTTATCCAAGTTTAGTACAACCTATAAGTGAAAATGATGTGGTAACTTTTGAACCTGTTTTTAGAGTTTCATTAGTAAATGATAATATGACTGTTTCAATTCCATCAGATAGAACTCGTAATTTTTCTATTGAGTTTATTGAGACAATTACATCATCTGTTTATACATCTACAGCACCAGTTTCTGAAGCTGATTTTACTCCACATTATATGTATGATTCTTATGGTTATAGTTATTATGCTTCAACCTATGAACAACATCAAACTTATGCTTCTTTGGGATATACACATACTGCACCATAGGAGATAAAATGAGAACAGTCACAACAGCTAATCAACAATTCATAGAATCAAATAGAATTTTAACAGGACATCTTGTGGCTTTTAATTTATTTAATACTGCATCTAATACACCAGAAAATTTTTACATAACAGATTTTCATAATGATATAACCTATGATGGAAATACTTATGAAGCATTAGGACATTTATTAGGCATTAGTAATTTAGATCAATCAAATGATTTACAAGTTCAAAAAGTTACATTTACACTTTCATCAGTAGATGGAAAATACATATCAACAATTTTTAATTATCGTTATATTAGCAGGGAAGTAAATATATTAAGAATTTTTGTTCAAGAAGATGGAACGATTGTTGGTACTCATAAAATTTTTACTGGTAAAATTAGCCAGCCAAATATAAAACATAATCCAGATTCTGATTCTGTTGTAAGTGTGAGTGCTTCAAGTTATTTATCTGACTTTGATAGAAAAGCCAATAGACATACAAATCACACAGAACAAACGCAAAGATTCCCAGATGATAATTTCTTTAAACCATTTGGAACAGTAAACAGAGATATTGTTTGGGGTAGAGAAACATAATGAAACAACTAGTCACAGATAATGAATTAGTCAGACTTTCAGATTTTTTATCTTATAGTCTTAATAGGTCATTTGTTTGGGGTGAAACACATTGTTCAATGTTAATTTGTAGAGCTTGGGATTATGCAAAAGGAAATCAAGATTATAAAAATTATCATGAACAAAATTTTCCTGTTGATTCTTTAGAGAAGGCAAAAGAATTATGTGCAGAAAAAAATGGATTAGTTTTATTAGACTATCTTGGATATGAAGAAATTGAAAATGGTTGGAGAACAGGAGATGTGCTTTATCTTTTTAAAGATGAGATTGAATGTATGCACATATACACAGATGGTAAATTAATTAGTTCGTTTATTGATGGTAAAGTTACTGCTGTTAATTTGTATCATGTTTTAAAAATTATAGAACAAGATGAATTAGAATTTAAGGTATTTAGAAAGCAATGAGTTTTTTAGGAATAGGTAAAATATGGACAGCCATTGGTAAGATGGCAATAGGCTCTTATGCTATAGGAACTGCAATACAAGGTATGATTGTCAGTTATGCTTTTGGCAGGATTACAGAAGCATTTGCTGATGAACCAAATATAGATTTATCTAATTTTGCAAAAAACATAAAAACAAACAGTCAATCAAACTCAAGAACTATTCCAGTTATATATGGTGAATCATTAGTTGGTGGCACAGAATGGAGAGCTATATCTGGAGCAAACAATGAGAGATTACACAGAGTTTTAGTTTTAGGAGAAGGAGAAATAGAATCTGTTGAAAAAGTATTTTTAAATGATAAAGATGTAACTCAAGGAGATTATGCAACTCTTGTTGGTGTAGAGAAAAAATTTGGAACACTAGATCAAACACCATCTTCTACATTAACATCTGTTGAAGGATGGGATGCAACATCACAAGGAAAAGGAATTGCTTATATAGCAGTAGCTATTGATTTTGATTCAGATGTTTTTGCAAGTGGATTACCAACATTAACTGCATTAGTAAAAGGCAAAAAGGTTTATGATCCAAGATTAGATTCAACACAAACAGGTGGAAGTGGAAGTCATAGAACAACTGATACAAGCACATGGGAATGGTCTGAAAATCCAGCATTGTGTATTTTAGATTATTTAACTAATACTATTTATGGCAGAGCTATTCCATATACTGATATTGATTTAGAAAGTTTTATGACAGAAGCAAATTATTGTGATGAAACAGTAACTCATCTTGATAGTAATGGTAATGAATTAACAGGTCAGAAAAGATACACTTGTAATGGTGTAATTAATACAACTGATAATTCAATGGATGTTATAAAAAAATTATTAACATCTTGTAGAGGTTGCTTGTTACCACCTAGCGAGAAATTTAAGTTAGTTATAGATAAACCATCAACTTCTGTTTTAACAATAACTGAAGATGAAATAATAGATACATTTAATGTTGTTGGAGCTTCTGTAAGGATGAGAAGAAACAGAGCTAAAACAAAGTTTGTTGATAAACATAATAATTATGAAGCAGGAATAACTATTACATCAAATGAAAATGAAACTAATAGTCATCTGGAACAGGATAACAATAGAATATTAGAAGCTAATTTATCTTTTCCTTTTACAAATGAACAAATAAGAGTTGATATTTTAAATCAACATTTTATCAAACAATCAAGATTAAGTTGGAAGTGTTCATTTAGTACAAATTTAAGAGCATTCAAAGTTGAAGCAATGGATGTTATAAGAATTAAGCATTCAAAGTTTGGATGGGATTCTGGTGATTTGGCATCTGGAAAATTATTTAGAGTAACTAAAGTAGTTTTAGAAGCTCATGATTTAATAAAAATTGAAGCAGAAGAATATGATTCAAGTGTTTACACTTATGATTTAAATACACCACAAGTTTCACCAGTTACAAATTTACCCGATCCACTACAGGCAAGACCACCACAAGCAATGACACTAGATAGTACAGATGAGTTGCTTATTTCAAAAGATGGAAGTGTTGTAGAAAGAATAAAAGCAACATGGACACCACCAGCATTTGCATTTGTTCGAGGATATGAGATTGGTTGGAAGGTTACAGGAACAGATAACTGGACAACTGTTTTAACTAATGACAATATTTTCTTCTGCTCTCCAGTAAATAGTAGAAGCACAAATTCTTCTGGAGCTGTAATTCATTCTGGTTCTTATAATGTAAGAGTTAGAACTATCATGATGAATGGCAGAAGATCAAGTTACTATCCAAGTGAGGATGGACAGCAACATGATGTTGTCGGTAAAACAGCAAAGCCAGCATCACCATCTCTATTTACATTTACAGAACAAGCTGATGGGACAAGAGAGTTTACATTCTCTACTGTTGAAGAACCAGATGTGATTGGTTACATAATAAAATTTAGAACACAATCATCATCAGCTATTGATTTTGATAGCATGACATCACTTCATAGTGGAGTAATTACACAATCACCATTTGAAACAAAATTATTAGCAACAGGAACTTATGATTTTGCAATCAAAGCAGTTGATTCTTCTGGTAATGAAAGTGAAAACTCAAAAAATATATTAGACATATTTTTAGATGAAACAGCTTTAGGAGATATTATTAAAGCATTTTATCCGAGACTGTTAGGTTGGGAAACAGTTGGTTCTATTTCAAATGGTTCTGTAAACACCATTACTAATACCATTGAAGGAACAGCAGGAACAAATGCTGAATGGGATGATTTAGGAACAACAACATGGGATAATTGGGATGATTTTAATTTTGGTTCAAGTTTAATGGTTTATCAAACAAATGAATTTGATTTAGGTTCTATCATTACATTTAAACCAAGAATACAAGCAACTGGACAAGGAACAATAACTAATTTAATTACGTTCAAACAAAACTCTGGTGATACTTATCCAACAGCAGTTAATGTAAATACATTAAATGAAATATCAGCAAGGTTTATTAAAACAACAACACAAGTGGTTGGCATTGGTGCAAGGTTAGATTCTTTATCAATATTATGTGATGGTAAACAGATAGTAGAAAGTTTGCAAAATGTAGACACATCAGCAGTAGCTTCTGCTTATGATGCGTCTGGTGGTTCAACAGCAGGGCATATATATTTGCCATTAAATACAAGTTTTAATACAATCAATGTAATTAATGTTACATTTATAGGTGGTGGCTCTGGAAGGAGCTTTGAGGTAATAAGTAAAACAACAACAGTAGGTGGAATTTTAGCACCAGAAATAAAGTTATATAGTGGATCAACTTTAACTGATGCAACAGTAGATATAGAAGTGAGAGGTTTTTAGATATGACAGCGTTCCCAAGTAATTCAAGTAATGTAAGCACAGCAAATTTAGATAGTGGTTCAGATAAACCTGCTGATGCTAGAGAAGATTTAAGATTAGCATTAGTAGAACTATCAACTATAATTGATAGCTTTGGTGATGCTAGTGGAATTTGTCCATTAGATAGTAATGGTAAAGTTGATAGCTCAAGATTAACAGGAGTTGTTGATACAACAGAGCTTGTAGATAGTGCAGTAGAAACAGCAAAGATAAATGATCTTGCAGTAACAAATGCGAAAATAGCAAATACAACTATTGAAGCAGGAAAGATTGCCAATCTTGCTACAACCATTTCTGGCTCATCTACTGACAGTCAGATTCCAACAGCTAAAGCAGTAGCAGACCATGTTGCAACTGAATCACCAACACCTAGTTTACAATTTTACAAATTAAGTGGTGGAAGCGTATCACTGACACAAACAAGGTCTAATAGCGTAGGGACAGATACTTATACATATTTAATGAGTGGATTTACTTCAGCTACAGCAGGTTTTGATAATACTAAAATTTGTAACTTATTAATATCTGCAAGTTGCCAAGCTAAAGATCATGATGGAGATACAGGTGTAGCTTCTGTTGGCTTTCATTCAAAGATTTCAACAACTACTGAAGTAAGTATTGATTTAGTAAATGCTAGTTTTGTTTGCCAAGATATAAAACAAAATCGTGGTGTAGTTAATGTGCCTGTTAGCAGTAATGTTACATCAGTAGAATTAAGTAATACGATTGGTGCTGGTACAAATAAAACAGCTACTTTTACAATAATTGGAGCTACTACTTTTTCAGTATAATTTTATGCGTTAAACCATTTACGCAAGGTGTAAATCCTTCTCCTGCCAAGATCGCTGACATTCTGGTTAAAATGGTCAAAGTCAGCACCTAATCTTTTTTTTATCTTTAGCATAATAAGTATTGACATAGTCTTAAATTTTTTAATATATTTTGCACATGATTAAAAAGGAGATCACAAAAATGAAAACAAAAACAGGAAAATGGGGAATGGACAAAAAACATTTTGGCTCAACTGAAGGTTTCAGTTTTGCTGATTATGAGTTTGTTGATTTCTTTGATATGAGAAAAGTTATACTTGAATCTGCTCATACAGATTGTGGTTGGATTAGTGAACCTATCGATCCACCAAGTGTAGATATAAAGGATGGCATGATGTACAGATGTCATCATTGCAATGCAAATATTATAAAAGGTTCTGTATGGCATCATAAACCATCTGGTGAAAACATTACTGTTGGTGGTGATTGTCATTTAAGATTTGTTCATCAGTTTGGTTCTATTGATGAATGGAAAAATTATCAAAAACAAATGCAAAGAAAATATCTTGCTAGTAAAGATAACACTAAATTATCAATTAAAGAGTTCAGAGATATATTAATTAAAATATACAGAACTCTTGAAGCTCATTGTAAGTATGTTGTTGAGAAGCATGGTAGTTATGATCAAACTATTCAATGGGGTGAAGAAACTAAATTAGTTGCTGTGGAATCTGCACGTTCTTTTTATAAAGACTTCATTCATGGTTTAGTTAGAAACTGCATCATGAAAGGTTATAGACCATCAATGAAACAATTAGCTATTGTATATAAATATAGACAAGAAGATGAGTTCAAAAAAATTGAACAAGATTATCTAAAAGATAAAGCCAATGCTGAAGCCAAAGCAAATGCTCAAAAGAAAATGGATGAAGCTCCAGAGCTAACAGAAGGCAGACAAGAAGTAGAAGGTGTAGTCATTACTAACTACATTAAAGAAGGTTGGTATGGTAGTGAGAAAGTTGTCAAAATACAAAATGCTAATGGTAACTTTATCTGGTTCAATGCAGATACAGTAGCAATGGATGAAGCTGAAAAACAAGTTGATTGGTATGAGTTCAGAGGTAAAACAATCAGAGTAAAAACAACAATCAAACTTAACAAGCATGACGCTAGAAAAGGTTATGGAAAGAGGACAGCATTTATCGAATGGAAATAGAGAGAGCAACCAGCTCTCTTTTTCTATTGCGTTTTGTATAAATATAATTTATAAAATAGAAATGATGATTAACAAATTAATTAAAGCCGAAAGGCAGGAGA
>TARA_R100000773_G_scaffold29543_2_pt1 | contig 28964 bp, 19 predicted proteins | sample TARA_R100000773 | Tara Oceans TARA_R100000773 (sample SAMEA2623365) | marine metagenome | biome: marine biome (ENVO:00000447); feature: surface water layer (ENVO:00002042); material: "saline water (ENVO:00002010), including plankton (ENVO:xxxxxxxx)" | depth 5 m | reverse complement strand
ATACTTAAATTATCACCTACTGTTTCAGTTGTCTCCTCCACTTCATCACCAAAGAAAGCATCTATGTCAGAAGCTTGTTCCTTTTCCTCTTTACTTTTTAAATCACCTGGAGTCTCTTCATCTTCTTGTTGAAAGTCTTCTATTTTTTCTTCTGTAGTTTGTGCTTCTTTTTGCGCTAGGATGAGTGCAATATTTGATTCTATTTCTGCTATTTCTTCTTTTATAGGTATTTGTAATACCTTATCCTTACCCTCAAGCTGTTGTTGTTTTTCTTGCAAGTTAGCTAGTAACCCAAACATGCTTCTTTGTTTTTCAGGAGAAATATCGGTTGGTATCTTGTTAGCAATACCACCAGCAGTCTCATAGTTTTTAAGCTGCTCATCCATTTGTTCTTGGGTTATTTCACCTTTAAGAACTTTTAATTTAAGCTGTTCGGTAAAAGCTTTTTTTGTTACACCATCATTTCTAATTTGTAAAAATATATCAAACAACGCTTGGTCTACTGTGCTGTAATCTTTTTTTGCTTGTGCGTCAGCAATTGCACCTGGTGTAGATAAAACAAAACCTCCTACAGCTTCTTGGCCTGATGCATAAAGTATATCTCCTATAATTGCTGCTGCACCCTGCGGTGTTTCAAATAATTCTTTTCCTTTTGTCCAATTAAATACTCTTTTGCCAAATATATCTGCTCCTTGTTGCAAAGCTCCTGTTTCTGCTTCAGCTAACGTACCGCCAGCAAAAGTTAAAGCACCTCTAAGACCAGGACTTTTTACCTCATTTCTTATAATGTTTCGAAATGTAGCTGCAGTAGCATTTACAGGGACTTTGTCCAATACATTAGAAAGTACTCTACGCACGATTCCACTATTGGTCATGAGGTTTCTAAATCCAAGATTTTCTAATACCGCTGCTGTAAATGCTAAAGGAAGTTTAAAATAAGCCTTTTCATCTTCAGTCAAATCCATATCCCTCATTTCTTTTTCGTACTGACTATCTACCATTGAAAAAAGTCTACTAAATCTTACTGCGTTTTGCGCTTGCCTTTTTGTGATTTCTTTTAAACCATATCTACTTGTTACTCCTTTACCTGCTCTACCTCTTGTAAATATAAAAGCTGGTAAACTTCTGAACAATCCTGAGAAAGAACTTGACCAAAAGTTTTCATCTGTAGCAGCTCGGTACATGTCTGATACATTTTTACCGCCAGATATATCTATAAAAAAGTTTTCAAGTTTAGGTAGTAAATTTCTTTTTACCTTTTTAATTTGTTGGTCTTTTAACTTTTTGCCTTCAGGAGTAGTGGCTACCATACCACCAGTTTGAAAATCAATAAACATATCCGCCCCTCCAGCTATTATACCACCGAGGCTGTAACCAAATAAATCTTCTGTTAATTTAGCGAATTGACTACCAGCTTTTTTTTGTGCTGTAACATATTCCCCATATGCAAAATTAATTCTATCTGATTTTTCTTGTAGCTCTGCTTGTTTTTCAGGAAGTTTTTTTGTTGCTTCAAAAATTTCTTTTTGTTTTTGATTTATTTCTTTTACCAGTTTTGTTCTTTCTTCTCCTGGTTGCATGTTTAGTACTGCCTGTCGTTGTACTTCTAATTTATTTTTTGCAGAGATTAAAGCTTTAATTTCATTTTCAAAATCATTACTCTCTTTATTTATTTTATTTATTAAATCTACCGCTTCTTTTTCTGTATTAAATATAATTTTATCCTCTTCATATTTGTTCTCTAATTTTTGAAGCTGTATACTTTCTTGTTTATTTTCTTGTAAAAATTTATTTAATTTATTACGTTGTTTTCTATTACCTTTATCAGTAAATGCATCTAAACCTATTGTTTCGGTTTTACCATTGGCTGCCGTTACTATCATTTGGTCAAACCCAGTCCCTGATTCTTCAAAGAAAAACCCATCGTTGCCAAATCTGTAGTTTAGTTCTGGCACAATAACTTCTTCGTCTCTGGATATCTCTTCTGCTGTTACTCCGTATTCAGGTCTTATTTCTTTTGTACGTGGGAAAAAAGAAGGGACTTCACTGCCTTCAAGCTCCGAGGACTGCTCGGTAGAATCTTCTGAAAAAAGTTCTGAAATAGGTCGAATATTTTCGTCTTCGTCTTTTTTTTTTAAGGCATCTGCTGGGAAACCTAAATCAGATAAAAAAACTTCTGGTTCAGGAATATTAAAATGTACTGCCATACTTTCTCTAAACTTCAATGCCTTTTCTTTGTCTTGCATATCAGCTTTAAATGTTTCAAAATCTGGTAAATTGTAAAATTTACTAGCGTTCTCGTACAGCTTATTTAATATTTCTTCATTCATTAGTAAGCATCTGGTTTAGTAGTGTCACCTGAGTCTTGTTCAAATTTATCTATTGTTGTAGGTAAGGCGTATTGTCTAATGAAATTTTTCAAAGCGTTTACAAGTCCTTCTTTGTCAGTATCACTCATGTCAATAATACCCGAATCTACTCTGTCTTTCCCTAGCCCCGTAACAAATCTTACACTATCATCAGTAAACTCTGGATTTTCAATTGTAACTTTATAATCTAGAGCTAACGGTTGAAGTGCTCCTATTATTGCTGAATCTTCATATTCAACATCATCTAAAACATTTGGAGGGAAGCTAGTGTTTAGTCGTGTATTAAATTTCTCTTTAGTGCTTGGTGGTTTTGGCTTTTCTACTGCTTTTCTTTCAAACAATACAGTTCCATCAATAATATTATCCGTGTTTCTTTTTAGCTCATAGTCAATACCCGACTTCTTGACAGCATCATTTATATCAGTGTACTTAACACCAAAAGTAGAAGCACCACCTCTAACGAATCGTTCTGTTCCTTGAGACATATCGACTGTAATGAATGTTTCTTTAGTAGCACCAGGCATTAAACGGTAAACCTCAATTTTATTTGGGTACTCTAAAATTCTTGTAATGGTATCGTCAAGAGCTCCTAATTGTGTAGCCCCAACTTTTCTATCTGCTAATTCTTGCCCTTGATGGACTAATGCTAAATCGGTAGCCATTGCTTTATCTTTGGCTCTACCAGTTCTCCTATCGAAAGCCCTATCCTTATCTGATTCTGTCGGTACTTTTGCTTCTTGAGTTCTATCTAATTTTAATGTAACCTGGTCTTCTAAATTATCGACAGCTAGATTGTAAAGCTTTTCATTTTTTTCGTTTAGTTTTTTAATTTGCTCGGGGCTTATGTTCTTAGCTTTTGCGTCTTTTTCGTCTATTCTAGTAAGTATTGGGTTTCCATCTGTACCTATGAGAATAGCAGCCTCGTTTTTAAGTGCTTCCTCAACACTATTAGTTACAGTAATTTCTTTACCATCAATAAACTTTACTGTATCAAATAAATAAGCCAGTGCATTATCATCAGTCAATACAGCTTTTACAGCCTCTCTTTTTGCTTTATTTAAATCTTTTTTATACTCCTCATCAAAAGCACCAACATTAAAACCTTTAACAGTAGTACCTGCAGCATCTTTGAAAGTTTGTGTGCCTATAGATTCAGCTATATCGTCAGAAGCTTTAGCAGAATCAAAAGCGTTGTATCTACGATGCTTCATAAATGCCAATTCACTTGCATTAAAACTTTCAATAATGTTACCCTTGTCGTCTTTTTTAACCATATTACCTTCATTGGTCAATGGGTCTAATTGGTATTGAAATCCTTTGAACTCAAATATTTGTTCAAGCTGTGCCCTTTGCGCTAGTGTTACACCACTTAATCTTTTTTTAGGGTCGTTTGATTCTACAAGACTAATTATTTCATCGTAATCATTAGATTTCTTTTTGTAAGTATCTAAAAGTATTTGTGTGCTATCTAACCTATTTGCTTTTTTACGGTTATACTCCTCAGCTTTCATTGCCCCAGATTGAAACATTCTCTTATCAGCAAGAGCTGCGTTTTGTATTTGCTGGCTCATTTGTGACAATTGATTGTTTAATATATCACTCTGTGATTGCGGTTCGTTTTGAAACTTTTTTATTAAATCTCTATAATCAGTATCAGTGTCCTCACGTGCTTTTTGTCTTCTGGTTTGTAAATCATTTAATGATTTGGTAACTGTTGAGCTTATCTTATTCCAATCTATTGGAGTTGTTACGGCTAGTTTAGAATCAAATCCTATTTTTGTACCCATATTTTATTAATTTGAAAATAGTCCTCTTAACCCTAAAAATCCTTTTGGATTAACTCGTTTTCTTAAACTTTGTATAATTTCTTTTTGAGTACCAGGGTCTAATTGACCAAACAATTCATTTACAGTAGCATCCATTGATACTCCATCTTTAACTTCAATATTTGTAAACATATCTCTTGTTTTTTGGTCTAAAGAAGCATCTTCAGATATATACTGCGGTAAATCTTCAATATCAATGGTTTCATTTTTTTGACCTCTTTCAACTAATTTTTCAGCTGTTTCTAAATTTTTTACATCAGCTGTTTTAGGATTATCACTTAACGCACTTATACCTGTTGACAAAGCGCTACCTAAACCTTGTATGCCAGCTGTTAAAGAATTAGCAGCCATAGCTTCTGCCGCTTGAGCCGCTGCTTGTTGACCTTGTATCTCTTTTAAATCTAAACCAACATTTAAACCCATTAACCTAGCATCTTCTTTTGCTTTCAAAGCATCTATTTGAAACAATCTATTTTCTACTTGACTAGCTATTCTTTCAGTACCCTTATCAGAAGCAAGCTGTACTTTTCCTGCTGTAGCAGCAACCCCTCTTTGGTCTCCTTCTGTGGCTGCTTTAAGTATTGTTGCTGTGGTTACTTGAGCATCACGTCTTGCTTGCTCAAAAGCTTTTTTAGGTATACTTAGACCTGCAAATTTATTTTCTTTTAATCTTTGTCTTGCTTTATTTAATGCTTCATCAGCATCTTTTTGTGCCGCTTTTGCTTTTTTATTTGCTTGAGCTGCTTGTGTAAAAGATGCAGCAGCTCCAGCTACAGCTGTGCCTATTGATATTGCAGTTACTACTCCCATTATTTATTTTAATTTTATAATCATTTCGGAATTGTAAGTTTCCCCTTCTGTATAACCAAGTTCTTTATATATTTCAATCAAACTTTTATTTTTCATCAATGCATACCCAAAAATATAACCAGTAGATTTTGCTAATTTAGTTAAAGTAGAAACAAGAAGCGTTAGTGCGTGTTTACGCTTGTCTCTGTCTTTATAATTTTTATTAGATATTATCCAATCTACCCAAGCTACTTTAGAGTTTGTTAAATAAATAAATCCAGCACAAATAGGGGTTTTGTTGTCAAGTACTAAAAATCCTCCTGTACCGTTTTCAGGTAAAAATTCTTTTGCTGGAGGATTCCACTTCCAATCTAACCACCACCCTTTTAAAACTTTATCATAATCTTCAGCAGATAAAGGTTGAATGTCTAAATTCATTTACTTACAAAGATAATAATTTTAAGGATAGCTTTTCATTACTTCGGATTCCACAGCAAATAGCTCTGTAGCGGTGCTATTTGTATTGGTAAGGGTGAATAGACAGTAATGACCTAGTAAACCATAAGACTCTGCCTCTTGGTTTTTAATGTATGCAATATACGCATCTTGAATAGGTATGGTATTAGAGTTAGGAATACTTGTGTTTATAATTATATTATTTTCTCCTGTTGGTAAATCTCTATTTATCCCAACAACTTGCCCTGCAAGTTGTATTGTGTTGTAAGGTGATAAAGAAAAGTAAACCATATCCCCTATACTCAAATCACTACCTATATCTATAAGAGGGTCAGTAGAAAAATTAATTGTTGTTAGATTTCCTGCTGGACTTACAGATGTACTTCTTCCTATACCATTTGTAGAACGTAAAGAATACTCTTTTGAATCCGCTGGTAGTGACCCATTGCTTCTAACATAAGCAAACCAAGCTCCTTCTTTTTTCTCAAAATAAGTTGCATCTATAGAATTGCCAGTTTGTATATCACTATCTAATGTGGCTGACCAAGAAGAATCAGATTCTAAGTTTAAAGTTTTAAATATTTTATTTTCTAATGGCTGCTGATTAAACACACTTGTAATCTGCGAGTTGTATTGTACATTGTAATAATTGTTTCTAACAGGATTAGTATTATGTCTATACAGCTCACCATTTTTAAAACTATAAAAATAATTATTCATACCTATCATGTAGTCTGGATAGTAAGAATAAAAAGAAGGCCATCCTTGTACACTATCACTATAGGTTAAAGTATATAGTAGCGAAGGGTCTGCTAGCGGTGGCACTATAGGTGGAGCTATATTAGGGCATGTGAAATCATCAAAGGCAAGGTTGTTTTGTCCACCCATATATCCATGATAATAACACTCATAACTTATTAAACCATAATCTCCTGTTACAGTTATTGTTACATCACCATAAAAATATTCATAAGTTTGTCCATCTAAACCTTGTTTTGAACCAATAGAATATTGACCAGTATATGAAAACTTGCTTGTTAAATTATGATTTTGAAAAGCAATAGGATGTTCTATAGGAACATTTGTCAAAACAAATATTCCAGTTCCAGAGCCATACACTCCGTAAGTTTCACCAAAGAAATAAGAGTTTACACCGTTTACCTCTTGAACAGTAACAGCGTTAGTTGTTTGTAGACAGTGTTGAGGTGTAGGCGCAACAGGCACAGGAGTAGGTGTTGGAACAGGCACAGGTGTCGGTACAGGAGTAGGCGATGGAGGCGCTATAGGCACAGGAGTATTACAATTTACTAATGTGTTTGTTATAGTTAAAGCAACACCCTCATGTGTAAAAGATTTAGCGCAAACAGTTTGTTGTCCACCATAAGGTTGATTGCTTGATACAGGGCTGCCTGAACAATCTATATATGTAAAGCTATCGTCATCTAAAGGATTGCTGGTGTTTGATATTGTAAATTGAAAACAATCATTAGCACAATTAGAATTACCTTGGCAGTCAAATTTATCAGTTACTACACCTCCGTTTGCTAACAACAACAAACCCGTACCTTGACCTACTTCAGCATTAGGAGCTGGCAAAGCACTATAATATTGGTTGCTACCTTGAAATGGTGATGTTAGCCCTGAATCGTTGTAAAAAGTAGCATTACCACATACTATGTCGCTATGATTTGCTACAGTAGCATAAACTAAAATGTTACAATATGCACACGAAGTAGGTTTAACATTTGAACCACTACCCTGTAAGACGTTTACACGCCATCCATAAACTGGCCCTACAGGCGTAGGTGATGGTGGATTTTCACACTCATTACAGTTGTTATACTCGACAAGGGGTGGATTTGCTTCTAAGCAACTTCCCTGAAAACTAGGCAGTAGCGAATAAGCAGTGTAACAATGTCCATAAATAGAGTAAACTTTTCCAATATTTATTATAGTAGTATTTCCAAAAGCATATTCCCAATAAGGACTACCATTTGAATTTAAAGTTCCATCACACCTCGTAAACGAGTAACAAAGTGAAGCCATACAAAATAATTTTCTACAAATTTACGAATTAAATAACTAGGGTTATTTAAAGAAGAAATCCTGATATTTGTAAAGTATATTTATTTTTCATCCCCGCATTTGCTGATAAGTGCAGAGGTTTTGAGTCCCAAATAAAACCTTCTCCAGCTTTCCAATTATCAGATGTTTTCCAGATACCATCTTCTTCTGATTTATATTGCAACATATGCCCTACTATCCAGTCTTCTAAATATATATTAGCTCTTACCTTTAATCTTTTGTCGTTAGGAAATCTTTTTTTTATTTGGAAAAAAGTGTCACGGTGTAAAGCAATGGTATTACCTGGAGGCTGTAAAATACTAGATAAAGTAACTACCTCCATTTTAGTTTGTCTTCCAAGCTCTTCAAAATCTACTTCTTTGTCAGTATACCACAATTGTTGTATAACAGTATTTTCGGTTGTATATGTTTCACCTAGTCCGTACTCTTTATGAATATCTGTTAACTCTTTAGTTTGGTGTGTCAAACAACTACCTTTATGTATAGAGTAATCTTGCTTTGGTGGCAAAAATTGACTCCAATCAAAATTTAATTTTATTTTTTTTAACATCAGATTATATTTAAAAACAAAGATACAAACTTATTCTATCCATATATCCTTTTTTTCCCATCTGTTAGAACGTCTAACCCTGTGTTTTCTAGCATCCACAAAGCCTCATTCCACGTGTTTAATATAGGTTTGCCCATTACATTAAAAGATGTGTTTATTAAAACAGGAGGATGACCTAGCTCATTCATTCTGCTTAACAACAGATACATAAATGGATTAGACTCTGCTGTTACTGTCTGTAATCTGGCAGTGTGGTCTTCGTGTATCACAGATTTTATAGCGGGCATATGATTTATTACAACTGCATTGTGAGACATAAACTCAGTGTAATCACCAAACTCAAACCATTTGCCTGCATCTTCTTTTCTACATACTGGCGCAAAAGGTCTAAACGGTTCTCTATGCTTAACCTGATTATTTAGCTTGTCTTTTATCCCAGCCTTAGGCATACACAAAATACTTCTGTTGCAAAGAGCTCTAGCTCCATGCTCAGACCTTCCTTGAACTAAACCAATAATTTTTTCTTGAGTCAAGTCGGTAATCATATTATCAATGCTGTAGTCTTCGGACTTAAAGTACGAGTCATAAACTTCAGAACCCATATATTTGCTGTCAACAATATGACCAGGCTTTATTTTATGCATAATCATTCCAAGAGCAAGACCTCTGTCGTCTGGATTTGGACTAACAAAAGCATTCCATTTTGCATTATTTATAACATTTAATGCACCACCACCACTAAATTGTAGTTGATGGTCTCGATATTGTTTTACAAAAGGGCTTATTATTTCTTCAAATATGTCTTCAAATACTTTTTGAGTAGTAGCCGCTATATCATATGAACGTTCAACATCAAACCTGTTTTCTGGAGTTACTTGAAATATTTGCTGAAAATTTTCATGGGCTATGTTTACATTGTCAAACTGCTGTCTTCTAAAATAATCCTGCATTTTGCCATAGTCATTTTCGTTTACTTTTCCGTAAGCTGATAGACCCATAACCTTTCCTGCGTATGTAAGATTACCCCACCACCAGTTATCTTCTTGCTTTATAGGAGACAGATAATGACCTACAGCAGCATAGGGAACACATATATCTTGGTTTGTAGAAAATATTTTGTTTGGCGTTCTGTTTTCTGTAACATAAATATTAAAATGCCCTTCGTCTGAACCTCCATCAAAAGATATGTTTAGACTTTTTTCTGCAGGCGACTGATAGATAGCGTTGTTTACATGAGCTAGATGATGTGACACCCACTCGTAATTTAATGCTGGAAGATAATTAATGTTAGTTTTAACACTATTATGCATACAGTTGTCATAAATATAACTTCCATACTTTTTTACAAAATATTTATGTATATCTAATAAATGTTGCGTAGGGTTCTCTACAGGAAAATGAAAATAAAAAGCTGCGTTTTTCTTCCCTATAAAGCGTTCTAACTCTACAACCTCTAATATATGTCCTTTGTATGAAAGTGCAACAGAAGAGTTGTGAGAGCCAAATACAGCTATATTAAAGTATGATTGCTCAAATTTCCAATGGTAATCCCATATTTTATCCCATGAATATTGTTCTGTTTCCCATGGAAACCTGTTGTAGTGTAACGGAGGTCTTGTAAAGTTTGTTCCCTCCCTGTGAAAGTCTTTTTTTCCAGCCTGTGCCCTAAGAATATTTACATAATCCGAAAAAGTAGACATGTGACTCCCTAAAAATATATCCGCTTTAGAACATATTATTTGGTCAACTAATAACTCAGACAAGTCGCTTCTGTTATGTTTAAAGTCCGTAATGTAAAGAACATTATACTTTTCTTTTAAAGGCAAGAATACGCTTTTATCTTTTTCATCTGTTGCAATAAAAAGAGGCTTATCGCTAGGTATCCTATTTTTTATGTCATCCAAAAGATTTATAGTCTGCTTTTCAGCTATATCTTTTCTTACTTGTAAAAAATCATTCCTTCTTACATGTATGGCATTAAACTCACCAAGCTGTTTTGTGATTGTGTTTGCTTCAACAAAAAACTCAGGCTTATACTGTATGCCTTTGTTAACCTTGTTTTTAATTTTATTCCTAATGACAGGGTTTTTGCCGTAAACATGATAATAAAAATGTCCGAAAAGATTTCTAGGAAAATGTATATACTTGTCTTCGCATTCTAAATCTATAACAGTCCTATTGTGCCTAAACAACTCAAACTCTTCATTATTTTCTATACCGCAAGTAAGTACATAATCATTACCTGGACATTTTTGCGGCCCAGAATTTGAATCTTTATCACCAAACATAAAGAGTTTTGCAGTCTCACCTATGTTTTCAAAATAATGCTTTTCGTTCTCGTGTTTTTCGTAGTCAGAAATGTCGTAATAATCAACGCAATCAAAATGCTCTTTATATTTGTGTATATCAAGGGCATCGAACATATCAAACCAACTACTCTTATCTTGCCATTCAGAAAGAAATAAGCAATAGATTCTATGAGGTAGGATAATTGTTCTGCCTGTTATAACAGAAATCGCACCTACCAGCTCATATGTCATTCTAATATTAGAAAAACCACCCCACCAAGGGTCAAATGACATATACTTGTCATGCATTATACTGGTAGTTTACAAATTTGTAATGAGTGTAAAAATTTCTATAATACTTTCCTTCAAATGGTTTTGTTCTTCCATGTTCACAAACAGCTGACTCATATAAAATCATTTCACCAGGCTCTGCATAAACTTCATACCATTTACCATCATGACCTTGTATTTCTAACGGCCAGTCTTCACCTAACTCTTTGTGTGCGCATCCACATCTTAAATCTTTGTCTACTATTAATATAGTAGATATATGATGCGTTGCTATTCTGTCTACATGTTTAATGAGAGTAGCTCCTTTTAAATAAGACCTGATACCATATATAAATGAAGGTTCTAGTTTTGTATTTGCCCATTCTTCATGGTAGGGTAAAAGCATACTATGTATCTGCTTTCTTATATTAGGGATGTGTTCAAAATTTAACAAAGTACTGCTTTCAGCATTTGGTATATTAGTTTCAATAACTGCTTTTTTATTATCAAAATTTTCCACTACTTCTTTATCTCTCAACATAGAGTAGGCATCCTGTATTAAACCCCACACATCTTCTGGTATTTTTGCTTTTGTAAAACCATTAGTTGTTAGCCTTGGTATTTCGTTTATATTTTTGAACGTTTTTATTTCAGGAGGTGATTGTACTAAAGATACAGTATTTGTTTTTTTCTGAGCTTCGTGATGCTCATTTGCTTTTTTTGCATCTTCTGCTCCATTAAAATCGTTTTCTCTCCACCAACTGGTAATGATGTATTTATTACCAGCAATAACATCCATACCTTCATGTAAAACATTTTGTATGCCTACTTTATTTTCATCCATATTTCTCCACCAAACAGCCTTACCTCTCTCTGGTTTTACAATTTGATTTAGCTTTGGGAAATTAGTACCACCACCTTCAAAATTATCATTTAAATAAATCATAAAAGTATGAGTTCTGTTTCCCGAATGTAAACAATGGTTTATGTATGAATCACCTTGAAACCAATCTAAATGAGGTCTAAAATACTGACCAACTTGGTATTTTTGTCCTTGAAGACCTTCTCCTTTTTTTATATCTAACTGTAAAGTTTGGGCTATTTTTTCATTTAAAGCTTTATGCAATAACATATGGTTATTAAAAGAAGATGTAGAAGAAGTTCTGCTTTTATCATCTCTTTTTGAACTTTCTTGTCCAGCCCCAGATACACATGAGGGTTGGTTTTGTTTATCTATTAATTGTATATATAAATCACACTCTTCATGTGTGAGAAAATTTGGTATTTCTTGAAACATTGTATTAAATTTAAATTTGACATGATTAACATAACTGTTGAGTATTAGTTACGCTTACTCCACTTCCTGGATTTAGAATTTGAGTTGCGCAGAATGATACTGGATAACCAGGCTGTACATTAACGGATTGTGTAAAGCCATTACAATCAAAATACCCAACATTAGGGTTTCCACCGCTACCGTTGTTAGTAGCATTATATACATAACAAGGTGTTACAGGAGGATTCACAGGTGGCTGCACTGGCGCGGGTTGTGGTGCTGGTTGTGGTGCTGGTGCTGGTGCTGGTGATGGTGCTGGTGCTGGTGCTGGTGCTGGTTGTGGTGCTGGTGCTGGTTGTGGTTGTACAGGCACTGGTTGTGGTTGTACGGGTGCTGGTTGTGGTTGTACAGGAGTCGGAGCTACAGGAGTGGGACTAACAACTGGAACAGGTATAACAGCTGGAACAGGTGCGCTACAGGATTGTGCTGCATATAAAACTCCATTTATTTGTTGCCTTACAATTGTGCCGTCTGAATACCATCCATTTTGAGCCACTGTAGTCAAAGCAGCATCATCATATATTGTTGTAGCGCTTGCAAAGCTATTTGTATCGAAATAAAATGTACCTACTGTTGCCATAATTATTTATTTTTTATTAAGGACATGTGTTACCTGTATTAATAACTGTTATACCAGCTCCTCGAGACACAAAAGATATTGCACATACTTGCACGGTAGCACCATAACTACTAGCTTGAGTTGAAACCACATTACCATTACAATCGTTATATGTATAGGAGTTATCATCAAGAGGATTGCCATCCCATGTTACGTTAAACAAGTAACAAGTTGTAGGAGGTGGTGCAACAGGTGTTACTGGTGTTACAGGCACTGGTTGTGGATTACACACTCCTGTAGTGTCTAAATTAGATATTGTTCCAGAATTTGTAAATCTAGCAATAGCTTGCCCTAAACCATAACCTTGATTAGGTTGTCTAAGACCCCAGTAATAATCATTACCTTGATATAAATTTGTTAAAGATGCGTCTGTGTAAAACAATGTGCTGTTTATAAATACTTCTGATAGTGAAGCAGCTGTACTGTACAATAAAACGCTTGCATCTGGACAAGAGGGTGGAGTAACCACTTCACCTATACTACTTCTTCTCCACGTGTAAACTGGTGTTACAGGAACAGGGGATACAGGGGTAGGTGAAGGTGAAAAAGTACATCCTGTACAAGCATCTGTCAAACTAACTGAAGAGTAACAAAGTTCTTGACCTGTAGATTCTCTATAATCCCAAATTAAATATAAATACTGCCCTCCAGTAGGCATTACAAAATCTGCCCTGTATTGAGTTGGATTACTATCTACAATTATTGGTATCGCATTAGTAGAGATACTTAATAAATTAGTTATATCACTAGATGTATTTCCGTAAAAAGTATTTGTCCTTATATATTTCAGTTTATTACTTGCTGTATTAAAAACAAAAGTGTCAAAGTTTTGTTTTCTACTTATAATAGAAACACTTGCACCGTCTCCAGGTATCACTCCAGCTCCTTGTTGACCAGCTACTTGTGTGAATTGAGATACTATAGGGTTTACATTACTTGAAGAAAATTCTACTTGATTAGAATGTAAAGGAGAAGTAAATGTACCATCATCCCATCTATATTCATTTGTAATAAATTTACCAGCATCTGCGTTACTAGTAACCGCTACATTAAATATAGTAATATTTGCAGGTTGTGGACAACTTACCATCACATCTATAGTTTGAGCAGATGTGCTATCTTGTGTAACAGATATATTAACTTGTGTATCTAAAACAGAATTTTTATTAAATGTAAATGAACCGCTATTGTACACAGTTCCTGAAGTAAATTGTACACCACCATAAGTTGCTGTTATAACATATCCTGTACCTGATGAAGCACTTTCACTTACTATGTCTTCTGAATTTAATTCAGTAACTACATTGCTACTGCCCTCTGTTATAACATTGTCTGTAGCCTGAAAAGGTATAGTATATGTTACAGTGACTATCCCTAAAAACTCTCCAAGCTCTACATTATAAGTTACAGGACTTGCAGGATTAACAGTTAAACTTTTTGTTATATCACATTCGATAGGAGTGGTATCGACTAAAGGTAATTGAATGTTTGAGTGTAATACATATTCATTCATATAAGGGTCAAATCCACCTAATTTTTGGGTTTCAAACGTTTTAATAAACAAATCTCTAAACCAACTTCTCATGCCTGCTTCTGAGATTAGTTTTAATCTTTCATCTTGTGCAGCCATACCAACTAAATTAATTACAGCACCTCGTTTAGCATCTGTAAAATATTTATTTGAACCCCATACCACAAAACTTTCTGGATTATTACTTATACCATATTCTTCTATACGTGCTATTTGCGTACCTAACACTTCAGGTACACTAGCAACCGCACCTCCACCTGTTGCATCTGTAAGTAAGTTTTTACCTGCAAAAACGTAAGATATTTTATCTTCTTGTAAAACAAGTATATCTGTTTTTCTGCCATGTAATATTTGCACAGGCCCAAACTCATCCTCTAATGGTTTAAAGTTTGATAAACCTAAATTAAACTCGTTAAGTTTATTTACGTTACTTTCATCATTATACACCCCACTATATGTTAAATCAGCAAATCGGTGTATTTCTCTAAAATCAAAATTGTTTGTGGAGGTAACTCTTTCTCCTATATCAACGCTTTTGCCATTTATACTGTCTAATATTTTATAGCTTTCTACACCATTACCAAAAGAATAGCAATCAAAAAACTCTGTGTTTATAATTGCTGGCTGTGTACTTGATTGATTTTGTACATTACCAAAATGATGACCGTCAGAATTTATTTCAAAAGATAAGTGATTTTCATACCATATATCTGGAGATGCGTCTTTAGGTTGAGTTTCAAAAACAATTAAAGAGTCATTACGATTTATTTCTATATCTACTGTAACCGAACTTCTTCTTTTACTACGTGAAGCCACCCCAGCACACCTCTGAGTTCCTGTAACTAAAAAGTATAATTGATTGTTAGTTGTATCCCTGTAAAACCTATAATAATTCGTTGATGTGGCTGTAAGTATATCTACACTAGGAGAATCTAAATCAGGTTGTCCTGCGAATGACCTAAAAGGTTGAGTTGTATTTGTTATACCAGTTGCGCTACCACCTACCTCTGTAATTGCATTTTGTGCTATAACATCGCCTATATTGTCATTATAAAACCAATCACTCATGTTGTCATAGCTTTTATTAGCAAAAAGCTCTAAATCAACTCTGTTTATTCTTCTTTCGCAAGTGCCGTTACCTTTTCCAGGGCCTAGTCTTTGTTGCTCTATTTTCATTATAATTCTAGAACCAGCTGGAACTGAGTAGTCTAAATACTGACCTGGGTTTGCTGGGTCTTCTAAATTCATAGGGTAGGCTAAAATAGGATAGTTGTAACCCTGATTTCGTGTTGCTGTTTTACTACCATGATTTATAATAGCATTGTCATCTGTTTGTGTTGAAAAATTACTAGGGTTTATTTTCATATAAGCACCCGCAGGTACATTTATATCTTGCCCGTTTGTATCTTTTACTGTTATAAAATTTTCTGCTTGCGTTTTTTTCTCCAATACCGTAGCTTCTACACATTTTAAAACAGGCCCATTAGCATCAGATTTAACAAAAAACCTATCACCGCTTTCTACTTTAGCAGCGTTTTCTCCTTCTAATAAAAAATATGTTGCATTACTACCTGGGTCTTTAAAATATATATTACTGTATATTGTTTCATAAGTGTCTTGAGCTGGTTTTAAAACAAATTTATAAGATGTAGCCCAAGATGGTGCAACTTGCTGTGGTGGTATAGTAACTTTAATTTGGTTCTTATCTACACTGTTTTCACATGGTATTTGAACCGTGTTGCTTGGACTAACTAAAGCAGTTGAGCTTCTTAAAAATTCGTCCATATATACAATACCTACCTCATAACCCCTGTTGCTATGTAAACTCTCTGCATTTCCAATTTTTTTGTATGTGGCTTCAGAAAAAGATATAGTGTAAAATTCTGTTGCGGTATTGGCTGTATCTACATATTGCATTGCAATAATCTGCAAACCTATAGTGTCTGAATTAGGTGTTGTTACCACGTTAACAGATTGACCTGTTCCTGTAATACCACTTGCTGTTTTAGTATAAGTTCCTAGTGTTTGAGGTAATTGACAATTAATTTCATCAGTAAGAGTCTGACCATCACAAGCTGTAGCTACAGGTTGAATATTTGTGTTTGTTCCTATTTTTTCTAAAAAATCAGTGCTTGTGCCTAACTCATAAACATTATTAAAGTTTTGAGGTAAAACATAATCAAAATTTATATCTATTTCACTTGTTGTAGCCGCAGGAGTATTACCAGTAAATTGATAGTGCACTATTCTAAAATCTAAACTAAGAGATGCACCAGCTATTAATTCTACTGCTGCGCCTGAACTAGTAGAGAAATCTATGTAAACAATAGCACCTGGTATTTGAATAGATTGTGTTCCAATAGAATAATTTCCAGGGCCTGTTGATGTAACTATCTCTGTGCTTTCTATTTCTAAACTTTCTAATGTTGCTTGAAACTCTAATTTTAATTTTTGATTTAATTTGTCTTTTAAATCATAGCCCTCAAAATAATTTCCATAAACCAACCTATTGCCCATTATAGTTTGAGCCTTGGCTTTTAATGGCACATTGTCAAACAAACGTAATGTTTCAGACTCAGCAAGTAAAGTGAATATTTTTTGGTCATCAAATGTATATGTGTAGTTAGTATTATTTTGATATCCTAAATCATGTTTATCTAGTTCTTCTATAACTTTAATTTGTGAGTCATTAGATTCTTTAAATAAAAGTTCAACTTTTTTAACCAAAGAATCTCCACTATTGAATGTTATAATAGCTGCATTTAAAGTGTTCTGCATTCCATCATTCAAGTAACTATTATAACTAAATCTAAAGTTATCTGGTGTAAAAGCTGGTTTGCTAAATTGCGAAGTGGCAGAATACTCTCCGTTTTCATATTTATATCTATATGCAAAAGATACAATTCTTTCTTGTAAAAAATCATCAGTTTGACCTACAACAGTAAGAGTAGAAATAGTAGGTGCAGAACTCGGTGGAGCTTTAATTACTAAAAGTTCTCTCGAAGAAATACCATCTAAATAATTAATGTTTGGGTCACTGTAAGATTTGTTTATATCTATAAAACGTGGTGGATTTAGGTTGTCTGTAAAAAATATCAAATTATCTATTAAGTCTACACCTGTAATTAAATAATATGGACTAAAATTTAAAGTAGTATTTAAATCACCACCGTCATTTATACTTATAACATGATAATTAGTTGTAGCTTTTATAGTGTTGTAAGAAACAATTAAATCTAGCTTACTTGTAGCGCCTAATGTAAAAGATGGGTCATGAATAAACCAATATATAGTTTCATTAGCGCCATCTTCTATAGCTCCTATACACCTAGCATTATTACTTAAACTAGCTCCATTATATTGAATAGTAGTAAGAAGCGTGTTTCCTTTAGAGTTTTCAACAGAACCTATCTCCGTGTCTTCTGTAGAACCCAGTCTAACATTAAGAGCATCTACATATTCGCCATTTGGCAAAAGCCTTTCATCAAGGGCTTTATTCATACGGCCACGAATAAAATTTCTTTGAATGTTTGCCATTTTATTTAATCCACTTATTCTCTCCTCGTATATTCATAATTAATCTACTAGGGTGAATATTGCTCATTCTTATTTTTGCATTTCTTAACAATGCGCTTTTTGTTTTTTTTGCTCTAGTAACAATATATTCTTGTACATTAAACTTATTGCTTAAAATAGCATAGTTTATGTAAGCATATATGTAATCTTCAAACAATTTATTTACTTGTATTTGAGAGTCATCTCCACCTTCCATACCGTCTGAAATATATTCTAATATACAATTTTCGTTCACCATTGTGGAATCAAAATTAATAACACCTGCTTTTTTATCTATTCTAAATGTAGGATTTATGTTGGCAGTTTCTGTATTTAATCCATACCTAGCTCCGATTTGGTAATCAGCATAAAAATTAGCTCTGGTATCTAAAGGAACATCATCATTATCGTTATCTTTATTTAAATATATACTTTTTTGTTGCCCATTTTTTCTCTGTGTATCTAAAGTTGACTCATCTACAGTAGCATCATTATCAGTAAAATTAGGTATACCAGTGTTTGGAAAATTAGAATTGGGTTGTGAATAAGATAAAGCAGAGTTAACTTGTATATTTTCAACCATAGGCCTGATAAAACCATCTTTATATAAAGATAATTTTACCCAATTAACATAGTCTGACGGTAAGATAAATATCAAGTCATCATACACTGTCAACTCTAAAGCTTTTATTTCTTTAAAAGCATCGTAATTTAATTCTTGTATACCTCTTTTAGCATGAAACAATATTTTATATCTTTCTTCATTATTTACTAAAGAGTGATTTCCTGAATACATTAATAAATAATTATTTATAATATCTTCTAAACTAACATATTGATACGAACCCCAATTTTTATTTGTTGGTGTTACGTTATCATTTGTGTAATATTTTTTTTGATTTATATAACTCATATTATTTGTCTTCAGATTGTTCTTGTTTTTCTATAACTTGCCCAAATTGTACAGCTTGTATTTCTCTTATAGACGCACCTGCGTACTGAAGTATCCTTGACACTAAATTATTAACATCATCTTCTGGTAACTCAAAATCTTGATAATCTGGTTGTGATTGGTCAAATATAGGCTCTCCTCCAGTAAGTGAAACATATGTCCATTTTGGGTCTTTTGGGTATCTCACATACTGACAAACAACTCTACCTGTGTCTTGTATAGTGTCTGGATACAATGCTATTAAATTTCCTTCTAAAGTATAAGCTGGAAACGTTACATTTGGAGTTGTAAGTAATGATTTATTTAACATTGTAATTTTGGTATGAGATACCTGCTCTGCTTCATTTGTTAAATCATTTTTTTTATAGATAGAATATTGTAAACTGGTTGTTGTTAATTGCGATGAGTTTAATGTAAGTTGTGTTTCACTATCCACACTTAAAACTACAAAATTCGATACAACATTATTACTTATTATAATTGAAACAACATCTCCTTCAGCTACACCTTTTGTAATAAAAGTTTGGCTAGAATCAATAAGAGCTGTATTACCACCCCCAGTTGCAGATGTTATACCTGATGTTACAGTTTTTTTGTAAATCAAAATTTTATTTAAAAGATAATAATCTGAACCTGTTGTTGAAGAAGTGGGTACAATATAATTATTTAAACTGCTTCGTGATAAACTTGCTGTAACAGAAAAAAAATCTATAACCTCTTCTATGTTTTTTAGTATATCAGCATAACCTTCACCAGAAACTCTTGCGTTTTCTTTATTAACTTGACTATTGTAAGTTAAAAAATATTCATCAAAAATATCAAGTTGAGCCTGCTTTGCAAATAGATTAAAATCCGCAGGGGATATATAGCCATAATTATTTTTGTTTAGTATAGCTAAAACAGTATTTCTAACAGCATTAATCATCTATAAGTTTTTTACAAAGATACGTAAAAAAAAAGAGGTCATTAATTTTGACCTCTTATTGAATAATGTTTTTTAAATATCCGATTCTAAAACTTTTTCTAGTAGTTTTAATGATTCTATACCATCATCACTTTGCAAATAAGATGAGACTATAAATATTGCATCTTCTCCGTATGGAACAGTCAACATTTTAGTTTTATTGGTTTTCAAATTAAACCACACTTCCTTATTGTTTTTTCTGAATGATAGGAGTCCTTTATCAAAAAATAACTTTACTTGTGATTGAAGTTTTAACATAGGGTCATTAATCATCTTCATAAATTCAACTGGGTTGTTTCTAACAAAAACTAAAATATCTCTTCTTAATTCAGCAGTTGAAACTCTTGATGTATCAGCCCCTAGTAAAACACGTGCAATGTTTTCGACTTGCGTCACGTCTAGCTTTCTAGCTTCTATTAAAGCATCAACCTCACTGTTGAAATTTTCAACTTCTTTAGCTGCATCTTTTTCCTCGTTTACTTCAACGAATTTTCTGCCGTTTAGTGGGTGATAATATAAAAACTCTTGTAATATAGGATTATCTTTAGGAACTCTTAAAAACCCGTCTTCAAAAACAATAGGCTCCATGATTACATTTTCATCTTGCTCATCTTCAAAAATTGATTTTTGATTTCTTGAATATCGCATACTTCTATTAACACCTTTTTCTTCATCAAAATGAAGTAAAGGCATTCTTCGACTATGTCTTGTGGGCAGCAAATAAGATAATGGTGCTGCGTCTCTGGTAAGCTTGTAGATTTTATCTACAAATACTTTTTTATTTTTTTTCATTAGATTAAATTTTATTAAAGTTAAAAAAGGGAGGTTTTTACACCTCCCTTATTAAATATTACTACTCTTGGAATAAAAAGAAGTTGTTAGCACCCATGGTACAAACAGCTCTTTCAGACAAAAAGTTGACCTCCATTGCATCTAAATCAGAAGTTGCAGCACCGCCAGCAGAACCTGTAATCCAAGTTTTGTAACGTCTGTCTTCAGTTTCAGAAGCTCTGTATCTTACATGTAAGAATGGTCTCTTAGCATTTTTACCCAAAATTTGGTCATACACAGTAGTTGAGCCAGCTGGCACAAGAAGACCATTTATTCTTCCTGAGTTTGCACCAGTTGGTAAACCTCCACGCATAGATGGGTCATTTAAATATTTCCAGTCAGACTTATAAAAATCATAACCTCTTCTAAACCCAGTAAAACCTAAATTTAATGCCATATCCTTATCGTTATCAAATAGTCCATAAGATGTACCACCAGCTCCGTAAGAGTTTTGTGCAGCTAACATATCATCTATATCAAAACTAAAGTCTCTATCAACGAAAATTACATTCTCTTCAATACTACCTTGTTTATCAAGTCTTGATATCACAGCATCAAAATCTGCTAACGCAGTTGGGTTTCCACCACCCCAGACATTTCCTCTATTTTCTACAACATAGAATATACCTTCAGAACCTTTGTTTCCAACGTCTCCAGTAACAGCTATTGCACCAGAATTTGCTTCTGCTGGTACAGCTTCTATCATTGCAGTTTCAAGATAATCATCAAATCTAAGTCTTGTTTCATGCTCAGACTTCAAATACCATAGGTATCCTGTTGCACCATTTTCAGTTGTAACTTCTATCCAACCTATTTGTGCCATATCAGAACCACTAACAGCATATTTATCTTTTATAATGATTGGTGAATTAGAAAAGATATTGTCATCAGCTTCAAGAGAACCTGACATTCCGTTTGCACCTTTTTTAAATTCAGAACCATAAATAAATACTGTTCTAGTTAATCCTGTTCCACCAACTTGTCCACCTGCTTCGTAGTATGCAACGTCAAATGTTCCATTTGCTGTGTCAACACTAGTAACTATTCCTTTGTTAGCACCAGAACCAGCATTATCAGTTATCATTACAGTTTGTCCGACTCTGATAGCTATACTTCCTGAACCTGGCACTAAAGTGTCATTTACAGTAATAGTAGCAGTGTCAGCAGCTGCATTAGCACCTGATGCACAGTTAGTGTATTTTACATGTAGTCTTCCTTGCTCTGCCCATTTTATAAGGTCAGAGTTAGATGGCATTTCTGCCCCTACCATTCTTAAAAAACCAGCAATAGTTCTATTGCCGTATCTTTCGAACTCTTTTTCAAAAGTATCTGGAAGATACTGATTTAAAAAGTCGAAATTTGTTATATAGTTTGAAACCAACGGAACTTGTTCCGCACTTGGTTGTAAAGCAAACCCTGGGGTTGCTTGAACTGCTCCAGCCATAATTTATAATTTTTATTTTTTGTTAATACTTTTAATTTTTAGGCCTCTCCCCTGTGAAGAAGAAAGTGACCTGACTTGCAATCCTCCTTTATTAGTTACTTCAGGTGCTTTGCGTTCTGTCATATTTATATTTTTAGTCTTACGCATTACATCTTCCGTAGCTTCAGATTTACCTTGTTCATAAAAAAACTTGGCAAATTTGTCAGGATTCATTGCTATTGATAAAGCCTTGTGATAATCTTTTGCATTTTTTAAAAACCCTTTATCATCTAAAAACTTGTTCATAAAGTTCATAGGTGTTGATTGGTTTTTTTTAATTACATCAGCTTCCCCTGGAGAATAAGTGATTTTTTTATCGTCAAGCACGAAATCAAAACCTTTGAAATCATTATCAAATATCTCGTTAGTTTTTTTTACAAACCAACCACTTTTCAGCTCATCCTCTTTTTGTTGGGTTTTCACAGACTCTAAGTATTGCCTATACTCTATTAACTCTTCATTTGCAGCAGGATTATCAACTGAACTTGACTCAAGTGGTTGTTTGTATTTTTCCTTTTGCTCATTAAAGTATTTTTTTGCTTTGGCAATAGTTCGTTTCTTTGATAGTTTTATTTTTCTAATAGCTGCTTCATCATCAATTTCAGAATCATAAGTATAATCCTCCATAAGAGAATTGATATCTTCATCATCCAAACCTTCACCTTCTGTAGCTTTTAGATAATTTCTAAGCAAAGAATTATCAGGCATGTCATCAAAATTTTGTTGTAAATGAACATAATCTTGAATACCTCTGCCTGTTTCTTGTTTGTATTTCAAGTAAGCGGCAACATCTTCAGGAAGAGGGTCTGCCTCTTTTCTTTCAGCTGTTAATTCATCAAGTGAATTTATTTGCTTACCATACCTTTTTTCAATAAATGAAAGAACATTTTTTTCATCTAACTCCTTTTCAGATTCTTCTGAAGGAGCTTGATTCTTTATTTCATTTTCAGTTGTATCTTCAACTGTATTTTTTTTCTCCTCAAAATCTATTTGTTGTTGTGGAGATTCTGTTTCTTGCTTTGGAGTTTCCTCTACATTCTTTGCATCGGTTTCCTTTTGCTCATGTTTGTCTAACAACTCTTGTTCGACTTCTTGTGTTGATTTTTCACCTGGGGATTCAACTTCCCTTACTTTTAATTCCATTAGATTAAATTTTTACAAAGTTAAATAAAAAAACAATGCTCTTTTTAAGCATTATCGAGGTTCAAATTCCGCTAAATCAAATCCATCTAAAGTGTCTTCATTGGATTCAAAATTTTGAGGTGGTAAATTATTTTTACGTTGATTTATAAGTTGTGATTGTTGAGTGTTTTGTTGACTGATACGTTTTTTCTTTGCTTCTTCTCTAGAATCTTCTCTATTAGACAATGCTTGTTCACTTATGTTTCTTAATTGTAAATTGTAATTAAATTCTTGCTCCATCAATTGAGCTTTAAGTTGAGCTTCGGCTTGTTGTTTTTCTATTTCAAAAGCTATTTCTGCTTGTTTTACTTGTATTTTGCCTTGTGTTTCAGCCTGCATTTTTTGCATTGCAACTTGAGCAGCCATCTCTTGAGATTGGATTTGGTTTTGGCTAATCATTGCTTGTTTTTGTAATTCTTGCTGCTGGTCTTGCTCTTGTTTAGATTTGCGTTTTACCTTTAATAATTGGTTTGCAAGTTTTATATTTTTGATTTCACGTATATCTATAGCATCTTCCAAATTTATATCTTGCTTCGATAATGCCATTTGAATATTTTGCTCCAACATAGCTTTTTGCTCTTCATCTGGAGCTAACTCTATAAAGACACCAAAATCATATATATAAAGTTCAGATATTTCACCTAATATACTAACATTAAATTTCCCAATTTTATTAATAAAATCTTCTTTAAAATCTGAATATTCTAAGATGTCCGCAACTCTGTATGTTATTGCTTCTGAAAGCCCTCTGTATATATACAGACTTCCATCTAAAATATGTCTTGTTGCTGTATTAGAATTTAGAGCTGCTAATTTTTGAACTCCAACCAAAGACTCAGGAGAAGGTGTGCTTCCATCACGAGCTTCATTCAAACCTGTAACTGCACGTATCATATCTAAATAATGGTTGTAATTAGCAATAAGCATTTGTGTTTTTGATGCTCCTGAATTAGAAGTTAGTTGCTGGATAGGAACTCTACCTTGGTTAAAATCTCCTTCTTGAGTATAACTTCTACCCACCACACTACCAGTTTGAAAATATAGTCTTAAAGCATCTTCTGGATTATATGCCGAACCTGTTCCTAAATCTACCTCATTAAGTCCATCAGCATCAATATATACCCCATCAGGAACAGTTCGGGCTATAACTTGTTGTAGTTTTAAATGTGTTATTTGTATCAAGTCAGCAAAAGGTATCATTCTTCTAACTAAAGATTCTATAACTCCTTTATACATTCTTGGTGCTACCGCTATGTAATTAGGTAATGCATGCTGAGAAGATGATTGAGGTCTTACCATATTTTTAGCAAGCTCCCATTTTAATATGATATTTGTACCCATAACCATAATACCCTCATACCAAACATCAATTGTTTTTTCTAATTTTTCAAACTTACCTTCTTCCATCATTTCTTTTGGTGGATTAAAAGTATCATCTTTTTCAATAACTCTTGAACCACCACCATCTAGCTTTCTTTTTTTATAAACCATTTTTTTAGTGGTTTTATAATTAAAGTACATTAAGGTGCAAGTGTCTCTGTAAAATATATCATTTTCGTAAAACTGTGCAACATTATAATAATTATACCAGCTTTGGCTATATTTAGTTATTTCTTCTAAATCTGCATTGGTAAGTTTTGGGTCTATTTTTAAAAGTTCAACTACAGGTAAAGTTTTGATTTCACCCCAATAAAAACAATCTTTGAAATGTGGGTCTTCGGTATAGCTATAAACCACATTTGCTGGGTCAACATAAGATATTTTAACACCAGCGCCAGGTAAAAACTCATGTTTTGCAACCGACATACCTAGAACTGTACTATCATAGTCTATTTGTTTTCTGATATCATCGTAATGATTTTCTTCAAAAACAGTATTGATTGCTTGCTCTTCTGCAATTTCAATAGCTGGTTTGTAGTTTAAATTCATGTATAAATTTAATTCTTCATCGTTTTCTGGTAAATCATCAGGATTCATAGTAAAAGGATTGAAACCTGTTGTGTCTTGTACTACCGACAAAACATCTTTAGCGGCCATTTGACCTTCTACCATATCTTGATATTTACTTCTTTTTGATTGAGACAATGCATCTTGAGCAAAAGCTTTTACTTTAAACTCTCTATCTTGCATCCCGTTTACAACGATATCTACAAATTTTGGTAATATAGGAACTGGTGTCCAATCTAAATTTAAATAAGATAAATCACCATCTACAGCTAACTCATTTTTATACTTAGCAATAGACTGTTCTCCTCTAGCATATAATCTTAAACGGTGAAAATCTCTCCATTGATTATAATACCTACAATTATTTCCATCTTTTTTAAACCATTCGTACTGAATAGCCTGCCCTATTTGAAGTCCAAACTCATCTGTAGCTTTTTCTGCATCAGAAACAAATTGACTAGGGAAGCCAACAGATGATATATCTATAGTAACATCCTTCATTTATGTTAACAATTCACTTACTGTTCCTTTATTAGTATACCTTGCAAAGTTAAGCTTTATTTTTGATTCTTTTTTTTGCGGTAAATACATATGTTTTTGATTTGCCATAATAGCCAAACCTGAACTTATGGTGGCATCATATTGAGTTCTATTACTTATATCAAATTTAGCCCAATCTTCTAATGTCCTGGTAAACAACATAGAACCCATTGTATCACTTTCTCTAAACTGACCTTCAAAATCTAAACCTACGTTTTTCTCTATATAAGATTCTATTGCTGCCGCATGAGACTGTTTGACATCTTCCGAAGAGTTTGGTATACCACCTAGCTCCTTTTCACTTTTAGATAATTTATTAAGATGTTTATCGGGTCTGTTCATACAAAAACCCCTATAACCTCTATTTTTAAAATGATACAACAGTCTAGGTTTGTTGTTTTCTATAAGAATAGGCATGCTGTAAAAAACACAAGCCATCAAAACCTCTTCAAAAAATATCTCTGCTGTTTGAGGTCTAGCTATGTATTCTAGAAAAAACTCATTACTGGGCGCATCCTCCATGCTAAATTTTGTTAAACCATGTAAAGCACCATTTGAACCTCTTCCTCCAACAGTTCCAGATATATCATATGAATCACACCCAAACGCACCAATATGTTCGTTCATTGGAAATTTACCATTTCTTCTATCAAGAACTTTATTTTGAAGTGATTTTGGAGGAATCCAGCTCACTTGAAACCTACCACTTTTATCAGGTCTAAATATAACCTTACTGTCTTTTATACCATTGTCCCAGTAAAAACTACCTCTAGTTATATGATGTTGCATTATCAAAGAATCATTGTAGTCTATTTGTTGATATATTTTTGTTAAATTAAACAAAGAACCTTTACTCTCATCTCTGAACGCATGAGACTCAGAACGTGGAAACTGTCTGTAATATTCATTCAAAGCATCAGCGTCAGATTTTAATGATTCTACTTCAGCTTTCCAATAATCGACAGCCCCGTTGTATATCCATTCATTATCAACTCCTTTAACTTTGTCATGAGGTTTATTTAAAACTGGTTGACCGTATATGTCAATAAAACCTTCCATGTTCCATTCCATAGGTATAAATAAACTATATAAACCACTTTTTGTTTGACCATTAGCATTTCTAGACTTTACATTAGAATCTTCATATAGTTTTTTAAAGTTATTGCCACCTTTATCTAAAGCATTTGAAGTTGAACCCATCAAACACTTGCCAATTATTTTACTACCTAATCTCAAACAGGTTTTAGTGACTCTCCAGTTGTTTAAAATGTTATTTGGTTTTATCCATTTTCCACTTTCGTCATGCACTAATAGTAAAAGTTTTTCCCCATCATAAGAGTTATCATCTGTGTTTTTCCAATCTATCGTAGTATCTAACCCTGTTAGTTCATCATCAAATATTTCGTGCATATTTTTTTTGGTAATTTTTGAAGCGGGAACTCTAAAAGCTAGCTCTGTTTTTGGTTTGTCCATACCATCTTGTATTGGTTTAAAAAAGAATGGAAGTCGGTTTGCTATTGGAACAACTTTGTCTGTAAACATTTTTTTTGAATCAGCTCCTGTTTTAGATAGTATCCCAACTCTAGAATCTTTAGCTAATGTTCCTGTGTTAACACACTCTGATGAACCCATAAAAGAAAAACCAGACCTTCTTATTTTTAAATATATCATTCCAAAACTTCTGGTATCAGCTTTACATGCTTCCCAAAATATGTAAAATAACCTATTTGCTTCACGATAATCTGGGTATCCCACATCTATAGTAGACCATTGTAAATACATGTAATGAGCTCCTGTAATATATGTGGGTCTCCCATTATTCATAAACCAGTAGCCTAATTCTCTATTATCGAATTCTTCTTCTATATACCCCACCCATTTTTGCTTGAACAATGAAGGCATTTCGTTCCATTGAAATATAGACTGAATTTTGCCTAAATCTTTAGGTAAATCTTTTCTTTGCCAATATTGTTCTTTTTTGTTTACACTGCGTGCATAGCATTTTTTTGGTGTGGGTGGTAGAGCTATGATTAAATTAGATATAGAAATTATATTACCTATCTGCCCTGTTTTTGATATATTGATAAATTCATATTTGCTGTTATATCCATACTCCCAAGTTTTAGCTTTGTTTTTTCTAGTTAAAACTGAGGATGGTATATAACCTGAAAGTTTTCTATAAATACTATTTTGACCTTCGTTCTGCAAATCCTTGTTTTGTTTCTATGTTATTATCTAAAACGCTGTTTATATTTTCCTCCTCAACATCTATTTTATTTAGTATATCGAATGCATCAAATATTGCCAGCTTTTTTGTAGCCGCTGCATTTTTTAATCTGTCAGCAGCTAGTTCATCTTCGGGGTCTGGTTTTATAATATCTTCACGTGCTACCTTAATAAGCTGTTCAACAGCTTTTCTTCCAGCTTCAATTATTTTTTTCTTTAAATCTTCTGATTTCATAGTTTCACAGTTATATGATTATCAAACATTCTATATAATTTTTCACCATCTACAGTAAACTCATATTCAGACTCAGGTTTGAAACATATCTTATCTCCTTGTTTTAATCCTTTTCCTTTTAGATATTTATTTAAATATTTTAATTCACCCATCAAAGGTTCTTCAGCAAAAGGTTTAAATATATAAGATTCTGTAGCTTTTATTGGTTTTACAAAACAATACTTGTCATGAGCAAACCATTTATTTTTTCTTTTGTATAAAAAAAACTGGTCATTGTCAACAAAAAAGAGGTCATCCATAAAATAACTTCTTCCGCTTTTTTGATTTCCTTTCATGTCATTATAAAATTTAAAAACATTATGATGAACCAATAAGATATCTCCCGCAACAATGTCTCCTTTATAATTTAACGGTGTTGATACAACTACTGCCTCTCTGTTAGAAGCTAAGTGATTTTCTTCAGATGTGTTGGTTATTAAATCTACATTTTCTACCTCTTTACTGTTTGTATACCTTTTACCATGTAAAGGTTTGACGATAAAATAAAAAGGTGACCTCATTAAAAGTTTATATTATATTCTAATGACACTGGCATTGTGTGATTGTATTCTTTCCATAAAAATATTTCATTACCCTTTTTTATCCAAATCTGTAGAGTATCTGATTCTTTATTATGTTTTATCAAATGTATTGTATGTGAGCCGCCTAGTATTTCTTGTCCTACAAAATAATGAATAGCTCCTGATTTATAATCAGGGCCAATAGAAAGTTTTCTTATATCCATTATGTTAAATTAAATTATAACAAAGATAGGAATAATTTAACGGCCTTGTTTGCGATATTTTTTCTTGTATAGTTTTGAAGACTTTAATCTAGATGTTTTACTTTTTGCATGAACACCTGGTCTCTTTTTTTTATTTCTACCACGAA
>TARA_R100000773_G_scaffold44669_1_pt1 | contig 31050 bp, 50 predicted proteins | sample TARA_R100000773 | Tara Oceans TARA_R100000773 (sample SAMEA2623365) | marine metagenome | biome: marine biome (ENVO:00000447); feature: surface water layer (ENVO:00002042); material: "saline water (ENVO:00002010), including plankton (ENVO:xxxxxxxx)" | depth 5 m | reverse complement strand
CCACCAATAGATAAGTTACCAGCAGTCGTCAAAGCTCCACCATCTGCTATGGTAAGTGCGTCATCTCCATCTGTAAATTCAATCAATGCTGTTCTTACTGAATCAGATTTAAAATATTCTACAGTATCGTTTGTCTGATCTAACTCTGCTATTGTAATAAATGCGTCATTATCTTCATTTCTGATTTGTAATAAATTGCTTGAAGTATTATAGAAAAGTTGATTTGCAAAAGTAGTTGATGGAGCAGAACTCCCAGAACTTGTACTTGCCAATGCTTGTAATGCTGAATTTATGTCAGCCCTTGTATTCGGAAAGGTCTGGTTTGCTATGGTAAAATCATTCTGGCTCATTTTTTACTCCCTTAAAATAATACTTAGATTATCATATAAATTTTAAATTAACTACTCTCTAAAAACCCAAAACCTTTTGCCACAAAATCAAATGTTCTATCAACAACTGATCCGCTACTATTTTTAAATTTTATAGTAAAGCCTGTTTCTGATTTTGAGCTTAACTCATAAAAATCGCCTGTTGCTAAATTACTTGCACTTATACTAAGACCTTGCAATTCTTTGAATGCTGGAGAAAATGTTATAGCTTTTCCGCCAGAGGCAGTCGTGGAAGCGGTGTTTGCTACAGCAACAGTTCGGTCTGGCATATCTATACTTGCTGATAAAGCTGATATGGCTGGTGTGGAATCTGCATTAGTTGTAGTAAGTTTTGCTCTTAATTTTATGTATCTAGCTTTATAATTTCCAAGCACATAATCTTGATAATCAGTATAAGTGGAATTGTCGTTAGAGGTTGATATTTGGATTTTTGCGTCTACATCATCAAATTCAGTATAACTACCATCAAAATTACCCTCTTGGCTGTCAAATAGCCCTTCAAAGCTGTCAAACAGGCTGTTTGCATTGAATCTACTGCTGGTCATTGAGGTTGTAACATATGAATTATATATAGCTCCAAGATCAATAGGATTTGAACTAAACTCATAAATACCATCAAGATTGTTTGCTACTTCTCCACCATCATCAAAGTTTCCTAAAGCAGAATCAAAGTTTCCTGTATGATCGTCAAATAATTCTCCTAATAATATCTGTAAAAAATTTGTGCCATCTCTTGTAACAACTTCTAAGTCTGTTTTTGTACCAGCAAATCCTGTAGATTCTGTTGTTGTTGCTACTGCGTTAAAGTCATCTGCAATTTGATTTCTTATTACTGCTTTTTTAGTAGAAGTAACAGAAGTTATTCCCAAAACATCAACAGCTTTTATCATGTATGTTCCTGTTTGAGCTGGTAAAGATATTACATTTGTCGCCATAGATATATTATCAGCAACAATACTAGCACCAGCATAAACAGGGCTTGATGTTACTGGAGTATGTCTAATAACATAATGTGATAAATCTAACTCGCTATTTGCAGTCCAAGAACAGACAGCTAAATTATTAACAATATTAACAGCAAAATCTGCGACATCTGCTGGTGGAGCTGTCTTTCCTACTACTTCGTGATTATTTGATGTAAAAGAAGAAGCAACGTTAAAAGCATTGATTGATCTTGCTCTGACTTCATAAGTTTGACCATCTTCTACATCTTTAATTTCAAACTTCATAGTTGTGCCAACAGTTTTTGCTCTGCCTAAACTAGTATACTCTGTGTCTGTAGAGGTGTTCCTATATTCAACTTCTATCTCATTAGTTGTGCCTTGACTAGAAGCCACTTTAATAACAAGAATAGTAGATACCACCCCAGAATATGCTCTCATAATATCACTCAACTCTATAGATGGAGCTGATACTGTTTCCGCAGTTGGTAAGATTGTATTATCAGAAATAAACTCTGATTCTTCTGCGTCCCAGTCAAACACACTTGAAGATGTTTCTTGTAATATTAAATCTATACCTACATCTGTTTCATCTGATACAAAAGTCCAATCTGCAACTTGGAATATTTTAGAACTAAAGCCAAGTCTAGTATTATTAATTGTTACTGTATCTCCAACTTGTAAAGTAAAAGCTGATAATTTCATTGGTGCTTTTATGACCATTTGTTGCCTGTTTTTAAATAGCACAACTTTAGCGATCCTTTGAGCCATTGTTGAAGATATAGTAAAAGGCAAATCAATATTACCAAATATGGTTTCATCATTATCTTCACTTACAAATGTGCTAGAAGTTACCATTGGATAATCAGATGGTTGCCAATTACTTTCTGGACTTGTAAATATACCTTTGACTGTATTAAACAAGTTTCTTCTGGATTGTTTTGTTTGAATAGTAATACCACCTCTAAAATCATCTTCATTAAGAGTAATTGAAGGAGCAATATATTTACCACCAGCAAGTATAAACTTTCCATTTGAATAGCTTAATATTCCAAGCATAGAGCCTGTAATTTCATCTATAGCTGTCATTGGCTCTACATTAGAAAAAACAATTCCGTTTGCTTCATATCTATTTTCTGTACCGCCACCAGCAAGGGTTATATCCTCATCACAAATATTTGCAACTGTAGTAAATGAAGTTGTGTCTATTTGCGTTGTTGGTACTGATAACCCAAATCTTGTGTCAGATAAATAATCGTATAAAATTAATGCTGGATTTTTAGAAAATGCGGTTGATCCTGTTCTAAAATCTAATACTTTCTTGCCTTTTATCTCTGCACTTATATTTGGTATACCATTTGGAAAGACATCTGCGTCATATTTTAACCTTACATAAAGATAAGCAATACCAGATAACATATGAGAAGTAGTCCATTGAGAAACTTCTGAAACTAAATCTGCGTCTGCCTGTTGAGTATCACTTCCTAAATGTTGCTTTATTCTTACAGTTAATTCAGATGAATCTTGAAATGTTTGCGTTGCTACTATAGCAAAATTTGTTTCAGTAGATGTTCCAGCTAGAAAAGGCTTTGGTGTATTTAAGTTGTTAAATGGTGTTATTCTAATTTGACCGCTTGGTGTTTGCTGAAATATTGATGTTGCCCTAACATCTGTTCTTAATCCTTCTGAAATGGTTACTGCTAAAGTGTGTCGTGATCCAGAAGCAGACGAACTTCCGCCAGAAGAAATCCCATATTCAACACCATTAATATTAAGTGTATCTGTTGTTGCTATTGTAAATGCTACATCTGATACCAAAGTTATTGATGTTACTCCTTTTTGAATACCTTCCCCATTCTCAACCGCATTACCACCAAAAGGTAACTGTCTATTAAAAGGCATAGTCGTATATTCTGAAACTACAAGAGTTCTTGTTTTGGTTGTAAATCTTGATTCTGTCGCATACTTGCTTGGAGCAGTAACCTTGAATTGCGTTACTCCATTACTATCTGTCCCAGCACTCGCTAGAGTAAGTTCATCTTCTCCAAAGTAAACTTTATCAATAGATTGAATTTCATGGGAAGCCATTTGAACAATGATATGTAAATCTTGATTGTTATTTGTGGATTCCATAAACAATATTCCACCAGATTTTTTTGTTTCTCCATAAACTGTATCTCTTGGAATGATCGGCTGTTTGATCATTTCAGTTCTTGATTGTAATTGTGCTGAATAATTTGCTTTAGGTTTTTTTGCTAAAACCTTAGACAAAACTGCTGATACAGCTAAGTTTACAAGAAAGCTACCAAAAGCTCCCCCAGTAAAATAGCCTATTGCCATTTGACCAATTTTTGTTTGTGCTACACTTTTAACTGCGTCAACTACAAATCCCATTACACAAAATGCCTTTTAGTTGTTATTTCTTTAGGTATTATCTTATCATTATGTATTCTTAGCCACTTAACTTTCTGATTACACCCAAGTAACTGCGTAAAATATTGCTTAGTCCAATCCATAATTTCTTTTACATTCTTTCTAGCAACTATATCCATATGCCAAACAATATCACCAGAGTTCCATGCTTCTTGATATACTTTATTTGTTTTCAACAAATATTCTTCTTCTAATTCATCTAAAAAAGCCCAATTAGAAAAGCCATATATTCTTCCATTTTCTTTGTGAATTTTATATTGATTAAGTTGTAATGATGGATATATATGTGCAAGTATTTCATCATCTGAATTATCTTTATACCTATCAAATTCTTTGTATAGCTTTATAATTGGATATACATTAATCATTTTGTCCCACCACCCCAAATTATTTCTTTATCTTGTAAATCATCAACAAATTCTAAACCTTGATCGTTTGGAAAAAAATGTTTCTGGTCTTGATCTGTATATCTGAAATCTAATGGTCGTTCTAATGAAATAAGTTTACTTTCAATATCAAATGATATAGTTGATGTATCTCCTTGCTCTAATATCTGAACTGTATCTACAAACCCAGAGAATATTTGGTATGGATCATCTACAATAGCAAGAGCATTACTTGTGGTTGTCAGTACTCCAAAATAAACATTTACTACTACACCTTGCTGTGTTTGCGTCAATGCACTTGCAAGAACATCTGCATTCAAACCACTAGCAGATATTTTAATTCCATTTGCTTTGGTTTCTGCTGATTCTTGAACTTGACTTATTGATATTAAATTACCTAAACCAGAATATGTTTGACCTAATATAGAAAAATCTCCATAACCTGTCCAGATTCGTAAGTTTTGCGTGTAGAAAAACTCTACTGCATAGAAAGGTCTAGTTTGACTGCTAGATAATTGACTAGAGAATGTGCTACCAATCGTTCTAGCCATAGTGATTATCCTTTAGACTTTGTAGCTTTTTTCTTGGTTGCTTTTTTCTTTGTTTTAGTCTTGGCTTTAGTTTCTTTTGGCTCGTCAACTTTAACTTCTATTGCTGAATTATCAGACATAAAGTTATTCGCTAAATCTACCTTCCATTGTTTATCACAATCAATGATCTCATTGTTTTTGTAAACTCTGGTTGCATTTCCAGATTCATTACTAGAGCCTTTTACATCTCTTAACATTTTTATCTTCATATTAATCTCCATGTTGACTAAGAGTGAGGAGCAGACAATGAGCAATCAAAACCACTCCCCACAAACTTATCAGATATTATGCGTCTGTAGAATCAATAGGATTACCCAAGACAGCTTGAACACTTATAGGTGTGCCGTTTGAGTGAGTTCCTGTTGCGTCTATCTTAACTCTCACATATCTGTTGCCACCGATATAACCAATTTGACTGGTTTGCGGTGTTTCGCCATTTGCGTCTAGTGTTAAAAAGATACCAGAGCTATCAACACTTCCCTCTGTTACTGCTGTTGAGCTTGTAACTGCTGAAAATGTAGAATCGTCTGTAGAATCTTGAAGTATAAAGTCAAACTTCACACTCCCAGATAATGTATCGCCTTCAATACCAGAGTTAACTATAAACATTACTGATTCAAAACCCTGTGTATCAACAGTAGTTCCATCTGAATCTGCTGTAAATACTTTTGCGTCTTGACAAGTAACTGCTTTAGTTCTATTTGAAATATCTCTCATAATAATCTCCCTTACGCAGAAATGTTTTGTAGTCTAATAGCTTCCGCTAAAACTACAGCACCACCAACTCTACGTCTGGCGACATAACGTATATTTCCACTTGTTGCTTGAGAAAAAGGATCACGCATAACGGATAAATTAACTCTGTCAACAATAGTGTAAGCTCTTGAGAAATCTCCATAAGCTATAGGCTTAGCTGAACCAGCTACATCTGCCATATCTTCGGCTAAAATGTATGGCTTTCCTAAAATAGTATTAGGTGCACCACCAACATAACTCATGCTGTTCACAAATATTTTCTGACCTTCGGTATCTTCTAATTTCAATACAGCTCCAAATGTACCTCTGTTCATCACAAAAGTTGCATTTGCCATATAGTCAGATTTAATATCGTACATAAGATCAAGTAAACCATTTGCAGTCAAAGCAGTTCCACTTCCAGAATTAGTTGAACTAACTCCAGCAGATGAATCTGTGAATCCTTGCGGTCTACCAACACTATTTCCAGAAACAAATGCAGTACCTTCTGCTTTCGCAAACTGTGTACCAAATTCTTCTGACATTTCAGCTTCTAAATCAAAAGCAGAATCTTCTAACATGGCTTGTGAAATATCAACCAAAGCATATAGCTCATGTGCGTCTATTTGCATAAGACCTGTTTGATAGCCTGTTGTTTCTGACCTAGTGCCTGTTTCTGCAACAAAAGAAGCAGAGAATTGACCTGTTCTTTTAGGAATCTCAATACCCCTATTTGATGTTGTTCTAACTCTAGCAATAGAACGAATAGGAGAAATCTCTGTAACACCTTTAATTAAGTCTGCTACATATTCTGCTGGAGCATAGAAACCGCCTAATGTATCGTCTGATTCATATAGAGCTTTCCTTTCTATTTCGTCCATGTTCTCCTTGCCAACTCTTAACATTGATCCAAATGCTTTGATTTGTAAATCAACATCTTTCGTGCTGTTGCCTGTTTCTGGTCTAGCTAAAACTGTTTCTAAACTCTCAATTTTAGCTTGAGCTTCTGCTAAGCTCTTTTCTTGTAACTCTAGTTTCTGTCTGGTTTCTGCCATTTTTGACATGTCATCAGCCATCTTATCAACTTTTTCTACAAGTAGAGGATCAGCAGAGCCTTTCTTTTCAATCTCTTCAAGACGTTTTGAGTTTTCACCTTTAAATTCTTCAAAAGCTGTACCCAGATTGTCTATTACAGATTTCATTTCATCACTCATAATAAACTCCCTTAATGTTTAATCGTTTCAATTAAATGCTTAATACTATCCACAACATCTCGCTGTTCATTTAACTCTGGGTTAAATGATTTATATAATATATTGGCACTTTGTTTTGCAACAGAACTAGACATTAAGCCCACATCACGCAAGTAATGTTCTATCTCTCTTACATTCATTTCAGCTAATTTTACTTTGGTAATTTTAGCTTTTGGATTCATTGGAAATGTAACCATTGACACTTCCATCAAATCTAAATTTGTGATCGTTCTTTTCTTTAGTTTTTCGCTGTATTTGTAATCTTCGGGCTTGAGCTTATAACCAATAGACATAGAATCTAAAGCTCCCATCTTCATTAGCTCATATACTTCTCTACCTTTTTGTGTACCCATAGCTAATCTACCTTTGATTTTAAGACCTCTCTTATCTTCCATAAGGCTATCCACCACACCAATAGGCTCATCTGTCTTATGCTGGTATAATAGCTTGATTTGACGTGGCTTCTTATCGTAGATTGATTTAGCAAATGCACCTTGCTTAATAACATCATTTCCTAAATCTTTATTGTTGAATACAGAAGCATAGCCTTCAAAGCTCCCATCTTCTTCTGCTTCAATTTGCTTATATTCACATTCAAGGTCTAAAACATCATTTACTATTTCTGAATGTTCATCTGGCATAACTCAAATTCCTTGTCAAGTAAAAGTTCCTTTATGATAACAATACTTGTGCATTAATTACAAGCAAAAAAAAAGGTGCAAAGAATTAGCAAACTTCACACCCAATCTTTAGCAAGAAAAATTTAATAAGTTATTAGCAAAAATAACCAACCAGCTCCTAAGATCATAGCAAATAAAATTGTACTTGCCACAACTTCTAAGCCTGTCATATATTCTTCATCATGTTTGTCTTTGTGTATCATATCATTTCTCCATTTTAGTATAGTATCTGTTTTCTAACCTCTAGCAGTTTTTCTCCATATTTTTGAGCAAGTTCAACTAGCTCTGGATCATTAAATTCATTATAACCTTGCGATTCTATTCTCTTTATGGTTTTTTCTAAATATTCTATAGTTAAATGCTTATACTTATTGAAGACTTTCCATTTTTCTCCATACAAGCCATTTTCATCAATACCTCTTTCTGCTAGTATTTTTTTTATTTTAATTAAATCCTTGTAACCTCTTACAAGACTTGTTCTGACTTGAAACCACATACTAAATGGCAAATTAAAATCACTATTCATGTTTACTGCTCCTTTATGTTAATGGGGGTATTTCTACCCCCTGTTAATTTATTTTATTTCTTCTCCATGTTTGTTGACAGGTGTTTTTGTGAAACCTATGTCTGCAACATAATATGTAACACCATTAATTTTTATGTAATCACCAACAGATGTAGAACGATACTCTTTGCCAAGTGCTTCTTTTGACCAACTTTCATCAATATTTTGTGAACTATAGTAAACTCTCTCTGCTATATAACTATCACTTTTATCGCCATATTCTTTATCTGAAAACTCCCAGTTTGCAACATGAATTGGTTTATCTTCAAATGCTGTATGATATAACTCTACTTTTCTATCCATTTTCTTGCTCCTGTTTAAGTTTTTATATAAGTCGTTATTAACTTATATATATACTCTATAATATTATGGTATATATGTCAACATTATATAGTAAATAAATTCACTTCTAAAGTATTGATTTATATATGTTTTATTAAAATATACAATTTTTTTTAGAAATATTATAATTATTAGTTAATATTTACTATAAGGGAAAAGCTATGTCATATTTAGATGATGTGATTAATGATATAAATTTGCAAAAAAATAAAAATGTGAGAGAAGCACAAAAATCTTATGTAGAGCATTTTGGTTATCAGTACTACAAAGACTTACTTACATATGAAATATTTGATGATCCAAATGCTTTTGATATCCAAAGTGTAGAAAATTCATATGTGAAACTATTAAATAGATCAGTTGAGAAAGATAGCAGAGTTGATCCAGAGGATATAAGCAACAAAGTATTTGGTATTCCAAAAACTGCAAAGCAGTAAATTAAATTACTCTATTTTCAAAATCTTCAAACTCTAAAATGTCGTCTATGTATTCATCAAAACTTTTTTTAGTGTTTGGTGCTAATTCTTCCATCTTTTTTCTAAATAATTCAGATTGTGGAGAAGCCGATAGGGACAGATATTCAGCAAATGCTTCTGTTGAATTATCGCTTGTTACAACACGATTGCCAACCCTAACTCTAGCTCCTTCCCTTCTATAGTAGCTATTACTGTGTCCGTAACCAAAAGCATTTGTAGTTATAGCACCCATATAATCTGCAAGATGATCTATGTCTGTTCTTGCGTTTACAGTAACTTCTTTTTTTGCTTTATCTCTGGTTATCACAAATGTTTTTAATGAATAAAATATACCATTACCGCCATGATGGACTGCGTGTGTGTCAATAAGACCAATTTGATTTGCAAATCTATAATTTACTGCATTAAGAAATGAGGTCATTCTTATTGCTCTATCTGCTCTGTCAGATATTTTATCAAAGTTTAAAAGTTGTTTAATTTCATCTTTTTTAAAGAAAACCCCATCTTGGAATATGTCATCTAAAAAAATCTCCACATCTTTTTTTGTTTGTAATTTAGTGAATGTATTTGTAGCTTCATCATAACCATATTTGAGCTTGTACTCTTCTTCAAAGTTTCTTAAAGCACCAAGTCCATTCTTAGGTGGCAATTCGTGTGCATATTTGTAAGTACCATCTTTAATGTTTTGCGAAACTCTTTTCACATCTTTTACTATTTCTTCTGCGTATATAAGTGATCCATAGTCTATGGTGTTTCTTTCATCTGCTTTCAGAATAGTATTTATTTTTTTACCTATCTTATTGTCATCTCTAAGACTTTTTCTAACTGTTTTTCTATCTACAAAATGTCCGTATTCATGTACCCATACTGCATGTTTTGAATAACCTGTTCTTGTTTTTTTCATGTTTATTAAATTAACATTGTCATAATAACAACCGCTATTAGTTACAGTTACATTGACTGGCGGAAATTTTGCTGGTATCTGCTTATATTTTTCTGGGCTATCGTTCCATGCTTCTTTATGAAACTCAAGTTCTGTCTTTGTCGTTCCACCAAATCCAACAAAAGTTTGAGGAACTGTTGTGCTAACAGCTACAGTTGCAACCGCTTCTGGCACTATTGGACTATCTGGCTTCGGTATATCTCCAATAACTTCATCTTCTGAATCATAGTATAAGGTGAAACATCTACAATTAATTATATTTAAAGCACCACCTTTTGAATCTCCAGTATAATCCATTATTTTTTCTGTTGTGCCACCACCAGCAATAGGTGTAAACACCTTGAACTTTTCATCTTGCTTTACTACAGTTCCATTCATAGCCTTATGCCAACCTCTCGTTCTATCATCAAAAGCACTATTCCATTCTTTCACTCCATCACGAAACCCAAGTGTTTTGGAAATCTCATTATTACCATAACTCATAGCCATATGAGTTTCAGTTCTAGCGATCATAGTTGCTCTGTACGGCTTAAATCCATTGTTCTGCCTTATTTCTTTAGCAATTACAGGTATAGATTCTCCTTCCGCTATACCTTTTTTTATTGATCTTTTAATGTTTTGTCTTGTAGTTTCAGAGATTTGACTTACCTTAGAAGCTGTATTTTCATCTATATATTTGTCTACAATTTTATCAATATTGCCTTCTGCTTTCTCCTCTCTTTGCTTTCTTATTCTTTGATTTGTGGCAGTAATGACTGACCTGTAATGACTTGACAGTATCTTGTAAATATCATTAGAAAAATCTTCTAAAAAGAAATAGTACATATCTTCATATTTAAGATATTCTTGCTCGGCTGATCTGGCAGTTTTTCTAAACAGTTTTTTTAGTTTTGCGTTTAGGCTTTTTGATAAGTTGAGATATAGTTTGAGTTGTTGCTTATAGTCCTTGCGTCTATTGATCCTAATTTTTGCCATTTAGTCAATTATTTCAAAGTGAACTGCGTCTATAAAGCTCATATCCCTATTCAGTTTGAAATCTCCTGTTACCCAGCTTCCACCCCATCTTATTTTAATATTTAAGATTTCGCAAACCTCTCCTATCACACCAGCAACAGCTTCATAATATTCTAGCTCCCAAGTAACTTTGCCATTATCGTAGCACACAATATCAACAGCTCTGCCTTGACAATGCAAAGATTTAGCTCCAACCTTACTCAATCCCTCTGCTTTTAGCTGTTCTGCCCTCTCAAGGCTTCTCATTCCTTCTGTGATGCCAAAATCAATAGGTGTTAGTTTGATAGCTTCGGTCATTACTAACTTCAAATCTGGGTGTACTGTATTTAGTTTTTCTAGTGATCCACTTCCAAATTTAAACATGGCTTAGTCCTTTGATGATAATGGGTGATCTCTCGGTAACAAATCTAAATCAAATTTGCCACTTCTAAATTTACCTGTTCTGACTGCAACAAGAAAAGCATTTACTCTAGCATAAGCCCATTGGTCTTCTGACCTTACACTTGGTCTTACACTTGCTGGGTTAGTCCTGTAAGCTCCAACCCCTCTTTTAAATACAGCTCCCAACATTCTAACATTTACTCTTTTACCTTTTTGGTCGCCATATTTATCATTGTGATCCTTAACCTTTTTTCTTAATCCTTTCTCAACAGTTGCAGATAAACCAGCTACTTTGGTTTCCATATCATCATATGATTTTTCTCGTTCTGCCATTATCTGATTTCTTTTCTGCCTTGACCAACTAAATCCAGAATCACCACCCCACAATGACCAAGCGATCCTTCCAGCACTAGGATAACCTTTTTGGCTTGGCTTGAATCCTTGACCTTGCTTGTCTACTTCGTGTCTAGAAAAGAACGAGAACATTCTAAGAACTGTGTCTGGCGACATTCTCTCCCCACTTACTATTTGATTTGCCCGAGCAACACCCACTTGAGTGCCACCCCTATTAAACTTTTTTCGCCAGTCCAGCCCTCTCCTAGCTTCTTCTTTCATGCCTTCGGTGGCTGTTAAATCAAGATCAGATAAAGCCTTTTCATCTACTCCTATTGTATCGTGATAGGCTTCGTGGCTTCTACATGGCATAAAAACAGTTTTGCCATCTTCTGTTTGGTGTGTATGACTTCCCTCACACCCAATTACTTTTGCCCTCTCTAGTGCTTCTTGCTCTGTGGTAAACACATCTTCTTCCAACATCTCCTTAGTTCTTTTCTTTTTTTTCTTCTTTTTTGGCTTCATATATTTTTCTTCTAAATCATCACCATAAATTTCTTCCCATTGATCCTCATAAAACTTAGATTCATCTTCATCTTCATCTGGCTGAACAGGTGGAGTATCGTCTACCTCGCCCAATGGAAATAAGTTTGAAGGAACTAATAAGCTATCGCCACCATCTATAGGCTCAAGCCCTAGTCTTTCTCTGGCTTCGTTTCTGGTCAATATGCCTTGCTGTACACCTTGACTGACATTGGAAAAGATTTGTTTTCTTTTTTCTGCCATAGCTGGGATAGAATCAATGTCATATCTAATACTGATATTGCCGTCATAAAGCGGTGATAAGTATTCGTTTAGGTCTGATTCTAGTCGTTGTAATAAAGGTATAATGGTTTCTTCATACAATGATAATCTAGCTTCTGCCACATTAGCATATGTCTGATCTGCAATACCTACTAATTGAGCTGGTACACCAAAACACAACGCAATCTCTCTGGCTGACATATTCATTAGTTCTAAAAAGTCCATGTCTTTTGGATTTAAGCCCATCTGAACGTAATCAAAATCTCCTTCTAACAGCATTGGTCTACCAGCATTTGTGCTAGAAGAAAATCTTGTTTCCAAGTCCTGTAGCAACATAGCTCGTTGATCGTCTGATAATGTTGCAGAAGCTCCTGTTTCATCTGTGGGTTGAAACTTCAACATAGCAGAAGGAGTACAGCCATTCTTTAACAATCCTACATTATGCAGTCCAGCCAAGTTGTGTTGATCAATGTTATAAGCAGAAGCAACTATTGGAGATAATCCGTAGAAATCATCTAATGGATTCCATAACTTTATGTGTTTAAGCTGTGAATAACCTGTTAAAGGATTTACTTCATATGAGTTTACAACCTTGTTATCTATCTTATATTGATAGGCTTCTGGGATCATTGAAGTTCCTGTCTTAATAAAAATCCTGTCTGGTCTTAGCAAATATAATTCTGTGGGAACAGATGTTTCTTTATCTTTAATAATATAAGAGTTACCAGATATCAACAGAAAACTTATTAATGAATGAAAAAACTCTACACCAGATTGTAAAGGGTTTGGTCTTTCCAGCAAAGATATTAATGGGTGGCTGTCTAGCTCGTTCTCTCCAGAAAATACTTTGATCTTGACTGCACTTGCGTTGTTGGCAATCATAGACACAGATTTATATACTATTGCGTTCTCTTGATAACCCTCTTTTGCGTAATCAACAAATTTTCTATTGTTCTTGCCTTGATATGCATGTACCTTATTAAAAAGCACTTTTGGAGCTTCTTTGGTCTGTATCTGCTCTGTTTGTTTTTTGAATCTATCAAATAATCCCATTATATAATCCTCAACTGATTCTAAAAATTGCTTTTCCAGAGTTCATTAATGATGTTACAGCCCATACAAGTGCGTCTAGTCTATCTGGGCTTTTTGCTGTATCTGGGGTGTAACTGCACATCTGATCTTCTAACTCCTTAAAATAACCAACATGGTGGATTTTACCTTGTTCGTAGAGTGCTGATACTGGCTCACAACGCAGAATCTTGCCACGACTAGCTCTGACTGAAGAATAAGGTACATTCACATCTTGCACTCGTAAAAGTTTTTCAATTAAATCCCCACCATTGTTGACTTCACAAACTATTCTATCTGCGTCAAACTTATAATACAACTCTATTGCTCGTTTTATCCAAACATCTGGACTAAATACACCAGATTTATCTTCTAATATGTAGAAATGATTATCAATACCTCTACCAGCAACGATCAGCCCTGTTTCATCAGATGTACTTTTGTTTGAGGTAACTGCTGGATCGACCGCAATAACAATTCTTTGCATGTCTGGCGTTACTTCAATTCTGGTTTGCTCAATATTAGTAGCATGAAATAATGCACCCTCTACATCTTCTAATATCTCCGCATAAAGCTCCTGTCGCCCTAGTCTTGTTCCTTCGTATCTTTCTTTAAGCATTTTGATTGCAGATGGAGCAAGGTTATCTATGTTCTCAAAAGTATTTCCCTTGATTACTTTTGTGTCTGATCTAACAGCTAGTTCTTTGATTAATTCTGTTGGTCTGGGAGTTGTGGTAATAATACACTTTGGGCTTTCTCCTAGTCGTAGTGCCATCATCAAGTTGTCAAATGTTTCTCTATATCGCCAAGAAGCTAATTCATCACACCAAACTCTATGAAACTGCACACCTCGCAATCGGTCTGGTTCTATAGCTGGAAAGCCTATAATTTTACTACCATTGTAGAAAGTTATTTCGCTTTCTGATTTATTATATCCAGATTCAGATAATAGGTCTTTGTCCAAGACAGACAATATTCCAGATTCCCCTTGAAAGCATATTTTTCGCAAATCTCCATGAGTAGGTGCGATCACACCACAAATTACATTAGGATTTAGTAAGCAGTATTGGATTATATCCATAGCTCCGCATTTAGTCTTTCCCCAACCCCTACCAGCTAGGAATAATTGAATATTGTAAACATCTTCGTCAACAATGACTTGATTTTTTCTTGCTTTGGTATACCAATCAGTTAAGAGTATTGTCGCTATCTTTTTCTGACAGTTTAGCTCTTTGAATGTCTGCGATAAGTTCTTTGAACTTGTCATCTTGCTCTGTGCCATTCTGTATCTCCAATACTTGTTTCTCTGTCCATTTTGCTTGACATTTTAACCAGAATAAACACGCAGTAACGGCTTCTCTACCTGTCCCTGTTGCGATCTTAAATAAATTCTCTGCAACTTGAGCATTAGCAGTTGCTTTACCATTTAACAATTCTTCTTGATAATACTTGTATAAAGATGGTTTTGATATATTTAAAATTGAACATATCTGCTCATGTGGCAGACCAAGACCAGATAACTGCGTTACCATTCTTGCATTTTCTAGTGTTTTATTTACTATTTTTGGCATATATACCTTTTATAAGGTAAAAATAAACTTGTGTCAATTAAAGTAAGCTGTATTGGTTTTTATCGTCTGTTTCTGGTTTAAATAAGATGTCAACAAGCCTATAGCTACCCTTATATTTTGATTGTATTACCTTGCCTGTCGCTTTTAGTTTTTTAAGTTCATCTACGTCTATTGTCATATGTTTATCTTTATAATAAATGATTAAGCCACCCTTTCTTATTGCTTTAGCTATTTCATAATCTCTTACACTTGTGTATTTACCTTGCCATAATTTTGTAACTGTCTTATTGATCATATTTGCTCCATTGTTAAACTCCACACATACCTTCACATTCATCATCAAAACTAAAACTTAACTGACTATCTTCACTATCAAAATCTATCTGATCTAAAGGTATTCTGTCTGCATGTAGAAAAACTGGATCGGTATTATCTGACCTCGTATTCATAAGGTTGATCCCTCTTACATGATTATCCATATCAACAAGTTCTTTCCACAATACTTTGTCTTGTTTAAGCTGTTTCCATCTCTTATTTGAATTATAAGGGCAAAAAATACAGGAACTTCTTGGCGGTGTTGGATAGTTATTTTTATTATACCACTCTATACATTGACCTCTGCTCATATTCTGCTCTATTAAAGGATAGGTGTTAATGACATATTTGAGTTTATTCTCCTTTACTCTCTGCATTTCATCTGTAGAAATTCCGATCAATAGCTCTACTTTCCATTTCTTTAAGTCTACTCTTTCTCCTTTCTTATAGCCCATGATCTCTCTTACCTTTTGCTCAACAGGAAAAATTTTGTATTGATAAGTGCATTGTCGTCTTAACATACCTCTGTTTCCTGTTTTTTCATTCAATGAAAAGAAAGGTATGGCTGGAAAGTAATGATTCTTTTCCTTAGTAGCTTTCATAATATCTTTTTTTAGATTTCCCCATTTTACAACATGGACAGGATAAGATAGTTCTTTTTTTAACCATTCCAGATGTCTATAGACTTCATCTGGCTCTCCACCTGTGTCAGCAAAAATAGCACAATTAACCATTGGTAATTGTCGTTTTTCAATCATTAAAGCCAATGCTGTACTTTGAACTCCAGCACCTAACGACAATATTCTTAATGTTTTCATGTTTTGCTCCTAGTCTAAGGACTTATCCCATATGTTATCATTTATTTGATGAAATGATCTTGTTTTACCATTCCATTTAAACTCTGCTTCACCAATACAGCCATAGAGATCAGCTTCTCTTACTTTCCTAACTTGAAAAAGAGTTTTCTCTGGCTCAAAAATTCTTTGAATAACCACAATTAAGTCAGCCTTGTTTGAGAAATGTGCTGATCCACTTATAGAATATCCATCAACCCTGTAAGTTCCATCTGATTCTCTTGGTAATTTTGTTGGGTGTGCAACCAGCCAAGTAACGCAGTTCGTTTCTCTGTTGAATCTTTTTATGTCTGATATGACATTACTGATATGCTCATCTTCTCTAAGATTGTTTTTTCTTAGACTATTTATTTCATTATAAGGATCAATGACTAAACCATCTATGTTATATAAATCTTTTGCTTGTCTAGCCACATTTAATATCCATTTTATATCTGGGCTTTCGTTTTCCATATCAATAAAATAAAAATGCTGACTTATAAACTTCAATGATTGCCCTAATTCATCTTTTGTAACCCTACCACTCATACCATAATCAAATGGCTTCATCATATATTTCTCTACTAGCCTTTTAACATTGTTTGCCATACTGTGTTCTGGGCTAAAGATACAAAATTTCCAACCATGAATTTTACTCATTTGGATTAGTATATCTGCTAAAAAACTGCTCTTTCCATGATTCGGAACACCTGTCCAAACATGAAATGTTCCTCTAGCAACTTTGTACAAATTTTCTAATGCGTCAAATCCAACATCAAATGGTTGTGCTGTATTGCCAGAATACAAATCAACTATAGATGATCTTATGTCTTGGACTGTATATAATCCTTCAATTTTTTTGCTCATTGTCTGCTCCTAATTAATTATCCAGCTAACCAGTTTTTATTCTTTGTCTTAATTTCAATTTGATCTTCCCACCGACCTTGATTGAGCCAAGTTGTTGCATGACATATAAAACTTTGCTCGGTATCTTTTACACTATTTGCATAATTAGCCATACCTTTTATTAATTCATCTTCGGTTACTTCCTTTGACTTTACCAGATTATTATATATTTTTTGACATTTCTTTTTCGCTATTTTTCTTGGCACTTTATCCCAGAACTTTTCAAACTTTGATGTAATATGTTTATCTTGAGTATTGTGTGCCAGTCTGGCACTAGCTAAGTGAATATTTGGCACTAACCCCATATTTAATTTATACAAGTTAAAACCAAATGCTCCATTTTTTTCTTTGCGTATTGTAATAAAATTTTGCTTCTCTAACTCTTGTATATATCTCACTATTGACCTTTTTGAACATTGACACAATTTAGCCAAATGTTCTTGGCTTGGATAGGCTTCTCCTTTTTCGTTTGCATAATTACAAATCATCAATAAAACTAGCTTTCCTATAGCAGAGTTAGTATTTTGCCTTACTCCCCAAGCTAGTGCTTCAAAACTCATTGATTGATCCCATAAAAATCATTTGGACTTACTTTGCCTTTTGTAATTTCATAAACTTTTAACATACCTTCTTTGCTTGGAATGACATTAGAATATCTCCATTTTGTAACTGTGGCTTCGCTTATGCCTATTTTCTTTGAAAACCTAGCAATACTTAGCTGTTCTTCCTTTAAAAAATCTTCAAATTTCATTTCTATCTCCTGTTTATAATACTTTGGTAACTGAATGATAACATATATTGAAAATAAATCTAGATAATAGTTGCATATATATAATATTAGTATAGAATAGATATTACTAAAAACTTAAATAGGAGTTAAAAATGGAATCACAAATATTAACAATTTTAAATGAAGCTGTGCAAGAAGGTGTAAAAGCAATTCACTCAATAAAAAATGGAAATGGAAGTATGGAAAATCTAAAGATTATTGGTAGAGCTGAACTTGCAGAAGAAGTGCTTGAAAAAATGACAGGAAAAAAAATAACACTATTGCAAGATACAAGAGATACCTATAACTAACTATGGAGCAGACAATGAGCAAACAAGTTACAATAGTGGCAAAAGGCATAATTCTTGATGGTGTGATTGATGATATGCTGAAAGAATTATCTATAGCAATATCTGATACAGAAACTTTATGGAAAGATTATCTACATTACAGACCATGTATTTTAAATTGTGCAAGATTGTATAATTATATTTCTTTTAAATTTCTTACAAAGGAATCTGTAATGCAAAGTTGGTTTGAATATAAAGACCAAAATGATGATAGAGCTGTTCATGGATTTATTGATTATTGCATTATGCTTTTTACCAATGATCCAGAAATGCAAAAAACGACAGAATTAGAACAAGAATATATAAACAAGAAACTTAAAGAAAGAATCCAAAAACTTAATAGGAGTATACAATGAGCAACTTAGATAAAATAAACAAACCAGATTTAGATGAAATGATGAAAAATGATAAGACTGACAATTTTAACACTATGCACTTGAAAGACTTTGCAAATGCAAGGCTTGAAATACAAAAAGCAGACATACCTCAAAATGGTGTTATGAACTCGCATGGAAAGCAATACAATTATACTAAGTTAGAAGATATGATTAATATTGCCGAGCCAATACTTTTAAAACACAATCTTTTGTCAAATTTCACAGAGATAGAAACAGAAGAAGGAAACAATGTAAAAATAAAATACAGAATGAGGATCACTCATGTTATCAATAGACAATACTTTGAATCTATCATAACTGTATATTCTGGAAGAAGAAGTCAAGAAATTGGAACACAAATGACTTACGCAAGAAGATACTTGTATGAATCTATCTTGTTAATTAGAGGAACACCAGATACAGACGCAGATGATGGCAAGAGGGGTGATTTATCATGAACGAACATGAGATATTAAAAAACATACCTAAAAAAACAGCAGTTGCAAAGCAAATTAAAAATCGCATGGTTTCTGGTCAAGTTACTGAAGTTGAGCATGAATATTTAAGAAGATATTGCTACAAACACGACATAACTATGAGTGCATTAGTGCGTGAAGTTATGCGTTACTTTTTAACAAATATGGAGAAAAAAGAAAATGGTAATAACAAATAGTATATTAAGAGATGAAGTGAAAGAGTTGGAAAATGATATGTCTGTGGGCGACCTTATCAGATACACAACTTCTGACAATGTTCTGATTGGCATTAACAATGTTCTTGAAGAAATAGCTATAGATAGAATTATTGAAAGAACTCAAGACTTTGAAAAAATAGAGAAAAGAGGGAAAGTATAATGGATAAATATGAAAGCGAAATATATCAAGGTGAATATCCTCAAGCAAGTGCGGATCATCATGAAGATCATTACAAAATGACGAAGCAAAATGAAGAAGCAGAATACAATCAATGGGAATTAGAACAACAAGAAAAAGATGAATTAGGAGATTAAAATGGATTATGAAAATATCACAATAGAGAAGATGGATAAATTTTTAGATACAGTTGATGTTAATGCACTTGCAATAATGAATATAACTGTAGATGTGCATAAGACTTTAAAATTTCTAAAAACTTATGTACAAGAAAATAAAAATTTATATATAGAAAATCATTATGAGTGTATCAAAAGAACAAACGAAAAACTTAAAATGGAGAAGTAAAATGAGCTATGATTTTATGAAAAACGCAATTAAGAAACAAACAAAAAATGGTAATGAGTATACTGTCAAAGAATTTCATGGAAGGCTTTGGAAGAACGACAGCGATAATCCAAAAGCTCCAGTTGTGAAAGGAAATATGAATGTTGGCGGTGAAGAATGGCAAGTCAGTTTATTTAAAAATGAAGATGGCAGTTATAATATTGTTACTCAAGAGCCTTATGGTAAAAACCATGTTGGCGGTGAGGATTACTCAAAGCCACCAAAATCAGATTCTCAAAAAACCACAATGGAAAAGTTAGAAGATGAATTTAATGATGACATTCCATTTTAGTTATGTTTATACTTGGTAATTGTAGTTTCCTAAAAGACCTTGCTCCTAATGGTAAGGCATTTAAGTTCTCCCACCAGAAATGGTGGGAGTTTTTTAAAAGGTAAAGAAATGGGTAAACTGAAACATTTAAATCAACAATTTTTTACAGATAATATTACCTACGATCAAAACCAAGATTCAGAATATGGGATTGTGCCAATTAAAATGGAAGATAATGCAGTTGATCTTGTACTAAAAGAAGTTATGCAATATGGTGAGGAAGTTAAAACATCAACAACTGACAAAAACCTATCACATATGAGAAAAGTTGATTGTTGGAGATTAAATCAAAAAGAATCAATCACCGCAGAATTAATTAGCCACGCACTCATTGATATCAACAAAGAGTTAAATTATAAACTTTCTGGTATACAAGACATTCAATATTTAGAATATCATCAAGGCGGAAAATATGATTGGCACTCTGACATTGGCTCTGGTGTGGCTTCCATGAGAAAAATATCAATTTCATGGGTATTGAATAAAGGTTTTGTGGGCGGAGATTTAGAATTTTTTAGTGATGGTAATATCATTACTTACAACCCAACACCAAATAAACTTGTATCTTTCACAAGTTTTTTAAATCATAGAGTAACACCTGTTGAAAAGGGAATAAGAAAATGTATTGTTGCATGGGTGTTTGGAGAATCATGGAGATAAATTATGACTATAGAAAATGACCAACTAGAATATGACAGAGTTACTAAAAAATATCAGAAAGAAATGGATTATATAGTAGACAAGATCAATAAAGAAATGAAAAAAGAAAGTTCAGAAGAAAAAACAAATAAAATAGCAAGACTTTTTTTAGATTTAACTACAATAAGCAAAGCAAAAATACTTGTTGAAAATGTAAAACCTACACAAAAACAAGAATAATTTTAAAATAAATTAAAAATAATTCAAAATAATTTATATTCTTTATATAAATCAATCACTTAAAGCCCTATTTATTTATCATATACTATTGACATATATACCATTATTTTATATAGTTTGTATATAGGTTGATGACAACTTATAAATAAAAACTTAAATAGGAGATAAAAAATGTTCGGATCAGCACCAGATATGAGATGGCTAACACAAGGCGAGGACACTTCTGATTGGGATAAAGGAATAGAAGAAGGAACAGAAGATTGTCATGCAAGAGGAGAAACAGGTTATTATCCAAAAATTGAAAATGATGATTATGACGAGTTTGAAGATTATTGGGATTAACTTTAACAGGGAGCAGAAATGCTCCCACATTTTATGGAGTAGACAATGAGCAATATTAAAAAATCTAAGTCTTGGCTTAACAGTTTGAAGTTTAAATTAGTTGAGATAGAAAAGACTTCATACTTTGATAGTCATGGTGTAACAAACATAGTTGACTGGGCAGAGGAACGAGGTCTTGATCCTTACGACTTTGACAAACTATATGAGGGTGAGTTAGAAACTGTGGGTAATTGGAAACTAGATACAGGGGAACGATTAAAAAACCCAAATGGAAATCCAATTAAATGTTCCCAAAGTCATTGGGAGATGGTAAAGAAAGTGCGACCAAACAAAGTAGTAGCTGGTGTTGGTTATTGGACAGAACCTTGCAATAAAAAATATACAAAAAAATAGGAGCAACTATAGGAGAGTTTTATGAGTAAAGATATGAGCAAGACAGATAAATTTAAAAAATATGCTAATTTAAGATTAAAAACTACGTTACTTTCTTTGCATAGATTGGGTAACTTATATAATAAAAAGAGCTTTGAATATTCTGAAGAAGATATGGAAAAAATTATTCATATCTTAGATGACGCAGTTCAAACATGCAAAAAGAAATTAAAATCACAAATTAAATATGACAAGGATTTCTTTGAATAAATGACACAATTATTATTATTAATATGTTTGATTTATTTATTTGCTTTTGCAGTTAGCAGATAAGAATTATCCAGACAACAGATATAGCAGAACATTTTATAACAAACCATAATCCGCTTGGTATGTTATAAGAAATATCTTCTATTACATCTTTGATCTTTTCGTACCCATGCTTAATTTTATCTAGCATTATTTTTTCCCCTTCATAAATTTAGAGATACCACCAACACCTTTCAATCCTAATCCAGCACATACAGTTATATAAATGAGATTAATATACCAATCTGGAAGTGTTCCTAAAATATCAAAACCTAATCTCACAAATGGCTGTAGGCTTGGAAAGAAAATTAGTATGCAAGGTGTCAAAACAACTATAGTTATGAATTCATCTTTCCAACTACCAGCTAATGATTCAACAGCCTTATTCTCCCATTGTGCAGTTAGTTTGTCTGCTTCCATCTTGCCTTCCGCAACTGCTTTAGCAACAGAAGTCTTGGCTTCAATTTCAGCTTTTTTTAAATTAGATTTGGCTTGTGATTCTTTGCTTTTATTTTCAAGATAACCGCCAACCGCTTTGGTTAAACCAGAAACAATCATTCCTATCATTTTATTTAATCTCCATATTTAAAAAAACCAAGTATAACTGTTATTATTGATCCAACAAATACAAGTGCTTTGACTGCACCCTTTCCCATATTGACTGTCGCTTTTAAATCAGATATTTCTTTTGCATTTTTTTCAACTGACTTTTGTACTTGGTCAAGTTTTTCTTCCAACCTTAACAAACATTCTTTTTCAGATGATGTCATATTAGTTACCTAGTGATAGTGGATTTGCGTTCATTGATTCAGTTACAGTCTTAAATGATTTATCAACATGCTCAACAATCTTATCTATATCTGCGTCTATCTTATCTATAGATGTTTTGTTGTTAGTTGCATTTATTTCTACAGCAGTAATTCTCTCAACTATCGCTGAATTATCAGAGCTTGGAATACTTGCAACATTATCTTCTAAACTGCTCAATCTTGACGACAGGTCTGCTAAGTACCATATTCCCCCAGCAATCGGACTGGCAAAAATCAGCACTCCACTTAATATTAGCTTGGGTGTAATCGCTATTGAATCCTTCTCCATCATAAAACTCCATTTGTGTTTGTGTTAAGTCTATCGTATCTTTGTAAGTGTTCGCAAAGTATTCCTTATTAAATGATATTATGGTAGGTAAATCAAGTTCTTGAATAACTATATCAGACTTAATTTCTGGGGTAGTCTTAGTAGCAGAACTTTTTTTATCGCCCTTATTTTGCGATTCAGAGCCTTCTTTTTTCTCTGATTTTGCTGTTTTTGTTGTTTTAACAGTTTTTTCTTGCTTTTTAACAATTTCTGTTTTTACTTCTTTTTTGGTTGATTCTTCTTTTTGATCTGATTCTTTTTCGGCTGTTGTGTCGTCTGATAAGTCGCTTTCTTCATTTTCTCCAGCAATTTCATCATTCTCTGCTGGTGCTTCCTCTTGCTGTTCATTTTCATTCTCCTTTAAATCTTCTTCCATATTTATTTCTTCTATTTCTGCTGGAACTTCCTCTCTAATTTCTTGCAAAGTTTCTGGCTCTGGATCACTCATTGATTCAATTTCAATATCAACATCTATGTCTGGCAATTCACTCTCTGGTATACCTGTTTCTACAGGGACTTCTGCTCCAGTATCTACAAGTGTTGGCATTTCGTTATTTATTCCAATGTCAGATATTTCAGAAATCATTTCATCTGATCTAATATCTGAAATAACAGATATTGATGAAGATAGACTTGCTATCTGCATATCCTCTGGTGGGTTTATATCAATCACACCTGTAGAAATCGTATTTGCTATAGATGTTGCGTCTAATGATCCAATTTGTACAGTTTCTACTATTTCTGGCTCTAAGACTTGCTCAATAATGCTGTCAGACGCATTTATTTGCGTTATTTCGGCTTCTTCTATGGTTTCTGCTACTACCACATCTGTTAAGGTTAAAACAAGGCTTAAATTGTCTATAATTGTCCCAAATTTGCCAGACCAATCCCCTGTATCTGCACCAGCAACATTATAACTTAGTGATGTTATAGAAGTGTCAAATTCTTTGTCTAGATTGATTTCATATTCAGTTGTGATTACTCCGTCATTATAATCGCTTGTATAATTGTAAGATAATACTTCTGTTTGCGATCCATCTGTAAATGTAATGGTTGCATTAACAGGATCAAGATTGTTGGCTGTGCCTGTTTTGGTACACCAGCTAGAGCCTTCATTATTGCACCCATAAGAAGTTATTGATCCTTCTATTTTTACCACATTTTTAGATTCATCTGATAGATTGCTTAGATCAATAGATTGAGAAACAGAGCCACCACTTGCACCACTAAATCGGACAGTTTTATTTAAATCGCTTCCAGAATAATGATTGCCGTCATATGTAGCTGTGCCATCTAAAATCCAGCCATTCGTGTTGCCATCAAATGTTCCGTTACTTAGGATATTTGTGGTTTCTGTTTCCGTTGCTCTGACTGTTTGGCTGACTAAAATTATTAATAGTATAATTTTCACCAAGATAGTCTGGATATTTAAGTATTTTTCCATCATCTGATATGTACCCATTATCTTTGTAATATTTTATTGCGTCTTTGCCTATAAGTGCTTTTTCTCCGTCAAATATACTGCAAGGTGTGGAAGAATGAAGCATAGCAGACCACACTTCTTTTGAACCAGCACAAAGTATTGATATAGAAGCTACTTTAAGACCAGCCTTGCTCAAGCTGTTACTTAATTGTCTGCGTTCACAGTTCCAATCTGTAAAAGTCGTTCCAGAAGAAATACCAACAACAGATGTGCTTACTGAACCCACTACAGGGAATGAGCAGATTTGTTGAGAATAGCTTTGCACACTTGGAGCTATAGCAGATGGTGGCGGTTGATTTTTATAATTAACTGTACTGTCTGCTCCATAAGCTCTCAAAGAAGCCCATATCAAAACAGCTATCATTACAATCAAAAATATTATAAAACTTCTTCGCATGAGAAAGATACCCCATATAAGCTGATATGATTAGCAGACCAAGTTAGCTCATTGTTTGTCATTCTCATAACACATTTGGGACTTGCATATGTTACTGTTGCATTGTTTGCTAGTGTTGCAGATAGAGGTGGCTCAATAGTTAGTGTTGCGTTTCCGCTTCCATCACTTGCCACATCTGCAATTATCATATGAAGTTTGCTGGTTGCTCCAGAATTAAACTGCACATAATCACCTTTCTTAAATAATTGAGATTCAGAAGTATCTGCACCATCTATCGTTACATCAAATGCACCTACAGCATGGTCAGCACTAACAGCGATCGTATTTGATATTGTGCCTTGTACTCCTAATGCTATTGCGTCTGGATCACCCATCAAGAATGTTCCAAATCTACCATGTAACTGCATAAAAAAAGACTGCCATTCACTTGCTTGGCTTCTATTCATGGGTGGTAAAGTTACTGTGCTATACCATTTCGCACCTGTAAACTCATGCACTTGCGTTGAATAGGTAAATGGGCTTTGGCTTTGTGCCACAGCTTTAGCAATACCCCATTCACTTCTTACAAAGTTTGGTGTATTAGGCATTGTTAATGGATAAGTAGGCTGTCCCATTTATGCTCCAAAGTCTTTAGCAAAAGTTCCACCACGCAATCTGGCTTCTCTTACTGCTGATAATGTATTTTCTTTGATCGCTGGTAGTAAGTTTAAAACTTCTGCTCGTACAGTTTGACTTACACCTGTAGCAAAGTTTAGGTTTTGCTCTATGGTAATGCCACCACCTAATTGGTTATTTGGCACTATTGTACCAGCAGATTTTGGTACAAACATTTCAGCACCTCTCTCTCCAACCATATAAGGCATATTTGGATTTACATTCCCACCCATAGCTCTACCACCAAAACTAAATATTGATCCAACACCAGCTAAAATGTTTTGAAACATACTGCCACCACCTAAAGAAGAAGCAGTCATTGTTTCTTTAATTCTTTTTAAAATTGGCTCAATGACAGCCAACTGAAATATTAAAGCAACAACTTGCTGTAAAACACTTTGAAAAATATCAACCATGCTGTCTTTAAAATCTTTACCACTTACAACAGCCTCACCAAATGCAGTTGATATATTTTTACCAATATCTTCAAAAACTTGATTGACTTTCTCAAGTTGTTCCATTTCTAAATCAAATGCTTCTCCTCTTTCTTGTGCATCTCTGTCCATTTGAATTTTTTTGATTTGAGCTTGAAGTTTAAATTTCTCTTTTAACTTTTCAAGTTCTTCTGCTCTAGCTTGATTTTGTTTTTTAATATTTTCTATAGCTAGTTTTGCGTCATCATTAAATTTTTTCCTAGCTTCTTTTACTCTATTAAATTCTTTGTTCTGGGCTTCTAGGCTTTCTTTAAGTTTGTCGTTAGCTCCAACAAATTCTAAGACTTCTTTTGTTAATTGATGTATTGCAATACCACCTAAAGCAATTCCTGTCATTATCATAAACAATGGATTTGCCAACATTATAGTAGTAAGTGTGGTTATACTAGCACCTAATCTAGCAATAGCATTTATAACAGCTATACCAGCCAAAGCTGTAAAAAAGTCTTTGATACCTTGAATATTATCTACAAGAAATCTTGTAAATTTTGCCAATGTTTCGCCTAATGTTCTGCCGATTTCCTTAATTCTTTCTTGGTTGTCATCTAAAAAAGCATTTAAATCGCCAAATTGCATTTTAAGTTCTTCAAAAAAAGATTCACTTACTGCGATTTGGAATTGCATAAATTTATCTTTTATCATTGAAATTGTACCAGTTAAAGTGTTGGCAAGTTCATCTGTTACATTTCCAAATGTGCCACCTCTACCAAATACCCTTTCAAATGCTTCCCTAGTTTCTTCGGCTGATACTGTTGCTCCAGCAGAGAATCCAAGTAAATCTCTTACTCCTCTTTCTCTAAATACATCTGCACTAGCAATTCCACCAGAAAATGATCTTTGTATTTGTTCTGCTGTTTGTTGAAAATCAAGACCTGTTACAGAAGCTACGTTACCAGTTATCTCCAAAACTTTAGCCAATTCATCTGCGTCATTAGCCACAACAGCTAAGTTTCCAGAAGCCTGTTGTATTTCGCCAAGTGTGAATGGCACTTTACCAGCAAAAGATAACATAGCTTCAAAAGCCCTTTCGCCTTCTTCTGCTGTGCCAAAAAGTGCTTTTAATCGTATTTGTAGATTTTCAATTTGGATTCCTGTATCTATAACACCTTTTACAAATACAGCTCCAAAAGCAACACCCAGAACCGCACCTACTTTTGTTGCTGTTGCTGTTACTTTTGCAAGACTTTTAGAAAGATTGTTAAGACCAGCACTCATTTTTTTAGATGAATTGCCAACAACTTTATTGGCTTGATTCATCTTTTTTTTCAAGTCAGATAAATCTGCTTCAATCTTGACTACCAGTTTGTCTAGTTCAGTTGCCATTACCTACCTGTCAGGATATAACTCCATTAGTTCGTTTAACTCATCTTTGCCCATTGGTTTATCTTTATTGCCACCATTGAACTCACTAAATCCTTTTATCGCTAGAGTTATTTCGGTAATGCTCATATCCCAAAATACTGCTGGATTAATACCGATCATACCAATACAAACTTCAATCCATCTTTGGTATGGCAGTTCAGCTTCTTCGTCTATTCTTCTACTGGACTTTTTTTTTCGTCATCTGTATCGTCATCAACATTCAAAGCCAGAGTTACCAACTCACCAGCTATTTTAATAGCTTCTAACAAGCCAATCTCTGCGATCAATCCTTTAACATCTTTCTCTTGTATATTATTTCCACCAGCTCTAATAGCTAAAGTTACAATAGATATTATTTCTGACATAGTAATATCTGCCTGTGCCAACTTGTTACCTAGCTTCAAAATACTGCAATTTAATGCTTGTTCTATCCTTATGATCGTATCAAGGCTCATTCGTGCCTTATATTCGGTATCATTAAACTGAAGTAGCTTTTCCGCTTTTAGCTTGTTTATGCTCATTGTTTTTCTCCGTATTAGTTAAAATAACAATTACTTCATCTCTATCACCAAGATTCTTAGCAAAGTTGATTGTGTAAGATTTCTTGTCAATTTTGATTACATCTGTATCTTTGAATCCCTTGTAATAAGGTATTTCAATTTCAACATTGTTCTCTCCAATGTTGACTTGTGCGTCTAATTTCTTAGAGCCTATCTCAATAGCTTTAAGTTCCCAAGACATAATTATCTCCTAATTAAACTGTAGCAAATGTGATCGCACCAGCCGATTCAAAAGACATTGAGTAAGTTACTTCTCCATTAAAACTTCCAGCATACTCAATACTTGTTACTTGAAATGCACCTGTGAAGGTTGCAAAGTCTGGTACAAGTAATTGAAAATTACTGAATGTTGTTGCAGAAAAAGCTGTTCGTACACTTGCTTCACTTGCTGAATCAGTAAACACCCCAGAGCCAGATATACTAAAACTTTGAGTTCCTGCGTCTGCTAATAATGTTCTGACTTTTGACGAATCTTTATTTGTAACGTCTATTGTTTCTGCGTTCATTGTAATAGAAGTATCTCTTAGACCAGCAACAGTTGTGAATGTTTCTGGACTACCAGCATTTCCTATCTTGACAAGTAACGCACTTCCCTTTTGTACTGCCATAATTTATCTCCATTAAAATTAACTATCATACACAATCACCGATAATGTTAGCACCCCATGTCTAGTAATTCCATCATTTTCTACAATGGTAACTGTGTTCCTAACTTGACTTACTACCATATTTGCACCAGATACAGAATATGTGGTGTCGTGTAGTAACTCATAAATTCTTTCTAATGCGTCTGATATTTCTTTTTTTCCTCTGTATGTACTCCAAACATCTATATCCAAAACATATTCATTACCATCTAAAGTTTTTGTTCCTCTGTTAATAGCGGTAATATCACCTATTGCAACATATGGATAACTTGTATCTTGTGGCACATTATCAAATATTTTGTTATTACCAACAATACCATCTAAAGTGCTGTCGCCATTTAAGGTTGAGTATAATATTGTTTGTAAGTCAAATGAATGAAAGCTCATGTTATTTTTAAATCCCCTATAGAAATATCTTTAAACTTTTTTTCAGCAAACTTTACTGTATCTTTATATGGTGCTGATCTTTTACTCATAAAAGGTCTGTCAAGCCCTGTTTTATCTTCTAAAAATTTTGCATATTTTTGTTCGGTTATTAATTGAGCAACAAGTTTTTGAGGTGTTGCTCTTTCAACATAAAGACTTCTGATTAAATTTCCTGTATTTTTTGCTGGTGGATTGCCTTTGATAGAAGCGGTATGTGTCTTTCCAGATTTTGTAACAACATACACTCTGCCACCTGTTGAAGCTCTCATAGCTTTACTGGTAATATTTTTAAACTGATTTGCCACATTATTAAGATATATACTTGATTTTTGCCTATACATATCTACAGCTTTATCAGTCTTTTTTGCTATTTTAGATTTAACTTGTACTTTGATCGCCATTATGTTGCCACACCTTCCTCTGCGTCAATAATCTGATATCTTTCTTTGCCTTCTAATACAGAAGCCACATGCTGAATATTAAATAGTTTTGAGTTGTAGCTGATTCTATGTTTTGCTGTTAAAGAAGAAATAAATCTGATAGTGAATCGGTAATTTGCTCTGTCTTGTATTTGATCTCCAAAAGAGCTTTCAGTACCAGATAAGTTTTCTACTTTAGCCCATACTGTATTTGCTGTTGAAAAAGAAGCTGATTGACCACCACCAGAATCAGTAGATGTTCCAAGAGATTGGATAACAATTCGGTTTCTCATTTCGCCTATCATTACGCACCCATTTGCCCTACATATTGAGATTGACCTCTATATGGATTTACAGATAAAGATTTAATCCTATACGGCTGTAACAGTTGTGTTGCAGATGTTGGAGCTAATACTCTTTTGCCATCTAGCAAATCTCCTCTATGTTCAAATAAATAAGCTGAATATTCTAAACATGCTGATTTTATGTCATATGGTATAGCTGTAGTTGCTCCGTAACCAGCCACATATTGAATCTCTAAGCCATTAGCTACCCTTAAACTTGTTGGATAACTTTTGCCTTTTCTAAGGACTATTTTTGCTGGAACACTTACATTATCTAAGTAATAATTTGAACTCGCAAATGTGGTTTCTGTATCTGCGTCATCAAAAGATTTAATATGTGTTACACTTGTTACAGGACTTTTTGGTAACAAAATGTTTTTGGTGCTAATGTTTCTGTCAATGCCAACATACATGCCTTCTTGCAAAGGGATATCAACATCATAGATTGCGTCAATGAATAATTGATAAGTAACTGTTGTTAATGTCCTATTGGTATATTCTTTAGCCCAATTATGAACAGCTCTTTCTATCAGAGCCACTACAGTATCATCATCACTTGAATCAATTTTATTCCATGCTTTTATTTCAGTTTGGGTTACTGCGTAAGCTGTTTCTGCTGTATGTACTTTTAATCCAGCCATTAGTCTGCTTCCTGTATAGTGTTGCCATCTGCTACCCATTCTTGATATTCAAGGTAATCTCTATTATATGTTGAAGTTGGAATCCAAGAATCTGATACAACATTGTCAGAATCATCTGTAACTACCTTGCAAATATAATCTGTTCTTACTGCACCACTTTCTATTTCTGGTGGATATTTAACCTTTTTGTATATTATAGCCATATTATCTCCTTACAATTCTGATGAACACTCAACAAATGCGTCCCCATTAGCAACTCCACGACAGAATCTACCATCTTGTGCCATACCAGATACTGATATATCAAGATGAACAAAAAACCAACCTGTACCATATAGCTCATTATAATTAGAGCCATTGTTTTGCATTGATTTCACAATAAAACCTGTGCCATTACCAGATGTTGTAACCCCTTGCTGGAACTTAAATGTACTAACAGCAGAAGTTGTAATCGTTGGAGTTGTTCTCATTGGAAAAAATGGCACAAAAGTTGCACCTCTACCTGTTCCATCAGATGAAAAACCTTGACCTACTCCTGTA
>TARA_R100000773_G_scaffold23513_1_pt1 | contig 31343 bp, 50 predicted proteins | sample TARA_R100000773 | Tara Oceans TARA_R100000773 (sample SAMEA2623365) | marine metagenome | biome: marine biome (ENVO:00000447); feature: surface water layer (ENVO:00002042); material: "saline water (ENVO:00002010), including plankton (ENVO:xxxxxxxx)" | depth 5 m | reverse complement strand
CCTTGTCCTCTATATTTTTTTTTGAATTTAACTTGTCCCCGGCTTGCGTTTTTACTATGAACCCCGGGTCGTTTTTTGTGTTGTTTTTTAACGTACGTATAAACTAATTTTTTAGGCATTTTAAATTTGGTTGCTTATCCACTCATACTCACTTTTTGCGTCAAATGAAGGGCAAGCCTTTGAACTAAAATCACGATGCCCGTATATAACGGCTTGCGGGTATTGTATTTTTAAACTACATAACAACTCCTCAAGCGATGCTTTTTGCTGCGGCGTACGTGTATCCTTTGCCGGCCATTTGCCACGTTCGTCACGTTGGGCCTCAACCCCGCCAATATAACAAATACCAATTGAGCAATAATTCTCGCCTTTTGTGTGCGCGCCGGTTTGTTCAATTGGGCGGCCTTCGTTAATAGTACCCTCCTCATCGTTTTGTATAACAAAATGATAACCAATATCACGCCAACCACGTTTTAAATGCCAACGCCGTATCGTTTCAACACTATAATCTTTGCCTTCTCTTGTTGCGCTACAATGCACAATAATTTTAGTTATTTTTCGCATTTTCTAATTGTTCGTTTATATCTTTAATTTCTGCATCAGTTAGGTCCTCTTTGTGTTCTAAAAGGTTTTCTAATTGTGCGATTAATTCTATTCGTTTATCCATTTTAACCAATTGTACGCTCGGCCGTTTGATCAATAAATTTACCCGTAATTAATCGATATTTAATACGTAAATAAACGCTGTAATTTGGCCTTGTTTCATTTACGCCGTTGCCTGGTTTGTTTAACTTCCTTAAGCCAAGTTCTGGCATAAAGCCGGCCCTAAATGTTTCATTATAACCCGAGCCGTCCGCTGCAATTGGATTAATTGGTTTATTGGTTATATACATACCGTCGTTGTTTCTATATTCGCCCAAACTCATACTCCAAATTTGAGCGTGTTCGTTTTGGCCCGTATTAATAAAAATATACGGATCTGAATTTGGCCCGCCATAACCACCCCTTACAGGCGGATAACCGCTCTCGCCTGGTATCATTTGAGCCTTTCGCATATATTCAACGCCTAAAATTTCAACCATTTGAACCGGCCCGACCGTAAAATTAAATAAGTTATATGTATCATAACCCTCACCGCCTTGGCTTGTACCCCAACCGGCCGGGTTTATTTTTATTGTGTAGTATTTCTCGTCCTCAACCATTATACCACCCGGGCCAACTGCTAAATTATAACGAGGTCCCCAAGCGTAGGCACTATCGCCGTTTTTCATTGCCATTGTCGGCAAGTTGCCGCTCCCTGTATTGGTAAACGTTTTACCGTAAAGACCGAATCTTGTCCCGTTACTCCAACCAACGTGCTGAAATCTGCCACTCCCAAAATTTACAAGCCCGGATATATCCGCGTTACCGGCACAATCAAAGGCTTTTGTTGGGTTTGTTCTAATTCCTAATTTACCGCTTGAACCTGAAATTTTTATAAAGTTGGTGTTGCCGCTTACTTCAATATCCCCTTGCGTTACGCTTATACTTCCGCCGCTACAAGTTATATTTGATTGGGTATCTATTGGACCCTCAACCGATAAACTTTCGCTCGCTAAAATCGCACTCGATACCTCAATTGAGCCATTTGTTGCGCTGCCTGGGGGTTGTGTTTTGGCCTCAATTTGATCCGTGACAACATTACTAAAAGTACCGCTACCGCCACTCGAGCCGCTTGTTATTATTGTACTGCCATCCTCGGCGAGTACGTTACCTTTAAATGTAGCGTCCGATTGTGAGGTTCCATTTTCTAAAACCTTATCCCCGTTTTGTGCAAGTACATCGCCCCGAAACGTTGCCGTTAAACCACCCGGACCGCCATTATTTAAAACCCTGTTATTTTCATTTGAATAAACGTCCCCAATAACGTCGGTTGTTGTTTTGCCTGTAATTGTTGCACCCTGGCCGTCCCTTCCTAATGATAAAGCGCTATCGTTACCAACGCCGTCCTCAATGTTTGTTTTGCCTGTTACGGGCAAGCCGCTTGTGCTATCGTTAGTTTTTAAAAGGCCGTCGTATGTATCCTTAATTTTTTGTCCCGTTAATGTTGCCATTTTTTAAATTTTTATTTTTATTTTTTATAAACCTATTTAACAACTCGATATTTTTCTTTTTAGGTTTGCTTTTACGTTTCATAAATTCCAAAGCGTTATTACCAAAATGCCCAATCATAACACAAAACCTTGAAAAGTTGCATCACGGTCCGGGTACATATCATCGTCTTTATTCGCGTTATATTCCGGATATTTCGTTTGGTTATAATTCATAAAATCAATAAAACGCCTTGTATAAAATTGAGCAAAGTCGCGGTGACTATTAACTAACGTGTCAATATCCTCTTTGGTTGCGTTTGCGCTATTTTCTGAACCCTGGGCATATACGCCGCCGTTAGAAATTGTAAACCTTGCAAACGGTAAATAATCCGTCATTGCAAAATGTATTAACATATTTTTTATATGGTCGTTAATTAACGTTTTATAATCTGCGTTTGCCGAATCGTTTATCGTACCGTCTTTAACCAACGTTTGTAATTTGTCAAATAATGCGCCGCCAAGGTAATTTTGAATATGTATCTCTTGACTAATTTTCAAAAAATATATAAACTTATCCACGTCAACCGATCCGTCAATTAACGTATTTTGTTTTAAATCCTTTGTTGTTATAAATAACGCCGTTGCCATAATTTACTTTTTTCTTTTTCGTTTATTACTATTTACGCTTGCTATCCAATTAGGGTGATGCCCGCCGTATTCCATATCAACCGGAGGTATTGTTGAATCCCTAAAACCGTAAGGCGTTGGTTTATATGTTTTTGGTATGCTGCCCGTTTCTTGATAGTTGCGCAAAAATTTACTTGGTTTTGTTTTATCTTTTAAACGGTATAATACCGCCTCCCAAATATGATGGCAATACGGACCGCCTTTCCAACGAAACAAATCGTACGGTTTTTGTTGATGCCCAAATTGTCTATTTACGCCGCTTTTGCTTGCTGCATCAATATCCTCAATACGGTAAACGGCCGGTTTGCCATCGCTGCCAAAACGGGTCATCATACGCGAACAAAAATCGCGTGAGTTTCCGCTTGCACGTGCTGCCTTATATCTATAACGTACACGGTAAAAACTTTTATCCAAATATGAAAAAGTATTTTCATTTTGTTTACGCCTTTGCGGTATAACCTTGCCGGCTAATTCAGTAACAAAATTTTGTTTGGGTTCAATACAAATCGTTGCCCAATCCTCGTGAGAAATCATATCCTCCTCAACATTTCGTTTGTCTACAAACTCCCAATCGTTGTTTAATTCACTTGTTTTTAAATTTTCAAATAATATGTTTTGCTCATCCTGGTTTAGTTCTAAATGGTTGTTACTCATTTTTACGCCCGTTTCCTCTTCTTGCGTTTCGTCATCAACCAAATCCGAGTCAATTTCTGTAAATTCTAAAGGTTGCAATGTTTTAAAATATAGGTTTAACGCAATGCCGTTATATGCCAAAATGCGATCAAATGCCTCCAACATTAACTCTTGAAACGGCCTTATCACCGTGTTATCCATAAGAGTCGAGGCGGTTTTTAATTCATCGGCGTTATTACCAAGACCGGTTTGGTCTTTAATTCCTAACAACATAGGCGAGACAACTCTATGAGCAACCATTATTTTACGCATTGACTCCGTTGATAAAAATTCATATTGTTGGTGTGCATCGCTTAATTGTACGGCTTCAATACTTGCCTCGTTATCTTTAGAATCATTAAAAGATAAAATAAATTTGCCCGCTGCTGAACTGCCGGAGTACTTTTCATAAATACGCCTTTCGATTAATTCACGCTCCTCCTCGTTTGGTATGCCGTTATTGAACGAAATTAGCATACTTGGGGCCAACCCGTTAAGGATATTTGAATTATGAAAATTCGCAATCTCCTCCTCAAGTTGGGCATACTGCAAACCACCCGCATAATCCGCCGGACTAAAATAATAATGCCCGGCAACGTATGGTTTTATATATAAAATTTCTATTGACTCGTTACTTGTGCCAAATGCCGGGATACGCGTTGGCTCGTCTCCACGTTTAAAATTTTCCCAATCGTGGTAATAATAATATGCTTTTACTTCGCCATCATCCTCGTCGCATTTTTCCATTGCTAACGTTTCAATTGGCATTTGTTCAATACGTGCGATTTTTTTTCTATCCTTTGAGTATATAATTTGTATTGCGCATTGACCCATTAATTTTAAATCGTAAACTAATTTACGTATGCACTCCTTTTTTAATAACGATATTGCCTGGGCGTATTCGTTTGGTTGTTTATTGCTATCGGTTGCATCTAACCCTTTGCCGTATATCATTTGGCTTATGCCGTTAATAATTGCGTTGTTAGTTGGTGAGCCTGTATAACGGTCTAATAAATATGCAAAATATGAATTGTTATCGCCAAACGTTACCCAATCTTTGTTTTTTTCAACACGTATATCCGGGCTTACATAATTAGCCAAATTAACTATATTTATTTTGCCTTGTTGTTTCTTTTTCATATTACAATGTAATCGTTATTTTCTGTTGTATTTTCTACAAATTCGCCATCATTGATCGTATAATTTTTATTATCAACCTGGTCAATATCCTGGTCCGTAACAAAAATTTTATCCTTATAAACGCACGTATTATCACCGCCGCCCGCCGGCTTGTCAAATACTGCCAATGAATAAAAGCGCCCTTCTTTTAGGCCTGTTATATTCATTACTAAACGCGTATAATCCCCCTCGGTTGCGGTACCAACTGAATACGTTAAATCGTTATTTGTAATATCGTCCGTAATTTGTATTAATTGCGAAACGTTACTCGAATCCGTAATAAATGGCCGTTTTATAAAATATAAATTTTGTGCCTCGGTTGTTGGTTTCAATAGTATCATATATATATAACGCAAATAATTAATTTTTTTGCATAAAAAAAAGGGTTGCCTAAACAACCCCTTTTAACAACTAACTCAAATTATGAAAAAAACTATTTTATATATCGCTAATATCAGAACCAGTCACAACAGTAATACCCGCGCCACTTAAACCACCGTTTAAGAAATTAGCCGGCTTTTTTTCCATTCCTTGCAATGTAAGCGTATAACCGCTCATATCGCCCATCGCTGCTCCCGTTGCCACGGTCCCCCCATTCACATCGCATCCAAACTCCAATCCCGCTAAAAATACGTTACCGTTGTTATCCTCAATTGCTACGTGAGGTCTCGCAACTGCAATTAACGCAAGTTGGTCGTGCGACTCGGGTGACAATTTTTTAAAATTCAATGTTAAAACTTGATCATAAAAAGTCGTACCATTCTCTCTTGAACTTGTAACAGTTTGCTCAAATCCACTATTGCCTCTTACTTGATATTTATATGCGTTTATTGTGCTTTCGCTAAAACTTGCAATTTCATCACTTGATGATGAATATGTTACAGTACCTAAACCGCCAAAATCAATAAAGTAAACGGCTTGTATGCCGCCAACTGTATCCTTACACGGTTCGGTCCTTCCCTTATTTATTAAACACGCCATTTGTATATATTTTAAATTATTAAACTAAAAGGGGAGTTTTACGTCCCCTTATTTATATTATGCCAACGTTAGTAATACGATATCGCTTCCGATGCCATATTGGACCCCGGCTGAATATCTCATAACGCAACGTACGTTTTGGCTCCCGTCTATATCCGCTAAATCGATCAATTTAACCTCGTTATGGTCTGCCAATAATCCCGTACCAAAATAAAAGTTGCTTGCTTGTCCCGCAACTATGTTAGTACTTGGCAATCCTGGAGCGTGCTGTAATTTAATACCCTCAAACGATAAGGCGTTACCTTGGTTATACCAAAGGTCACCTTGGTTGTTGATACCCGCTGCACCGGCTCCATTATTACCAAAACCGCTCATTGCTCTAATGAATGGTTGCAATGCTGCCGTCGGTAAATAAATTGTTACATCCGGTTGAGAGTAAACTGCGCTTGGCAATTTATCAACAACGTTACCAAGCAACGTTCTAATGTTGCCCGCCGTAAATGAGGTCTCCGATGAATTAGCCGCATCTTGTACGTCTGAATCATTCGCCAATAATGTTGTAAACCCGTCAAATTCGCCGGTATTATTTGCGTCACCTTGCCAAATGTTTTGCTCGGTTTTTTCCGCTACTTTTGCCACTACGTGTCCCAAAATAAAATCGCTGAATTTTGGCGGTAATGACTTATAACTTGAGTAACCCATTGCAATCGACTCCCAATCCGAGATAAAATCTTTTTTACAAAATTGTAAATTTACTTGGTATTGAGCCGGTTCAAGTACTCTTTCAGTTAGTGAAAAAGTGTCCGGTGTGCCACCGTTAGCAAAATCGCAAGTTGCATCGACTATGAAATTTGCATCATCTGTCACTTTTTTAAGGACTTCTTTATACGCTACATTTGGCTTAATAGTAATTGCACCCTCGGCCAATGTTTTACCCGACAATAATGCCGCCGAGATATATTTTCCGGCGAACTCACCCGCGTACGTGGTCGTTATCGAATTTATCGAATTGTCGGCGTCTGCTAAATTAATTTTTCTTGTGTTCATTTTTCTTAATTATTTAATTTTTCAAATACAATATCCAACATATTTTTTGGCCTTCTTTCCGCGAATTGAACGACTTGTCTTTTTGCCGTTTTTTCCGGGGAGTGTTTAAAAGGTTGTACTGCCGGTTTGCTTAATTCTGCTTGTAATTCTGCTTTTTCGTCTGCTTTTTCAGATCCTAAATTTTCGTCGTTTTCTGCAAGTTTTTTATAACCCGCTTTTACTTCGTCAATCATTGCTTTAATTTCTTCCAATGCTTGTGAAAATTCTTCTTTACTTACATATTGCGCGTCAACTTCCTCGGTTTCTTTTTCCTCTTTTTCAACTTCCTCCTCTTCCTCGTGGTCGGCTAATTTTGCAATTACGCCCTCCTCCTCGACTGTTAAAATTCTGTTGTCCTCAAGTTGATAAGAACCAATTGGGAGCGCAACTTTCTCATCCTCGGTAACAATAAAAACCGACTCCGACTCCTCAAATTTATTGGCTTCGAGAATTGTGCCGTTTTCGAGTTTTAATTGCTCCATTTTTACCTCAAGACCCAATACGGCCTTGACCTTATTTAATGTATCAATTGCGTTACTCATTTTTAAATTTTTAATGATTAATACTTAAATAACGCGTACGTTAAATTATTTTGCGTTTAAGGTTTTAGATTTTGCCTATTCCTTGGGCCTGTAACGAACCGTCGCAACATTTACGAGAATATGTACCGTTTGGGCATAAACAAGCACGCTTGCTTTGCGCTCGGCAACGTGACGGGGTTTTAAATGAAAATTTATTTTTTAAATATCGGTACATTATATTTGTATATTAACGCCGGCTTTTATGAATTGTAAATTTTTATCCCAAAACCGGGTTTGTTCAATTTCTGTAAATAAACCAATTTTTTTAGTTATAAACCACCCAAACATCACGCCATAATTATAATCAACCCAATCATCCGATCCGGTATAATTTTTATAACTGTAAATTTTATCACCGCTAATATGTTTGTGTTTTGGTAATATATTGGCCCAAGTATGCAGCCAAAAATTATCACGGTAATAATAAAAATCAGAACCCGCAATAATACTTAACGTTGCCAACGTGCCAATGTTGTTTAATTGTGTTTGGTTATAATCGTTTACAATATCTTGATAAATGTTTCGCCGAAAATCTAAATCCGTATCCGCAACCCGGTCCCCGTTTTCATTTACCCAATACCAATCAAAGTTATCTAACTGCCCATCGTTATCGTAATCAATGCCGTAATAAATATCATAATAACCGTATTCATAAGCCAAATCCCACCAAGGCGAGGTTTCTAAATAATTTGCAATTGGGTTAAACCCGTAAGGCTTGTGTGTTCTAACAATGCCGCCAATACTTAAATTAAATTTATTGCTAATTGGTATTTTTAAACGCAAATCGGCGCTTTTATAATTCAAATTAATAATACCGTTTTTTTGTATTTCTAATTTAGTACTCCACCATTTACGCGAATACCTTAAAAAGTAACGTTCGCTTTCAAATTCACGGCCGCGTTGTTTCCCTTTTGTATATTGAACCAAATACTCCAGGCCTTTAACATTCCCAAAATTACTATTTAAACTTGAGTTTTGTTCGCTGCCATCATAAAATCGGTTTTCTTTATTTTCGTAACCAAACCTCGCAATTTTGCGAATACCAAAAGAATAACTATAATCGTTTGTTACTTCCGGGGTTGTATTTATAACGTCCCCGCCTTGTGTTACAAAATAACTATCCGGCACAAACAACGGGCTTGACTCCGTATATGAGCCGTATAACGTTGAATACTTAAAAATTTCTTTTAGTAATTGAGCGTTACAAATTGTTGTAAATAATAACGCGGTTATGAGGGCAAATTTTCGCATATACATTTTGATTTTAATTTTTCGAGTGTGTTATTCCAATTAATATGAACCCAACACTTAAAGGCTTCTAATTTTTTTGTTATGTATTTTAATAAACGTATCATATTTTTTAAAATTTATTTTGTAATAATTCATTTAATTTACGATCTATTTTTTTTGCAGCATCCTCCGGGAGTTTTAAACTAACCCCGCTCTCAATTCGTAAAATTTCTTTACCGTTTTGAAAAATAACAATTGTTGGTAAATACTTAATTTTGTCGTTTTCAAATAATTTTTTATCCGTTTCAATATAAAAATAATGCGTATTATGCTCGTTAAATTTTTTTAAATTCAACTCGTTGTCTTTTACAAAACTTGCCGAATACTGAACAACGCTTATATCACTTTTATAATCTTGGGCATTAACAAAACCACAAAACAAAAACAATAATATAAACGTTTTAAACATTACCTTAATTTATTGTAAAGGCGCTCCTCCATTTTTGCCAATTGTTCTTTTAATTCATCAATATCCTCTTGTATATTAACGACGTCTTTTTCTACTTTTTCAATTGTTGTACGCACCAATTCGTCTTTGTATTGAAATTCGATTTTACTAACCTCCGGTTGAGGTTCGCTCATTGCTAAACTTATTTGACCTTGTAAACTCCAATACGTGCCGGCCAACATTAATGTAAACCCAATAATCATCCCAATTGTTTTGAGGTCAAGTGTTACGTTTGTGTTTTCCGACAATTTCATTTTAATTAATTTTTAGTTGATTTTGGGTGTTTTTTTGGTAACAGATCGTAATCGGTTGTATATTTCGGGTTTTGCGGTCTGCCATTTTTTAATAAATAAAGGTACGCGTTGGTCCTGGCAAATGCCCATTGTGAGGCGCTTTTAACCGTTGGGGAGTGTGAGGTATTAAATGCACCAAGGCCGCGCTGAAATACGCTCTTTAATTGCCCTAACGTTGCGCCGTAACCTAATTTTTCTTTATAACGTTTGTTAAAATCGTCAACCTTTTTTTGTAGTGTTGCCTCGTCCTGTTTACTAACCTTTGCACCCCTGGCGGTTGATGCGTCACCTTTTGCGGTGCCTTCGCCTTTTGGGTTTTTATTTGGTGTACCGCTTGCCGGTGCTTTTTTGCTACGCCTTACGCCGCCACGTGGTCCAATTTCTGCGAGCGCGTGTTGTTTACACGGCATAAACCACTCCTTATCATTTTCAATATGTACGTGATGCCCTTCGCAACCAATATCCTCGGCGATTTTTTCTGCCTGTTCTTTTGTTGCGTATGCTAACCGGTCGTTAATTATTGCGTAATTTTCGTCAACCTCAATGTATTCTAATTTTTCTTTGTCAATTTGTTTTAATTTTTTTATCGCCCATTCAACTCCGGCGCTCCCGCCCCAAGCGTCCCACATTAAACCGCCGCAACCTTCATCATACGGCACGTCCTTATTTTGTTGGTGCCTTTTAAAACTTGCCATACGAGCAATCGTTGAACGGCTGATATTTTCTTTTCGTGCAAGTTGCCCGGCTCTTGTCCAACCAACGCTCGTCCCGCAATCGCTGCCGTTTTCCTCTTTGTATTTTATTGCACGTTTTGCATTGTTTACGGCTGCCTCCGGGTAATCGTTAAACGTTTCTAATTCAACTCCCTCAAGCGCCTGTTTTAATTCGTTTAACATTTCGTTTGCCAAATCCTCATCGGTTTCTTTTTGTTTTGCGTCTGCGCGATCAACAAAGTAACCCTCAATCGAAAAGCCTTTAACTTTTCCCGTTTTCACAAAATTGTCCCAAATATCATCGTTATCGACTTTAATTGCACCGGCCCAAGTACCCTTTGGCAAATCCATCCCGTACAAATTAGTTTTATCCATTTTGGGGTCCTCAACTATCCAGGACTCAACCAATGTTAAACCACTAACGTTTTGTTGGTGTTCTAATGTTGCCGATGCTTGAAAACCCTTTTTTAAATATAATTGGCTTGCCTGGCGTACCGTATCGCGATTAAAATAAATATAATAATCCTCATCATTATTACGCCTAAATATCGGTTTATTTGGCGTTAAAATTGCGCCAACAAGCAAACGTTTCTCCTCATCTTGCTTGGCAAAATTAAATTGCTTTTGGTCTTTTAATGCAACGAAATCCTCCTCAATGGCCGGATGCTCGACTACGCTTATCGCTTCGACAAAATTTTCGTTTTCATCATCTAAAATTAACTCAACTATTTTCATACTATTTATATAACGTTAATTTATTATTTTTTTGCACATTTTTTAAATTGATGCGCTATCAACTATATTACGCTCAAGCGCTTGTTCGCTTGTTACTTCGCTTGCAACAACAAACGTTTGAATTGGTGCTTGTTGTTGACCGGCTAACGCGTCCGCAATTTGGTTGGTACCGCTCGCCCCAATTACATTAAACGCGGGGCCGGCATTTTCTGCTTGTGCCGTTGCCTCTTGAACCGGCGGAGGTGTTGGAGGCGGAGGTGCGCTCGCGCCCGCGCCTGTCCTTGAAACGGCTTTTTTAACCGTGTTCATAATTGATATACCTTGTCCGATGGCTGCGGCAATTGTTATGATGTTTTGAGGAAAGCCAATCCTTGCGGATTTTGATACGTTTTGCCCGGAGTCGACTGCGGTTTCTGCTAATGCCTTTTTACCTTTAAACGTTATGTTTTTAAGGTCCATCATCATCTCCTTCATTTGCAAAATTTGTTTTGCCAATAACAACGCTTGGCCGACCCTGGTTTCTGCGCCCGCTAAATTACGCACCGCGTCAAGCGCTGCAATTTTACCCGCGACTTTATCTTGGTCGAGTTTTTCCTCGGCTTTTTGTATATCTGCCAAGGCTGCTAATTTTTGCTCCTCGCTTAATAATTCGTCCTCATTTATTAACCTTCGGCGTTCGTCTAAAATTGCGCGGCGCTCCTCAAATTGTAGGGCCTCAAATTCTTTATCTAATTCCAACTCCTTTAAACGCTCCTCTTGTTTTTTAAGTTTATCGGCTGCGTCTTTTTCGTTTTGTTTGTCGATTTTTTCCTGGTCTTTTGCTGCGGCCTCCTCCTCTAATTGGTCAAAATAATTATTTAATGCTTCTTGTGCTTTTATTTTTTCCTCATTGCTTAATTTTAATGCATCTAATTCGGCTTGTGCGCGTTCTCTTTGGCGCTGCGCTTTTTGTAATGAGGTTGTATCGTCGAGGTCTTGTTGGCGTTGTAAGTATTTTTTCTCTAAATCAAGTAATTTTTTCAGATCATCCTCGCGTTGTTTTTTTGCTTTTTCTGCGGCCTCTTTGTCCTGTTCTAATTTTTCCTCTTGTATTTCGGCTAATTCCGCATTTTTCGCTTTTTCCTCTCGCAAAATTTCGTTTGCTTCCGCCTTGGCTTGATAACGTGCTGCAAACGTTCTACCCTTATTATAAACTTCTACAAACGCGTCCCGGCCTTTTCTTATCTCATCCTCCGCCCGGTCAATTATTGCGGCGGCCATTTTTACTCTTTTTTGTGCTGCGTTCGCGTCAATTGCTGCGCCTATAATTGGGATACGTGATATTTGAATTAATATATTATTTGCGGCTTTTGTTATTTGCCCAACTAAATACAAAAAGCCTCCGCCTATAATTTGCCTCGCCCCTTGCATAATCAATTTACTTGAATCAAAAATATCACCAAATAAAAAACCGAAAAACTCAACGGCCTTGGTCGCGCCTGTTATTGCAATGGTTAAACCTTGAACAATGGTCCTTTGTATTTTATTAATTATACCGTCCCCGTCCTCAATTGCTAACAAAAACCCCTCCCAAGCCGAGCCGAGTTTTGTTGTATCACCTTCCAAATTGTCGAGCCTCATTTCTGCAATTGCTTTGGCTGCGCCGTCAAATTGTTTACCTCCTTGCTCAACGGTATCGCTTGCATTGTTAAACGACTCCTCCAATTCGTCAATTTTTTCCGCGTTGTTTGCTAAATTCAAAAGGGATTTTGCACCAACAACTCCAACCAACTCAACGGCCGTACCTAATTGGTCGCTCGAATTGGATACTTTATTCATAGCGTCCTCAAGCGAAATACCCTCTTTGTTTAATGCAATAAACGTTTTTGATAAACCGGTACCGGCTAAACTTCCTTTAATACCCGTATCCGCCAAAACCCCGAGCATTGCTGCCGTACGTTCAACACTTTGCCCGGTTGCTTTCATAACGGGCGCCGCCATTTTTAACGACTCCGATAGTGAACCAAAATCCAAAGCCGATTTTGTAGTTGATAACGCCATAACATCAACGACCCTTTGTGTTTCGCTTGTATCCAAACCAAACGCTCTAATTTGCGACCCGGCAAATGCTGCGGCTTCTGAAAGGCTAACATCTAACGAGGCCGCCAAATCCAATATCGCGGGTGTCGAGTTTTGTATATCTGAAACGCTAAAACCTAATTTTGCTAATTCCGTTTGTAATTCTAAAACTTGCGAGGCGGTAAATGCGGTCGAGGCCCCTAATTCTTTGGCCTGGTTGCTTAACTGTTCCATTGACTCGCTTGATGCGCCGCTAACCGCTTGTAAACCACTTAACGCTTTCTCAAATTCTTTGGCTTTGCCCGCTGCGCTAACCATTAACCCAACCAACGAACCAACCGCGACAACAATTGCACCAACCCCGGTCGATATTAATGCAGCCTTAAACGCTTGTAAGGCCGGTATTGCGGTCATAATACCCGTGCCGGCTGCTTTAAACGCTGCGCCAATTGAAAGGCCGGACGCGGTACCCGTTGCGCCTGTTGTTGCAAGGTCCTTATTTAATTTTTTTGTTTTTACGGTTGCCTTGCCGGTTTGTATTCTTATATTTATTACCTGTTCTTGCTTTGCCACGCCAACTCCTGTTTAATTTGTTTTAACCCCTCTTTAAATGTTTGAGGTAATTTATATTTGCCTTTTGCAATTCTTATATTTTCGGTTTCACCTTTTGCTTGCGGCAATAATTTTATTATACTGCTAATCATAACTCTCGTACGTTAAACAATTTATTAACTCGATATCGCTTTCGCCTGTTGTTAAATTTGTTGATATTGAGTTTATATTATATTCCTCTTGTTTGTAAATAAATTTATCAGATAACGAATAATTTAGCAAAATTTTTAAAGGTAGGTATGCCTTTATTTTTATTATTCGCCTACGCCTGTTAAAAATATCCTTTATGTATTTTGTATATTCCTCGTTAAATAGTGAACCCGTAAACGAGGTGTCTTGGGTATATTCGTTTATTTCGTGGCCAAAGTGTAACGTTTCGCCGCCCTGGCTTGCGCTTATATGCAATGAATTACTTGGGATATTTGCATAACTTCTTTGTGTAACGGTTGTTATTTGATCCGGATTTTCTGAATCAACAACGCTCCCAACATTATACGCGCCTATATTTTGAAAGATAGGATAAAATAATAACGGCGCGCCTTTATAACTGTTTCGGCTTTCATTAACACTCCAACCCCATTGGATATCCTTTAACGTACCGTTTGCCGGATCGGTTAAACGCTCAAATTGAAAATGCCCAAACGGCACCTCAACCTTGTATAATTGGCCGCCAATTTCTTTTAATGTTGCCTCGGTATAACTCAACTCACCCCAACCCTTGTTTGCAAGTTGGCGGTAACGTTCGGCCAAAAATGATTTTGAATCCTTGTATTTAAACAAAACCTTTTTATACGGCAAAGCAACATTTACAACTTCTTTGGTAATATCAATATACTCGTCAATTTCGTAACGTGCCGGGTTTGCATAATAATCGTCAAGGGGTTTTACAACTATATTTTTTGTTGTATCTGACGAGTTTTCTGTATCTACAAACGCAACCAAATTAAACATTTTAAACAAACCACTTAACAAATCAATTGTTTTTAATTCGGGTATTTGTTGGGTTATATTAAAACGAAAAACCGAGGCCGTTGAAAATGGACCCGCACTAACTGAAGACGCAAAATTAAAAAATTGCGTACCGCCTTGACTTCCGATAACCTTGCCGCCATAATACGAACACGTTACTTTAAACTCACTAACGTTAATAACATTTGCGGCAACAATATCAAACGTTAAAACAGACCCCAAATATAAAAAATCGTCAATATCGCTCGGGTTAAAGGCGGGCGTGTTTGGGTTCCACGTAAAACTTGAGTCGCCTGTTACTTGGCTGCTTACAAATACAGGCGTATCGTCTAAATTTGCAAACATTCGCACGCGGTAAGGATCGGTTTCGGACGGCGGTACATTTACCTCGATTTTAAATTGTGTAAATTGAAAATTAAGAGGAAAGCCTCCCGAGCCTGGGCTTGTTATAAAAAAAAGTTGGCCATCAGTAAAAAACCCGTTATTGGGGTTATTGTCTGCGCCTACAATTGGACTCGTTACAACTGAATCAAAATCATCAACCGGCGTAATTGTCTCCTCGTTACCGCTTAAATTTTCAACGTGACCGCTTTTTCTATGTAACCACATATATAAATTGTTCATTTTAGGTATTGAGGCATTGTTAAAAAAATCATTGCTAAATCTTAAATTAACAGGATAAGCGGGTGTTGAATACTTGGTCTCAATTGCTTGTATTAATACGTTTACGTTAATAGCATATTTTAATTGGGTCCAAGGTAAACCCTGTTTATAATTTCCGGCATTGTCCGGGTCGTTTGTTGGTTTTAAATTACCGCTTTGATCGAACGAATCGGCGGCGGTTGATGAATAATACAAACGTTTCGTATGCGTAATTAAAGGGGTTATTACCGGTTTTGGTGTGCCGCTACTATCAACAAAATTTTGACTTAAACCGCCCAATACTGCGCCCGGCCCGTATAATTTAGAATATGAGTCGAGCGGTAAACTGCTTAATTTATCCTCACCAATTAGGTCTTTTAATTCAACGGTTGCGCCGTAAAATGTAACCTTATAATTAGCCGGTTTTCGTTCTGTTAATTGTACGCCGTTTAATTGTAATTTACCTTTTTCAAATGTTATATTGTTGACCTGTATTTCTGCATTTACACGCTCACGCGCATCGTACCCGTCCTCGATATTAAAATTATAATAATGTTTAAATAATTTATTATTTTTTTTAGATGCCGGTAAGGTAAACGTTTGCGTAAATGCCGTAAAAATTTTAGCAACGTCTTTTATATTTTTAAGGCTTTTAGTTATTTTAATAGTTTCGTCTTGAAACATATCAACTCGCTCACCCTGGACAAATAATTGAACCTTTAACATTTATCTTATATTTTGAATATGGTCGAAAGCAAAATCAAAGTTTAATTCATATTGTATATTTGCTTTGTTATTAACCCCTGTTTTACGTGTTAAATTTTGTGATCGCAAAATTACAGGCCTTACCGTTAATGAACTATCCTCAAGCCATACTTGCTCGCTTGTTAATAATTGCTCAATTGCCGGGTTTAAACATTCGTTTAACAATTCAGTATTTAACGTTATTGACTGTTGTGCGGTAACTTGAAAACGTTTATTACTATGTTTATATAATGAATATGAAGGCCCGGTTGTTTTCGTTGCTTCAACAGTAACCGACTTATAATCTTTGCTTTTTGTATTTGTTTTTATTGTGTGTTTTGTAGGCAACCAAAACGATTGCAACGCACCAAATTTATTATAATATATTGCGCGGTATGCCTCATATTTTGGGTGACAAACTTCGTTTAATGTTAGCGTTACGCTTTGCGAATTACCGCTCGTTGAGGTTATTGTAATTGTATCGCCTGTTACTGCGTTATCGGTTGTTATTTGTAAATAATATATTTTGTCGCTGCTTTCATTTGCGTCCGTTGTTGGTGTTGGTAAACTGTCATCGCTATCATTCCAATTAGAATCCTCAACGTCCCAAAATTCATCGGTAAAATTCCAAACCGCATCCGTTACGGTTGTTGTTGCTTGCGGCAATGGCTCCGAAAATATAGGTATTTTAATATCGCGCCCGCGTACAAACGGTATGCAAGTATTGGTTTGCAAAACCATTGGCGTAAAACCGGCGGAGTTTGTCGGATCATTTGAGGTCCTTGGGTTAATACCCTCCTCAAATTCGCCATAACCGTCAAAGGCTAAATATGTTTGTTCGTCTGTTGTACCGCCTCCCGGGGCGTTTAATGTTGCGCCCGAATCATCCTCACGCACCGCGCTTATAAAAACCCAAACCGCGTCAACCGCTTCGGTATAATACTCGGTTTCTAAATAATCGCGTATTAATTCGCTTATTTCAATAACAACAAAATTGTCGGTTGTTTCTTTTACAAATTTTGTAACCGTATAAGTTGCCGTTGTTGGTTTGTCATTTGTAACGTGTCCCGAATAAATAAAAATAGAATATATAACCTTAAACAAATCCTCGTTTGCGCCCTGGTCGCTTGGGTTTGATATACTCTTAATATAATACGGGCTTCTTGCGTTTATTATTGTACTCATTTTATTATTTTTTGCTTTCTATTTTTTTAGCCGTTTCTCGTATTTCGTTTGCAACATCCTCCCCAACTGCGCGGGCCAATTTTTGCTCAACCCACTTTTGAGAGGTTTGAAAAGAACGAGTTAAAAACATTGTTGACCTTATGCCTTTGTCGCGTATGCTGCGCGCAATTAAAAAACCTATTGAGTTATAATTGCCTTTTGCAAATTGCCCTTTATCATTGCGTAAACGTATATTACGTTTTTTGGCCCAATTCGCCAACGTTTCAACGGGCGGTATTTTTGAACTTGACTTAAACGAATACGGACTTGATGAGGTATTACCATCCGCATAATACGCGTTTGCACCTCGCACCCCTTTATCCATAAATTTACCGTAACCCAACATTGAAATTAAAATATCAATACCTTGGTTATTTTTCTTTATTTCTGATTTTAACGAATTGTATAAATTTTTATCAACGTTATGTTTTCCTTTTGTAAGGCGCGACCTACTTTGTTGAACAATGTACTTACCCCATTTCTCGGCAATTTTATTGACGTTTATGAATTGCATCGGTCTATATTATTTCGCGTTGTTAATTGAAAATTAAAACTCCAACCGGCGAGGACGTTTTCAAATCGATCGCGAAACGGCTCGGCCGTTACATTTTCTTTATTTATATAAACGTTACCATCATATAAATCGCCAACAAATAATTTATCGACAATATGGTTGCCAACGTTTAACATTGAATTTAAAACGTATAACTCGCTTGAGTTTTGATATATGCTGGGTTCGCTTTCAATACCAAGGTCATTGTGAACAATATCCATTATTAAAATACTAACCTCGTAATTTATTGTCGTGCTGCCAAAATTTGCTTGCCCAATTACAATATGCGCCAAAGGATATATTGTTTGTTTGTCTAAATCAATATCGCCAATATCGCCAACCGTTACGGTATTTATTAATTTATTATTTAATAACGCATCGCGTAATTTTTCAACAATTTTAAAATAACTTTGGGCGCCTATGTTTTGGTCTATGCTCATTTATATTTATTTTTTATTTGTTTGCTTTCTACTTCTAATTTTTCTTTTTCAAATGCTAACATTGTTAAACATTGGTTTATATTTAATTCAGTTATTTCATCAAATCGCCTAATATCTCCTTGTGCCAATTGGTATAAACTCGAGTACCAACCCCATTTTTTGCCAAAGCCTCCAACTGTTGACGGTGTTTCGCCAACTCCGGGTCCGTTGTATAATTCATCATAACGCTCGACAATTCGATCCCTAAATTGTAAAAAAAAAGCATTGAACTAACAACCGCGTCCATTGGCATATCCAACATTACCTCGTGCAATAAATCCCCTTTATATTCTTGAATTATGTATTTTTCGCCTCGTTGTTGTATTACGGGCCTATATAATACACTCATCGCCTTGTGCAATTCGTTCACTTTGCCAATAAAATTGTCGAGGTCTATATATTCGCCAAATGTTATATTTTCCAAATCCGGCACAAAACCAAACGTTGTTTGCCCAAGTTGAAACGTGCGCACGAGTTTTGGTTCTTGTAATAAAATGTCCGTTAATTCAGTAACAACACGATTAAAATCATTTAACGTCATTGCGGCCGCCTGTTCGTATGTAATGCCGCAAAATATCTCAACCATTTTAACTTGAATAAAACGCTCCGAATTTTTATCATCAACGTTAGTATTTAAAACGCGATCATATTTTTGGTACTCGCGTAATGTTATATCCTCCAGGCCTTGCGGCATTTGTATTTTTATTTTCATATTGTTATAACGTTTGTTTTAAAAAAGTTTTTAAAAATAGACAAAAAAAAGGGTTGCCATGCAACCCCTTTTAATTTGGTATTTTATTTAACCTTTCATTTTATTTGTGTTTTTAATTTTGTTACTAAATTTTTATGATCCTGTTTTATGCGCTTTTGTTCGTCTGAATATGCCTTATTTGTAAATTGAAAAATTGCCGGCAAATCCTTATATAATTCATAAGCGTTAATTTCAAAATCTAAATTTTCGCCTTCGTTAGTTGTTGCGCTTAAATATACGACTCCATCCGAGCCGGCTATTGTTGTAAAATTGTTTAAGTAAAAATCCATAATTGTTTATTTTAATAATTGTTTATTTAATGTTATATATAATTGTTCGGGCCTCACATTCCAGGTCCTCCCATTTTCGCCATTTTTTAATGTCGGCCTCGTCTATTGCCTGGGCTTTCATTTTTTGGCAATGCCTAATTTTGTCTTTTAAATCATCGAGTTGTGTTCTATTGTTTCTCATAATAAGTGTGTTTTAATAATTAGATAAATTGTTGTTATTAATAATCCAACGTAACTCCAAAACGCCATTTTATAAGCGCTTTCATTTTTTGGGTTTTCCATTGGTTGCTTTTTTAATTTGTATTATTGCCGTGCAAATATCCAACGCTTGCCACTCGGTCGGCTTAAGTTTTTCGTGTTTGCTCCAAAGGCGGCTTTGGTAATCCTGTAAATGCTCGAGGTCCCATAACATAAATACCTCCCACATAAACGCGTTAGCGGTTGATCGTATAAAATTTGTGTATTGATTTTGTTTCATTGTTTATTTATTTTGTTTATTTCAGATTGAACTTTGTAGGCTGCTGAAAGATTAGATTTATTATAAAAATCGTTTCTTAAGTTTTCTAAAAAATTTATATATTCTTGCTTGTTCATTGCTTTATTGTTTATTATTATACTGCTAATATACAAACAATTGTTAATATAACAAACTTTTTTTTAATTTTTTTTTATTTTTTTTTATAGCATATCCGCCTCCGAACACGCCCCGCAACAATACGGGCCTTTGTGTATAGGTTTATCGCAATATCTGCAATTGTTCTCGGGTTCATTCCAACCCCTGTAATTATGCTCTTGTTCTACTAACCAATCGTCGTAATTCATAACGTTAATCTTAATTGTTGTTTATGTTGTTGTATTCGTTTCATTGCTGCGGCATAATATCCCGGATCTGTTTCGCACGCCGTTAATTGATGGCCCAAATTGTGACAAGCGATAGCAATTGAACCGCTCCCCAAATGCGTATCCAAAATTTTATCGCCTGGGTTCGCGTAATTCATTATTAACCATTCGTATAATTTTACCGGTTTTTCTGTTGGGTGTATTCTTGGCGTGCCGTTGTTAGCATTGGCGCCAACCCAACTAACCTTATATTTACGTAACGCACGTTTAAAACTTGTAAACGCTAACTCGCCATCACTAAAATCATTTGAACCCGTGCCTTTATCCCAAAATATCCAACCGCTCGAACCTGGCAAAAATTCCGTCATATAATTTGCGCCAAATATAATTTGATTTTTGCTAACCCTAAATAATTCATCAAAATAATTTTGGTTTGGTATGTTCGCGTCCCATTCACTCAACCCGCGGTCAATTTTATTTTTGCCGTTGCCTAAAGTCATTTTTGTTACGTTAATACCATACGGGGGGTCCACAATAGCCAAATCGAAATAATTATCCGGGTAACGTTGCATTAACTGCATATTATCCTCGTTTGTTATTTTTATCATTTAGTATCGTTTTAATACGGTTGTTTATTTTATTTTCTAAAACATCAACAATACGAAAACGTAAACCCAACCCGGGTGATTCTGATTCTAACAATAAAAGTTTAACCGCCCTCAATTCCGCAACCCGTGCGGCGTTAATTTTACGATCAACATTTTTTAATTGTTTTTTTAATTCTTTGTTTTCGTTGTATAAATTGTCAATACTGCTCATAAAATAAAATCTTTGTATTTCTGCAAATTGTTATCAAATTTTGCTTGGTCTTTTAAGGCTTTGTAATTTTTCATTATGTAAAAAATTTGTGCGTTTGTTAAACCGCTTAAATTACTAACCAACCTTACGTTAAACATATTTGTAAGACCGCTCTCGCGAACGGCCTCGTATTTATTAAATTGTTCTGTTGTTATTTTCATTTTTATTAAATTGTTTATTTTTATTTTGTTTGGTTCTGCATTTATTTTTATATAGTTCAAATTCTAACCAATAATTTACGTTTTTAATTTCTGTTTTCATTTTAGTATTTTTTTAATTCTACTATGTACCTTGAATAACCAAAACCCTCGTTGTTTACTAAAAACGTTTTGTTACCACGCGTTACGGTATAAATATATTTATTACGAAAATCAGTCGGGTATAAATAATCAAAGGCGCTTGTGTTTGGCTTTAAAGTTAATGATGGCGCGTTATTTATTGCTTTTAATTGTTTAGCGTTTAAATCGTCCAAGCTAACTACTGAACGACAATCGTCAAAATCTACTTTTCTCTCAAATGGTATAACAAATGATCCGTTTTTAACTGCTGCAATTTGCTCATAATTGAAATCCCTGTCAATTTCATTAAAGAAAAATGCTCCTGTTATTTGTTCGTGTTGTATTTTATTAATTGTTTTCATATTTATTGTTTATTATTATACTACAAATATACACAATTGTTTATAAACTCCAAAACTTTTTTACATTTTTTTTAAAATTTTTTTGTTTTAACCTGTAAAATTGGGTAATTTTTTTTTTAACGTATTGCATATTTGCCGTAATTAGGGCGCGACAAACGGTTTACAACACTATATCGGGCGGCATCTGTTGCGTGATTAAACGCGTCAATTGGTTTGTTTGTTAATTGGCCGTTTTTATCCTCAATATATTTATAATTGCGTAATTCTTTAATTAGGTTTATTGAGCGTTCGGTAACGTATAATTTATAACGCCGTATTATGTCAATGCCTATATTAACCGAACCCTTGGCCGTTGGTTTTATATTGAACCCCAATCGGTAAATTTCCTCGATGCTTTTTGGTTCTGCACTATCCGCCCAAATTTCATCACGGCGGTCCAAATTTAATTTACTAAACTCCCGGGCGATATCCTGGTTAGTCATTCCGGTACGGTATAATAACTCGTTAATATACATATTGTCCCCTTCCGTGTACGTTTCAACTAAAGCGGTCGGGTCATTTGTATAACCAAAATCAAGGCCCTTGGATATTAATTTAGCGGTTGGCGGTATTTCTTTAATTGTGTTAAAATTAAAAATTAACGATCTGTTTTGCCCGCGTTCGCCCAAACCATAAACACGCCAATAATTGTCATCAATGTTTTGTAAACGTTCAATTTCTTTAACAACAACATCCTCCAAAAACGGGTTATCTTTGTACGTGGTTTTAAAAAATTCAACATCGTCCCGCGTTAATACTTTATCATATATCCAATGAAACTCGTCACTTGGGTTGTAATCAATTATAATTTTTTCCGTGGTTCTAAATATCAGTTGTTGCCAATCCTCAAAGTTTAACTCGTTACATTCATTAATAAATAATACATCACGTTTACGGCCTCGTATTTTTGTAGGTTGGTCCAAGGATATAAATTCAATGCGGTTAGTATTAATAAAATACTCGTGTGTTGTTTTTAAATGCAACTCCTCGTAATATATATTATTGTTTTTTAGTATTTCAAAAAAGTCGCGCATTACGGTACCCCTAACCGCCGGAAAGGTTTTTCGTACGACCGTTATTGTTTTATTATTGTTTTGGCTGCAATAATTTAATAATAACCATAATAATATATTATATGTTTTTCCGCTTCTTGTGCCGCCCTGTTCAACAATTATTTTGGCGTTACTTTTTGATAAATGTTCAAATACAACATTTGTTTTAATTTTCATTTTTTATTATTTCAACTTCAAATAATTTGGTCCCTTCGATGCCGGTGTGTTCGGTTCGTTCAACATACCCGCGACCTTTGCCTTTAGTTTTTAAATAAAATATAGTTGCGCTCGTGTTGTTTTCTGCAATTTGTCTATGTAATTGGGACTCGGCAAAATCAAGAGCCACGTTTTGAACGTCATCAACTGCGCGTTTAAATTCCGGATCTGAATTGTACCAATCGTAATATGTTGTACGGCCTATCCCTGTTTTTTTACAAGCGGTTGTTACAACGCCGAGGCTTTGCTCTAACGCTGCAATCATTGCTTTTTTACTATGTTCGGTTTTGTTCGGTTTACTCATATTAATCGTTTTGCTTTTTGGCCTGTAAATTGTTCCCAACGTTCAATCGTTACGTCACAATAATACGGGTCCAATTCTATTGCGTAACATACGCGTTTTGTTTTTTGGCACGCTATTAAAGTCGAACCGCTGCCCAAAAATATATCAACTACAATATCATTTTTTTGGCTACTGTTTTTAATTAGTTTAACCATCAAATCAATCGGCTTGACTGTTGGGTGTGAGCCGTGCCTTTTCTTTTCCCTGGCGTTATCAATAACGTCCGCTTGTGAATTGTCGCCATACCATAAATAATCTTTATCCGTTACGGCATACGCTATCATCTCATATTTGGGGCGGTACCCTTTTTTACCACTTAAGCCAAAACTGTTTTTGTTCCAAATTAGCGTCCTTACAAATTCCCAATTGCATTGTTTAATTGCCGTTATAAATTCGGCTTGGGTTTTCTGATCGTAAAAAATGTAAATGTTTGTTTTGTCTTTTAATGGTATTTGTTTAAATGCGTTAGTTAAAAATTTTATTAATTGTTCGCCTCTTAAATCGTCGTTTTCTATTTTTTTAATGTTATCGCGTTTAACGGTTTGGGTACGGCCCCCGCTTGCACTAACGCCATAAGGCGGGTCTGTTAAAATTAAATCAACCGTTTTACCATTCATTAAATTTTTAATATGCTCGGGGTTTGTACTATCGCCGCACGCTACACGATGCTCGCCTAACTGCCAAACCTCCCCAAATTTAACACGCGTTTTAATTTGTTCGGGTATTTCGTCATCCTCTATATTACCTTCAATTTCAACATCTGCGTTATCAAAATCCCAAACATCCAGGCCCCACTCAATTAACAACGGGTTATCCCACTCGTTAGCCAACACGTCCCAATCCCACTCACCAAAACCAACGTTATCTTTTATTATAAATTCTTTTTGTTGCGCCTCCGGCAAATCAACCTTAATTATATATATTTCTTTTATGCCGGCTTCAATACAGGCTTTTAAACGCATATTACCTCCCAATACAACAAAATCTTTATTTACAACAATTGGCCGTATTTCTAACATTTGCGGAAAGTCAATCACGCTTTTAACTAATTTGCGAAATTTAACATCCTTAATTATACGCGGGTTATTTGGGTTTGGTTTTATTTTTGTAATACTAACCTTCTCTTTAAATACTGTAAATAAATTTGGCTTCATATATTAATAACGTTTAATTGTTTTCATTTTCGGCCTCGACTTCCAATGTTGTTAAATATAGGTTATCAACGATATCGTATATTAAATTTATTTCTCGCTCCTCCAATAATGATATTTTATGGTTTACTAATTTTATTAATTGTTGTTTATTAAAATTTTTTGTACCGCCAACAATATCCTCAAGCCATTCAATAAGGTGTTTGCTATATTGTGCGTACATATCAAAATTTTTATACGCGTGTAACACGCTTGAATGATCGCTCGTTTTTCCTTTGCTAATTAAAAAATTTGCAATTTGCTCAAATGTATAATTATGGTATCGATACGCAATAACAGAAAACAAACTCCTTGCCTCTATAATTGGCCGGTGCCTGGTGTTTTGATAAATGTTGACGCCCGCTAATTTATTAATTGTTCGGCCCAATGCTGCTAATTGTCTCATATAATATCTTTAATATAATAGTTATCCAAATTTACCTCGCCTTTAGTAAACCAATCCTCGTAACGTTTTATCCCAATTTCGGTTTTTTCTTTTCCGCGTAAATAGGTCTCCTCGGTAACTTCAAAAATTCCAATATCCAAACTCCCTTTATCCAAAACCAAAAATTTAAAATCAAAATAATTAACGTTAAACAATTGGCAATAAATATATGCTTGTATATCGTAACCGTATTTATTCGCGGCATATTTAAAACCTTTAATATCCGTGGTTGTTTTAATATCAATAATAGTACCGCCCTCGCCTAAAATATCCGCCTTGCCCCTAAATATCCAGTCATTAACATAACCAATCTCGGCAACTTCAAAACGTGCGTTTTTTAATAGTGATACGGCGTAATCGTTTTTTAGTAAGGCATCGCCTAAACGTTCGGCATCTGTTCGCTCTTTCATTGTGTAGACCGTGCCGTGTTTTTTAAGCGCCTCTTTGTATTTTTTGGTATTTTTACTTTGCACGTCAACAAATATATTTTTTTCAAATTTGTCGTTTTCAAGGATTAGTTGGTGCAACAATTTACCATCACGCAAACCTTGCGTTTCTAAAGGTGCGTAATTTGTAACATAATAGTATTTTTTAGGGGAGTCGACAAGTAATTTAATTGCACTACTGCTTAAGGCGTTCTTGCCTAACTCCCCATAATAAAAATCGTCGTTATCTAATTTGGGTAAAATATCTTTGTAACGCCAAACGGTGCCGTCTAACAATGTAATCATTTTCATAATTTAGTTATTTTTTTAAGGTTGTTTATTTGTTTATTTAATTTTACGATCTGTTTTTTTAATTCGCGGTTTTCTAATTCGTTGTTATTTTTATCCTCTCGTAATTCAGAACAAACGCTTTTATATAAACGCAACTCTTGCTCTAAATATGTAACATAAAAACACGTACCCGTCCAAGCCTCCGCCATTGTTATAACCTCCTTATTTTTTGGTTTTAATTTTAACCAATTTTGGGTTAATTTTGAACCGCTTATAAAATGCGCGAGGTATTCTAATTGTTTAAGGTTATTAATTTTTTTGTGCATATTGTTTATTTAGTTTGCAAATATATAAATTAAATTTATATTAACAAAATTTAATAACTCGCCTTGTTTACAATAGACGCCCAAGCCTCATCAAGCATATAAACCTCCTTTTGTATTTTATGTTTTCGCCAAAATGTAGTTGAAGGACAACGTTTATTTATTACCTCCATATCTTTTAATTTGTTTAGCCAAAAATAATACGTACCCTTCGGGTCGCTTACAAAATATATTTTAACAACATCATCCGGCAACTGCATTAACTCATCCATTTTGTACTTCTCAATTAATTTAGTTTTATAATACTTTTTGCGAAATTTCATCTCAATAACGCATTTATGGCCTTTTGGTGTTTTGCCAATAGCGTCATAACATAAATTTTTGTCGCCGCACCATTCCAGGCGCCAATCATCAAAACCGTTTAAAAACCAAACCAGGGCGCGCTCAAGTTTGTTGGTTATTGTTATCCTTTTCATATAAATCGTTTAATTGATTAATCCATTGTTTTACCGTGTTTGGCGTGCAAGTACAAGGTTCATAATACGTATGTTTAAAGTATTTACTATGTAACTCGCACAATAATTTAAAATGCGGTTTATTTAATTTTGTTGTAACGTTTTCTTTAAATAACGCCCAACGTTTTTTATCATTTGCCTCCATACTAAAACAAATCGATATCATTCCACTCCTCGCGCCTCCGATCGCAACCGCAATCCTCAACGCCTAACGATTTTGTAACACGTTTAACCAACCAACGTATGCCGGTGTATTTCGTAATATAAAATACGAGGTCTCCTAATTTCATATATTATTAATTTTACTTTTTATTTCAACGTGGTTTATTTCCCTAAAATAATTGTCATTTAAGTACGTGTAATAATTTTTTTTTTATATACTATATAACCGTCCTCTTTCAATTTTTTTATACGTTTTTTGTTTTTCTTTTCTTTTTTTCTGAACGCGTTAAAAATTATATTTTCAATTGCATTATGTTTATGTTTCATTTTGTTTATTTTAATGTTTCTATTGGCTGCAAATCGGTTATTTTAATTTCGTAACCGGTTGCTTTTAATTTTAATTTGGTGCCGTCCTGGCGTGTTCTTAATGTACCCTTTTTAAATTTTTCGGCTTTTTCAAAAAAATCCTCTTTTGTAATCCAACCATCCACGGTCAACTCGTATGTCTGTTTATTCAGCGTACAAAATATATACGCGTCACAATCAAAATCCTTTTGAAACCCGATCAAATTATGAACGTACCACTCACGCGGCGGCACGCGGCGGCCTGTTGTTTTAACGTCTATTTTAAGGCCTTTATGCTCCAGGTCCCAACCGCCGTCAAATTCCGCTTTTAAATCAATGCTTTTACCAAACATACGTTTTATAATATATTCGCCAAGCATTCCGGTATATTGCTCGGCCTGGTTGCCGTTGGCCGTATGCCGTTTGCCAATGTTGTTGTTTTTAACAAACTGCCAAACTTCGTTTTTACTTTTATTGTCAATTTTTATTTTCATTTGTTTAGAATTTTATATAATAGTTTATCAATTTTATTTTTTGTTCTGTAAATAGAATAATAATCAATGCCGGTTTTTTTTGATAACTCCAACATTGAAAAACCCTCTTGGTAAATTAACTCGTAAATTTTACGATCGTACAAATGCCAAGATTTTATTTCTTTTTTAATTTCGTTTAATTGTTCATTATACTCTAAATTATGAGGCTGCGTTGTTTTGTTTAAATAATTATTGCGCTCGCGTACTGTTTTTTTATTTTTGCGCATTTTGTCGTTAAACAAATTTTTTAAAACAATAAATACAAAATAATAATTTACCTCCGTTTCATTATACATTAATGTTTTATCATAACGCCCTTGCCACGCGTGTACTTTCAAATACATATCTTGAACCAAGTCCTCCGCTTCAGCATCCAGGCCAAAAGACCGGGCAATTGTTACCCAACGTTTATGAGATTTTGCGAGTATTTTCAAAACGTTTACCATAAAATTACTTGGATGCCAATTACAAAAAAACATAATGTTATAATTTTTAGATTTCGGCCTGTTTCGTATTCATAAAATTCATCGTATAAAACGCCAACCATTACGCCGGCAATAAATACTTGTTTTATGTGAACTCCATTTTTCAAAACGGTACAACATCTTTATCCTTTAAAGGTATTTCTAAAAGCCGCTTTCCGTTAATTTCAAAACCAACGTTGTTGGGTATGCTGCTTAATTTAATAGGTTCGTCAATTGGAGTCGGTCTGCCGCCTGTTTCTACTTCTTTAACCTTTCGTACGTGTATAGCCGAATTAACCCAATCGGTTGGGTGTTGGAGGTACCTATGTATTACCCAAAAATCATCGCTACGGTTTACGAATTTGCCGCCTCCTTCAACATCCGAGGCAAGCGGCGGTATTGGGTGGCCCGCGAAATCGTGTCCGATAGGGTGTTTAATACGTAAGGCGTTTGTATTGGCGTGCGTGTTTAGCCATACGCTTACGTTTTTTGTTTTGCAAAATATGCGTATTTCACTTGTTGCCTGGTAATCGTACTCGTGTGAACCTACGCCCTTCATTAATGCGTGGTCTTTAATTAAACTATTATACGGGTCAATTAATAAACCGTTATAATCCCAAGCGCTTTTTACATTGTTTGCCGTTTCTAACAATGTTTTGTAAGTATATAATTCGCTTGAGTCAATTATTTTAAAATGGTTGTTTATGTAATCAATATGTTTTTTATAATTTTTTGGTTCAATTTTGTTTAATGGTTGTAATTCTAAAAATTCAATGAGTTTGCGTAATATAGAATACGCCTCGTTTTCGCTACTAAATATCAACCAACGCAACCCGTGCTTTTTTGTATATAATAGCATTAAATATAAAATTAATGTAGTTTTACCAACGTTGGCGTGACCCAATATAACGTTAAAATTTGTTGGTTTAAATCTTATAAATTGGTCTATTTCCGGTATTTCTAATTTTAATCCTTCTTTAATTTTTCCGGATCTGATTTTGTCGAGGTGTTCAATTGTTTTATTTACGTTTATAAGCATATTGGAGTTATTAAAAATTGTTTATTTCTGCAATTTAAAAAATTATGTTGAATAAAAAAAGGGGTTGCGAAAACAACCCCCTTGATGAAAACTACATATTTAACAAAATAATTAGAAAGGTAAATCATCATCTTTCTTTGTAACAGGTTCACGGTCTTTTAAATGTTCGTCGTATTTAACCTCCGTAACCGGGTTAGGGTTTATCCAGGTGCTTAACGATGCATACGGGCCTTTACCTTCGTATTGTGATTTTAAAATACTTATACGCCCGCGGCCTTTATTTGACTTAAAGACCTCCTCGTGTTTTGCTAATTGTTTTTTTAACGTTTCGTAATTAAACACAAGGTCAAAAATTACAAAATCTTTGGAGTTTTCGTTTACGAAAAAATCCTCCATATTTTCTTGATTTGCCATAATTATATATTTAAAAGTAATGTTTTGTATTTCGTTGTATATTCTGCAATTTCATTTAATTGTATTTTACCCGAATTACACAATTCAATTGCACCTTTGAAAGCAACACTTCCCGCAATATCCTCGCGGTCTGCTTTACCTTTGCCGCCTGTAAATTTATAATTTGCCGGGGCGTTTTTATTGATCGCAAAATCTTTAGACCTGGCGGTGTTATATTCTGCGTTACTGATATCCCAATTTAATAAATGCCCAACCGGTTTGATATTATAATCATCGTGTTTGGTTTTTTCTTTTGCAAAAAATGTCCATTCAGAACCATCGTCAAAAGTAACCTTCCATTTAGGTTTGTCCTTATAAAAATTGTCGGGTGTTATTTTTGTGATTTTATTTTCCATAATTTAAAGTTTTTGTTTCGTTGTTAAATAAGTAATCTTTATCAATTTTAATTTGCAATTCGTTTTTTTGAACTTCGACTTCTTTAGTTGCCTCCAAAAATTCAACTTGCTTTTTTAGGTTTTCGACCTCATTTTCCAGGGCCTCGATCCTTGCTCGTAAATAATCCATAATTAAGAATTTTATTGTTAATACTGCCAAAGATATAAAAAAATGTTAATATAACCAAAAAAAAGAAGGCGCAAACAAAAAAAGAAATTGCTGCGCCTTTTAAATAAACAATAAAACTCTCGTAAAAAAGAGTTTGTAAATATACTAAAATTTTGACAATTCGGCTTTATAATACTCAATTATTTCTTGAATATCATAATTAGACAATTTATAAATTTTATTTGCTTTTTGTAGTAAACCCTCGCTTGTGCCTGGTCCGTATTTTTGGTCTATGTAAATACTAAATTTGAATTGCTCGCCGTATTTAAACACGTTGCACCCGCTGCATTGTACGGCGCAATTTTGCTCGTCCCAACGCGTTGAATAAAATCGGCGTGACTGAAAATGCCCGCATTGTAATTTTTTCCAATGGTCTTTTTTACCACAAGTACAACATTCGGTTATCCCGTTACGATCTGCAAAACGCCGCCTTATATATTCAGAAAATACGGCGTCGGCTTTTTTTACAAGTTTGCTTCTTGTTAGTTTTTTTGGCATTGCTATCCTTGTAAACTATCACGCAACAATGAATCGCCCAAACGGTTATCGTAATCCTTTATTATTCTAAATATAAAACGGCTTGTTAATTTAGCTTGTTGTATTTCTGTTTTTGTGCTATCGCTGCCGAGGTTGCAGTATTGCTCCGCGTTTAATTCTAACAATTTATCAATGCGTTTTTTTGTGTTTATGTTTCTACGATTTTTAATTTTTATTGCTTGTTGTTTATACATATCGTTTATTTGAATTTGCACTTGATTTGATTTTGTAAAAAATTTTTAATAACTTCGCCGTTATAAATATATAATTATTTAATAATAAAAAAAATAATATATATGTAATATACGGGTAAAATCTTATTTGTGCCTGTTATTTCCCATCACCTTCTCAATTCCACGCGAGCCAAAATATGCGCCAACAATTAGCGATAAAACTCCTTGAATACTATCAAGCGGGTATTCTAAAAACCAACCCGTCACGTATGCAATTGAAAAAAAACACAATGTAATTGGCCTTACGTTTTTCGTTAAAAATGTACCGCTTGCGCTCATATCCGCGGCCCAACGTTTAGTAACCTCCTCCATTTCAACACGGTCCAACTCCAACAATTTAAGAGCCTTTTCTTTATCCTCAACAGGCAACACGGGGTCTTTGTCAATTAGGTTTTTGACAACCCCTAACAAACCTTTATCCGGCAACACGTCGCCAATGTTGTTGACAATTTCAGATCCGGTCCCCAATAAAAATTTACCAACTTTTGTATCCTTAAATTTCTTTTTGTCGCTCATTTTTGTATAATATATAAATTGTAAAAACTAAAATTAGTATTAATAATATCGTATATATATTGGGGTGCGTTTCGCCGCATAATCCCGTTAAATGTTTAAACGTTTCCATTATTTGCCTTGTCCCCTATATTTTTTTTTATAACCTTTTTGGCAATATCCTAAACAAACTTTATTAAAAGTTATCCATTGTATAAATAAACATATTTTTTTCATCTTCCTTGTCCTCTATATTTTTTTTTGAATTTAACTTGTCCCCGGCTT
>TARA_R100000773_G_scaffold27216_1_pt1 | contig 31573 bp, 45 predicted proteins | sample TARA_R100000773 | Tara Oceans TARA_R100000773 (sample SAMEA2623365) | marine metagenome | biome: marine biome (ENVO:00000447); feature: surface water layer (ENVO:00002042); material: "saline water (ENVO:00002010), including plankton (ENVO:xxxxxxxx)" | depth 5 m | reverse complement strand
TAATAACTCCTACAATAGTTTGATTTCCTGATGTTTGATTAAATACTCTAATACCTAGCGTATCTTGGTCTGGATTTCTAATTGCGACACCACAATTTGTTGTAGCATCTGTTATTACTGTATTTCTATGGAATGTACTATTTGCAGTATGCCCTGAATAACCACCTATCTGGTATCTAAAGTTAAAACCTGCTGCACCTGCACTTCCATACCCACTAGCTGAAACAATAATATCATAATAACCTGCGTTTCCAACCCCATAATCACTTAATGTAAACTCAACATCTGTATTTGTTCCACTTGAACCATTACTATTCGTTGCTGTAAATTGTTTTGCATCCATTATAATTGAGGCAGTTTTCGCTGTTCCTTTTTGACATAAAACACCATTAGATTTTATTTCAACATTTGTAGTACCATTATCTCTAAATTTAATAGGTATGTCAGCAGGTGCATTTATATTCATAGCACCACCAACCATATTAATATAACCTGTTTGTGATGAGTTGCTTCTTATAACTCCTATACCCTCATCAAAACTAGAATCTTGTAAAGTTTTTACTGATAAAACAGAAGTAGGAGCCCCGTTATTTATACCAACTTTTATATTGCCTGTTCCTGTGTTTACAAGGTTTACTTCTCTTTCTTGAGTACTTCCCCAACCAACAGTAGCCGTAGTACCATCTGATGCAATATTAAAAACACTCGAACCAAAAGTGTACATATTTAAATTTGTACTCGTACCACTAGGAGCTTCAATTAACATTGAATATTGTGAAGGAGTTAAAACTCCACTGTCATTTCCTAAATGTATGCTTTTATTTATTTTAAGTTCTCCTGAACTATCAAGTACCATTCTATTAGTAGCACTTGTACTAAATATTATATTTCCTGCGAAATCATTATCTAAATGAATATCTCCTGCATCATCATTCCTAATTATAATCCCTTGAGAATCAGCACCTGTATTTCTTAAATATGTGTAACCTTTGGTATTATCAATAAAACTATGTGAGCCATCGTGATAGATTTGAAAATCTTCACTATCGCCTAATCTTAATTTTTTATCATCTGCTAAATTTACATTACCAGAAAAGGTTACTAGTTGACCAGTACTAATTGTTATGGCTGCTGTATTATTAGTATCAATTATTAAAGGATGGTTAGTAACAGTACCAATATGTGAATTAGCATCTTGTGAATATGCCTTTAATGTTACAGTATTAGTTGTATCTGTAATTGCTAAAGTAGGACTACTTGCTGAAGATAAAGTTACATTCCCTGTAAAAGTAGTATTACCTGTATTATCTATTATAACTCTTTTTGTTCCTGCAACTCCACTAGCTCCTGTTGATAAATTTATACCTCCTTGTCCACTAAGAGTAACATCTGCTGTACTTGTTTCTACCCCTAGACCTCCTCTATTGCCTCCACTATCTGATAAAAAGATATATGGTTGTATAGTGTCAGCAGTAGTATCGTGATTTTGTATATATAAAGTGGCCGCAGTTGTAGAATTATTTTTAATTACACTTAACCCATTTACTGATAATCTCTCTGCTGAGGTTTGTAAGTCAGCAGTAGTATTAATTTTTATTCCATTAGTACCATTTGCAATTATATCTCCTGCAAAAGTTGCATCATTATCTGCTATACTCAATGCTAAAGAACCACCTGTTGCAAAACCTATTGTATCAGCACCACTTCTAAACATACCAGTATTTAAATCACTACTAAAAGTATGTGATGGTGCTCCAACACTACCATCTGAAGTTTGTATAACACTTGAAGTTTCAATAAGTCCTGTTGCTTGTATCAAACCATCAGCTATAATATCTCCATTCTCTCCAAACTTAACTTTTTCTGATTTACCAGAAGCATTTATTGAAATAAAATCTGCAGTACCAGAACCTGATTCACAACTAAATAACCAATTTTCATTACCACTATGATTTATAGTTAAGAAAGCATTACCATCAGTTACATTTGTTAAAGCTATTGTACTAGAATTACCCGACAATGAAATATTTGTAGCAGTTATACTTCCTGCAAATACAGCATCTTGAGAAGAGTCTAAAGTTAAGGCAAGTGTACTATTTGTGTAAAATCTTAATCTATTAGATACTGTACTTCCTTCTATTGCAGCACTTCCTGATGAACCCCAAGATATATACTCTCCACTACCTACAATTAACTCTCCCGAACTTGTAATATTTCCTGATGTTAATGCACCTATTTGTAAATCTGCATCTGCATATCCTGCATTTGTTGTATCTACTGTTGTTGTTGGCTCAGCAGTAAGACCTTTAAATAATTTAAACTTATTAGAATTACTAGCATCTGCAAACAAACCTAAATATCTATTAGTACCATCATTATATCTACCATAGAATCCTATATCTACTGAATTAGCTGAATTGTCTTTTGCCATTGAGATCAAAGGATCTTCAACTGCTAGTGTAGATGTATTTACAGTTGTAGTTGTACCATTGACTGTTAAATCTCCTGCTACTGTTAAATTTCCACCAGTTGAAATAGCACCATCAGCTCTTGCTATTGTCAAAGCAGATATACCAGGTGCACTATTATTGTGGCTTTTTATAATAAAATTGTTACTTGTAGAACCTTCATTTGTCAAAGTGAATCCATAAGTCATAGCACCTGAAGTTCTATTTTCTGCAAATAAAATACTATTAGATTTATTGCCTAAATCATTTCCACCTAAAGTTATTGTACTTGTTGCACCATCTCCTGTATTATCAAGTGTTAAATTACCATTTCCAACAATATTACCTGTAACACTAACTCCTGTATTTGTAGTTGCAAATTTATTTGAACCTGCAAAATTTAATTCAACAGAATTTATAGCATTCATATTTGCTAATATATTTCCACTACCATCTTTAAATACTATATCATTATCTCCAATAATATGTAAATCTCCTGTACCAGTATCTTCTATTACAGATTTAGTACCATCGTGATATATTTGCAAGTCATTAGAAGCACCAGCCATAAATTTACCTGTATCACTTCCAACTCTAATATTACCTCCAGTAGAAACTATAGTGCCTGAAGCATCTATTGTTCCTGTTACAATTACACCTCCTGCTGATGTTTCAAACTTTTTAGCAGTATTAAAATATAGCTCACTTGCACCTGTTGAACCGAAAAAAGCCATAAATCCACTATCTCCTGCATTTTTAATTTCAAGTCCATTACTTAATATTTTTAGTGTACCTGTACCTTGATCGCTTATAAAAGAGTTAGATCCATCGTGATAAATTTGAAGGTCATTAGAATCGCCAAGCATTAATATACCATTATCAGCAAATTTTACTTGACCACTACCCATAACAAGATTACCTGTAATAGTCGCACCTGTACTACTTGTTTCAAACTTTTTTGAGTTATTGTGGTAAAGTTCGACAGAGCCATCTGTTTTAAATCGTGCTTTAAACTCATTTGAATCTGGGTTTAAAATATCTACTTCTGTACCACCAATTCTTAAATTACCTGTACCTGAATCTGTTATATAAGAGTTTGAGCCATCGTGATATATTTCTAAATCTCTACTATCTCCAAATTGTGCCTTTACATTATCATAATGTAGTGTTGATTTTAAGAATTGAGTTTCAACTTCACCACCATCTAATCTGAAATATGTAGCAGTACCTCCTCCACTTCCATCATCAGCATAAAATGACATATCACCATCTGCTAGATTTTGTATAATTCTAAAATCGTGATTATGGCTGCTTATTTTGTTTAAACTACCTTCGTGAATAATTCTTAAGTCAAGACCATTACCAAAATTTAATTGAGAATTATCTGGAAATATTGTTTGTGGCGAACCAAAACCACCATCAATTCTAAAATATTCAGTAAATCCTCCAGTACTATCATCAGTTCTAAAAATAATATCTTTGTTATCAGCTTGATTAGTTATATATAAATCTCCGTTATAATTATTAATAGAAGAATCTGTGCCATTATGGAATAATCTTAAATCCTCTCCATCTCCTAATCTTATTTGCTCATTATCTCCCATTGATAAACCATCAGAAACAACTACACCTGTAACTGTTACTCCAGTATTGGTAGTTTCAAACTTCTTTGAGTTATCGTAATAAAGTTCTACTCCTGCATTTGCTTCTGCTTTTATCATTACCTCTGCATTAGTAGTATCTAAAACTCGTAAAACATCTGAGGTAATTCTTAATCCACCTGTACCTGTATCTTGTATGTAAGAATTATTTGAATCGTGATATATTTCTAAGTCATTACTAGAACCTACTCTTAACTTTACTTCATCAGGCAAACTTATATCTCCTGTAAATTCTGTATCTCCACTACTTATAATTAATCTATCTGTACCACCTGTTGATATTTCTAATTTACCACTTGAATTTAAGAGTATTTCTCCTGTATCATTATTACCATTTATAAATTGTATTTGTGGAGATGCCCCTGAATTATCATCTAAAACTACGTTACCACTAAATGTAGCACTTGTAAATACAGAGCCACCAGTTGCAGTAATTCCACCTGTAATAGTTGCTCCACCACTTGTTGTTTCAAATTTCTTACTATCATTAAAATACAACTCTACCTTATCTCCACCATAAAAAGCAGCCATAGTTCTATTACCTGAAGCATTTGTATCTTTTATAATTATATTATTATTACCTTTTAAAAGTCCATTAACTTGTAAATTTCCACCTATTGTTACATTGTCAGGAAGGCCTATTTGTAATTGTTGGTTACTTGCTGATGTTTCTATTTCGTTAGCAGTACCTACTACTGCAAATACTTGGCTATCTAAATCTACTGATCCTGTACCACTATCTCCACTAAAATCTAAATCTTCTAAAGTAATTTGTGCTGCTACATAAGTTGCAACTGCTGCTGAAGTAGGTATGGTAGTATCATTATTGTTTGATCCTATACCATCTGCTGCATCCACAAATTTAGATATAGTAATGTTTTCCCCTGTATCTTTTAAGCTACCAAACTCTAATATGTTAGTTACTTTTAGATCTCCTGCATTGTTTATATGAATACCTGTAGCATTACCTGATCCATCAGATAACTCTTTAAGAGAAGAGCTGATTACTGCATTATCAAGAGTTTTGATAAGGCCTACATAAGTATTACTGATTTTAGTGTTTAATAAACTTGCCATTTGTATTTTTTATATTTTTATTCTTTTTCTCATTCAAAAAAGTTTTTAACTTCTCTATATTATTTTTTTTTGGTTTATATTTCATAATACCCATCCATTAAAAGTTTCTTCATTTGAGGGAGAAATCTGATCATTGCTATTGTTTGTAAATTCAGGAAAGTTACTTTGATTAAAATCCATATAACTTTGAAACCTTCTTTTATACCACTCTGCATTTGTTCTAGCTTTCTCTACTAAATAATCTACCTCTGTTTTTGAAACTGTTTCAGCAGTTTCTGATGAGTGCTTGAAAATACCTCCATTCCTTATTTGATATGCAATAAATGGAATTATATTTACTTGCGAATACCAAATTAACATAGGAGCTATATAGTCATTTAATAATGTTTTATACTTAGCATTATCACTTAGATTTATATCTCCTGAAGTAATCAATGTACTTATCTTATCATATAACGAAGTACCTGTAATGTTTTGTATGTCTATCTGCTGAGATAGCTTTATGAATTGGATATATTTATCCAAATCAATATTACCATCCATTATTGAATTTCTTAATACATCTTCAGGTTTTATAAATAATGCTACTGCCATAATCTTACTTAGGATATGCTCCCTTATCTTTCATATTAAAAGGTGCTTTTTCACTTTCTTTTGTACCTCTAGGATTTTTTATATAACTCTTAGGTATGGTTCTTGTTTTCTTATATTCTGCTAAATTCTCTGATTCTTCAGATCCTTGCTTTAATCTATACAAAACTCTTACCCATTTATGCCTACAATATATCCCACCTTTAAACTTAAATATATCATAAGGCTTACCTTTATGCCTAAACTCTACATTTACTCTTTCTCTAAAACTAGCTTTATCTATATCTTCTATTCTCCATACTATACCTTCTCTTGATAGATTCATCATCTCTTCACAGAAAGGCCTAGATTTATTTCCCTTTTTCATTGCAGCTCTAGATCCTATAGCATATTTATAACGAATTTTATATAAGCCATTTTTAGAATCTAAGTAACTAAATGCACTTCCATTTCTTAAACTACCTACATTTTTATTACTTGAGCTTTCTAATCCTACATACTCTCTTATCTTAGATAGTGTACTCTTTTTTTCTTTGATAAGATAGTTAGCCCAATCTTCATTACTTATATCACTTTCCTCATCTAGCTCATCTACAAACTCATACTCTTCATCCATTACTGTACCACTCTCTCTAAGTGATCCTAGTATATCTTCTGCCTGTTCATCTGAGAGATCAGGCTGCTTACTTAGATTTTCTTGTTTGATACCAGTTTCTTCCTCTATTGTTTCATCATCTTGTACATCTGTATCTATTTCTGTAAACTCTAGAGGTTGAAGTGTAACAAAATAAAGATTTAAGGTTATGTTATTAAATGCAAGTAACTTATCAAAGTGTTCTATAAGTAATTCTTGGAAAGGCCTTATAATAGTATTATCAAAAAGCAAACTAGCAGTTTTAATCTCATCTGCATTATTACCTAAACCTGTACTATCTTTGATACCTAAAAGCATTGGAGAAACCACTCTATGAGCTAACATAATCTTCTTTGTACTCTCTTCACTAAGGAATTGATACTGTTGATGAGCATCTGATAATTGTACTGGAGTTATCTCTGCTTGAGCATCCCTGTTATCATTAAAGGCTAATATAAATTTACCTGCATTACTAGATCCACTAAATTTTTGTGCAATCTTATGTTCAAGTAATCTTCTCTCTTCTTCATTTGGAATACCATTATTAAAATTAATTAACATTGAAGGGCTGAGGCCTTGTTGTATATTATTGATGTGATAGTTAGATATTTCTTCTTCTAGTAAACAGTATTGAATACCACCTTGATAATCTACAGGAGAATAATAATAAAATCCTGCTGAATATGGTTGAATGTACATTATTTCTATTGCCTCATTACTTTTACCAAATGCAGGTATTCTTCTAGGCTCATCTGATTGTTTTATGTTTTCCCAGTCTTTAAAATAGTAATAGGCATCTACTTCTCCTTCTTTGTTTGCTTTTTCAGCTCTTAGTGTTTCTATGGGTAAGTGTTCTAGTTGTGCTATACTTTTTCTATCTTTTGAGTATATTACTTGTACTGCACATTGCCCCATCAGTTTTAGATCATAACATAATTTTCTAACAGTATTTGGTTTTAAAAGAGTAATCATCTTTGCATACTCTTCAGGTTTTTTGTTTGCATCTGTAGCATCTAAACCTTTACCATATATTTGTTGAGATATGCCATTGATAGCAGCAGAGTTTGTTGGAGATCCATTATATCTATCTATGAGATATTGAAAATAATTATTATCCTCTCCATACTCTACAAAATCTTTATTCACTACTTCCTTAATCTCAGGAGCAGTATAACTATTTAAGTTTACAAAACTTACCTCTGATTTAGAGTGCTTTGTAAATTGTCCTAATTTATTTCTTAATCTTTTTTTCATATTACAATATACTCATTATTGTAAGAATCATTTGTGATATATACATCCTTGTTAATATTATAATGGTCATTGTCATTTAGTTGGTCAATATCTTGATCTGTTACAAATAACCTATCTTTATAAATTCTCTCTTTTTGGTTGCTATCTGTTTGCCAAATCTCATCATACATTTCCCACAAACTTAAATTCATATTCCAAAAATTAAAATCTGCAAATAGATCAAAATCATAATATCTTGCTTCTTTAAATATTGTATTACCACTACCATCTACATAACTATTTGTAAACTGCATATAATCTCCACTTGTACTAACTGTATCTTCAAAGAAAGTAAATTTTGTGTTTAGTAAGTTATCTCTAACTTCTATGTTAAATGCAGTTAAATATTCTCTTGGAATAACTTTAAATGATTGACTTGCAGATGTGTTTATTACTATCATTGCTTATATAACGAATTAATTAATTTAATTTGTAAAATAAAAAAGCACCCTGATAAGAGTGCTTTCTTAAATTAAACTAAAATTAGATATATTATTAGTTAGGAGTAATCTGAGTTGCATTAGCAGTTATAACTCCTGCATCTACAAAAGCAGGTGCTTTTTCCTCTTGACCTTCAAGAGTTAGTGTAAATCCATATAGATCTCCTGCTGCTGCTCCAGTTACTACTGTACCTCCTGTTACTTCACATCCATTCTCTAAACCACAAAGGAATTGATTTCCTAAGTAATCTTCTACTACAACGTGAGGCCTTGAAACTATAATTAGTTGTAGCTCTTGCTGAGTAGCATTATCTAAGAATGGCAATGTAAGATTTATGGTTTGTGCAAAGAATGTAGTACCATTTTCTCTAGAACTATTTACTGTAGATTCTAAAGAAGAGTTACCTTTTACATCAAACTCAAAAAAAGCAGGGCTTCCTGAAAAAGCAGATATAGTACCATCTGCATCTACAGTTACAGTACCTAGTGTACCAAAGTCAGCAAAGTAAACTTTTTTTACTCCACCAAATCCTGTTTTACAAGGTAATTTTCTTCCTGTTGTTAATGTACAAGCCATATTATTATTTTTTTAAAAATGTTAAACAAAAAGGATAGGCAGGTTAATACCTACCCTTTGTTAAAATTTATTATACTGTAGGATCGTATAAAACTACTTCACTACCAAATCCATACTGGATTCCTGAAGTAAATCTCATAATTACTCTTACATTTTGTGATCCATCTAAATCAGCCATATCTAGAGTTTTTACTAAGTTATGATCTGATAATAGTCCTGTACCAAAGTATAGGTTAGATTTTTGAGCTAGTACCATTTGATTATCATTTAATCCCTGTGCTAGGAAAATACTGATACCATCAAAAGTTAGTGGCTGATCCATTGAATACCACATATTAACTCTATTCTCATATCCACCACCTTGAGCAGCTAAAGCTCTGATATATGCCTTTGCTACATTTTTAGATACATACAAGTATAAATCTTCTTTACCATATAAAGCAGAAGGACAAGCATCTACTACTTTACCAATTTCTGCAATTACATTAGCAGAAGTTACAGTAGTACCTGAAATATCAGAAACATCTGAATCTGCTTTGAATAATGTTACAAAACCATCAAACTCTCCTGCATTACCATTAGCACCATTCCAAATAGATTGCTCAGTTTTTTGTGCTACTTGAGCAGCTACTTCTGCAATTAGAAAATCACTAAATTTCTTAGGCATTTTTTCATAAGCTGAAAATCCTAGCTCTGCTGCTTCCCAAGAACTTACAAATGGAGTTAAACAAAACTCATTGTTTACTTGGAACTCTTCAGGTTGTAAAACTCTTTCAGTAAGAGCTATATTACCTGCTGATGTGAAATCACAACTAGCATTAGCAATAATACCTGATACTGCCATCTTGCTGATGTTTTCTTTATATTTAATATTAGGCAATACTTCTATACCACCTTTTGCGATTGTATCGCCTGATAACAATGCAGCAGCTATATATTTACCTGCCCATTGACCTGCATAATTACTTGTTATACTTAAAGCCATTTTTATTTATATTTATAGGTTATTTAATTTTTCTAAAATTCTATCTTTTACAGTTTTTGCTCTGCTTTCTGAGAATTGGAAACCACTTGCTCTTTTAGCACTTCCTGTTTCAGGGCTATGCTTGATTGGCTCAGTAGCAGGTTTTGATAACTCTTCATTAATTATCTCTTCTGCTTTGACTTCCTCATCCTTAGATAGTTTTTCTTCTGCATCAACTTTTTCCTCTTCTTCTTCTTTCTTCTCTTCTTCTTTGTGATCCATCATATCTTCAATATGTTTTTTAAGTTCATCCATTTCTTTCCTGAACTCTTCTCTTGTAACATATTTCATTTCTTCCTTATCTTCTTTTTCTTCGTGTTCTTCAAGCCCTTCTTCTTTGGCTTCTTTTAACTCTTCAATAAGGCCTTCTTCTTTTACAACTAGAACCTCTCCTGATTCTAATTCATATTCTCCAATAGGCATTTTTACTTTTTCATCATCTGTTTTGATGAATACTTCTTTTCCATTAGAAAATGTTTCAGCAGTTATTACTGTACCATTCTCTAGTTTCCTATCTTCAAGATCTACTTGAATGTCTAGGATAGTTTTAATTTTATTAAGCATATCACTACTTTTCATAATTACTATATTAACGATTATTAAATTTAATTTTGCATTTTCAGGATGCTACCCTATTAATTACACCTATACCTTGAGCAAATAGTGATCCATCACAACACTCAATAGAATAGGTATTTCTATCCTTACAATAACAAGCTCTTCTGCTTCCAAGAGGGCTTGTTCTACTTGGAAAATAATTTTTTTTATTTACCACTTTTAGGATGTTTTTTAGGTAGTAAATCATTATCCGATTTATATTTAGGATTCTGAGGCCTACCATTTTTTACCAAATACATATAAGCATTAACTCTTGCAAATGCCCAAGCTGATGCTGATTTAATTTTAGGAGAATGTGAAACATTGAAAGCACCTAAACCTCTTTGAAATACTGATTTAAGTTGGCCTACTGTAACACCATATCCTAATTTATCTTTATATCTTTTATTAAAGTCATCTGCCTTTTTTTGTAAAGTAGCTTCATCAGCTTTTGATACTTTTGCTCCTCTACTTGTTGAGGCATCTCCTTTTGCAGTTCCTTTGCCTTTTGGATTTGGATTAGGAGTATCTGATTTAGGAGCTTTAGGACTTTTTCTAATACCTCCTCTTTCTCCTACTTCTGCATAATTATCTCTTTCTCTTACACACTTACCATCCTTTTTTTTATATCCCATAGGACATTTTTTATGCTTACTCATATCATCCTTAATATGAAACTCGCAAGGCATATACCAAGTTTTATCTTCTAGTTCGTGTTCGTGTATTCCTTCACATCCAATATTTCTAGCCATCTCTTTGGCTTTCTCTTCTGTAGAATAAGCTAGTCTATCATCAATAATAGCAAACTCATCATTTACCACTTGGCTATATAATTCTAGTTTACCTAGTTTTTTAAGTTTTGCCTCACTCCATCTCTTAGCAGCTAGGCCTCCCCATAGTAAATAAGATATAGTGCCACAGGCCTCCTTATCATCTGCATTATAGTATTCTTCTGCTCTTGACAAAAATGAATACATCCTCTTTATTGTTTGTTCACTTATAGGCTTACCTTGAGCTAATTGAGATGCTCTTATTTTACCGACATCTGTAGCACATTTATTATTTACTTTTTTATTAAGATCTATTCCTCTCTTTGCATTATTCTTTACTGCATCAGGATAATCTGAAAAACTTTCTAAAACTAAATTCTTACCATTTTTAAATCTTGCATCATCTTTAATTATGCCTTTTATAATATTAAGCATATACTCTGCTTCTTCTTCTTCTATTTTTGCAAGTTCATCTTTATTGCTTTTTGGTACATCCATTTTATCTGCAAAATATCCTTCAATACTGAAACCTTTTACTTTACCAGTTTTTACATATTCATTCCATACATCATCATTATCTACTTTTACAGATCCCATCCAAGTACCTACAGGTACATCAAATCCATACTTTCTTGATTTGTCTAGTTTCTCATCTTCTACTATCCAACTTTCTACTAAAGTAAGGCCATTGATTTCGTGATTATGTTCTAAGGTAGAATTACTTTGATGTCCTTTTTTTAAATATAGCTGAGAGGCTTTTTCTATTGTTTCTTTTGAAAAATATATATAATATTCTCCATCTTTATTTTTTCTGTATATTGGTTTGTTAGGTACTAATAAAGCACCCATCAATATTTTTTTCTCTTTGTCTATTTCAGCTAATCTAATCTCTTGATCTTTAAGAGCTATAAAATCTTCTTCTATTGCAGGATTTTCTACTATTGAGATTGCCTCAACTCCTGTTACTTCTTGATCTTCATCTAAGACTAATTCTACTATCTTCATAATTAAATAACGAGTTTAAAATTATATTTTGTATTATAATGATGCACCATCTATTATATTCCTATCTAAGCCCTGAGCAGTAGTTACATCATTACTCACTACAAAGGCCTGTACTGGTTGCTGATTGCCTAAAGCCTCAGCTATTTGACTAACACCTGATCCACCAACTCCTGTAACATCAGGAGGAGTAGATTCTATTGTTGGTGCTGCTGCTTCTACACTAGGAGCTTCTACATTTATAGCACCACCTGCACTTGCACCTGCTGATGCTGCTGCACTCTTAGTAGCACCTACTGCTGATTTTATTGCACTTACAATACCAAAAGCAGTTGCAGCAAAACTTAAAATAAAAGGAATGTTAAATGGAGGGGGTGCTGCACTTGCTGATTTAGCTGCACCTTTACCTAATTCAACTCCTGATTCTGCTGCATTAACAGTAGCATTAGTTACTGCCTTTTTAGCATTAGATATTTGTTCTTTAGCATCTAATATTAACTGCCTAGCTAATAATATTTGTTTTGCTACTAATAATGCTTTACCTACTTTACTTTCAGCACCTGCTAACAAGACTGCATTGTCAAATGTTTTTTCTCTAGTAGCTCTTTTTTGTGCTTCTATTTTTTCTTCTTCTGCAAGTTCTTTTTCTTTTTCTGCTTTTATCTTATCTGCATTGGCCTTTCTTCTTGCTTCATCCTCAGCATCAAACTCATCTTGTTTTGCTTTGACTGCTTCTCTTCTTGCTGCCTCTAATTCATCAGTTACTAAGTTTTGTTCTTGAGCTTGAGTAATAAGTTTTTGAAACTGCTCATCTATTTTGACTAATTCTAGATCTCTTCTTTCTTGTTCAGAAATTGCAGTAGCATCTCTTATTTGTTTTTTTAATTCTGCTAAGGCCTTTGCTGCTGCTAACTCTTCTGCATCTTTTTGTTTTTGTTCTGCTTTCTCAGCAGCCTCTTCTGCTTTCCTTTCTGCTTTTGCCTCTCTAAGGTTAGTAGTAATCTCAGCAGTAAGTGTTTTTTGTTTCTTTAATCTTGAGGCTTCAAGTTCTATAAGTTTTGCTCTTAATGCTGCTTCTTCATCTAGATCCTCTTTTGTAGAATCAGCTAGAGCATTTTCTGCTACCTTAGCTTCTAGCCTTAACTCAGCAGCTTTTATTTCAGCATCAGTTATTTCTGCCTCTATTCTACCTGCTTCTTTTAATGCTTCTATTCTATCTTCAATAGATACATTTTCTTTATCTGCTGCTTTCTCTCTTAATTCATTAAATTTTCTAGTAGCTTCTGCTCTATCTATAAGTAATTGTCTTTCTAGTTTATCTGCCTCTGCTCTTTTATCAGCTAGTTCTCCTGCAATTTTTATCTCCTTTCTAGTTTCTTCTCCAAAGTTTGCTATACCCTGCCTAACTTCTTCTAAGGCTTTACCTGCTTCTTTAAAATTACCAGTAAAAACATTAAGAACTACATTACCAAAATCTGCTAGTATATCAGATACATTGCCTATAACTGCTTGAATCTGAGTAAAAAATCTTCTGAATTTATTTTGGCCTTCTTCTGATGAAGTAAATGCTTTTGCTACACCTGCTATTGCAGTAGCTATTGCAATTAAAGGTACTGCTAATAAAGCTATTCTAAGTAATTTAGAGCCTTTTGTAGCTGCACCTAAAGCTCCAGTAAATCCTTGAGTTCTACTAATTAAACCACCTGTTTGCTGATCTAATAATCCTACTACCCCTGAATAATCTCTTGCACTTTTTTGAGAATCTTTTAACTGATCATTTGCTTTCTTTCTTTGTTTTGTAAGATCTTGTAAACCTTTCTTCTCATCAGCTATCTCTGCCTTTATTTGTTTTATTCTTTTTTTTAAAGCACCTCTATCTTGAATCTTAACAGTATCTTCTAATCTTTTGTTATATTTAAAAGAGGCCTTCTCAAGATCTTTTATTACCTGTTCTTGGATTTCTAATTGCTCATTAAGTTCAGCAACTTTTTTTTCTGCATCAGCTACACTTAGCTTTAATTCATATTCTCTTGCAGTTACTGCCATCTTAATTCATTTTTAAGTTGTTTATATGCTTTTTTAAAAGTCATAGGTAAAGCATATTTACCCTGAGCTATTCTTATGTTTTCAGTTTCTCCTTCACAAACCTGTAATAAATCTATTATGTTTTTTATCATACTATATTCAATAATTCTAAACTACTATCTCCTGTTGTTAAATTTGTTTTGATACTATTTATTCTATAGTTTCTATTATGTAACGAAATTTTATCATTCAATTTTAAATCAAATATAATTTTTAGTGGTAGCTTGGCTTTTACTTTTGTTAATCTTCTTCCTGCATTGAATACATCTTGTATATAAGTCTTATAACAATTTTCAAAAAGTGTACCTGTAAAAGTAGATCCTCCTGTATATTCATTAACTTCTAAATCAAAATGTATATTATCAGTAGAGGTAGAACTTGATATTGCTCTTGAATTACTTGGAATCCAATAACTTGAAATAGATTGATTACTTGTTTCTGTATTTTTAAGACTGATTGCAGTTGTACTTGAAGATTGTTTTATTGCATAAAATATAAGTGGTAATCCATAGAAGGATTCTTTGTTATCATCCACAAACCATCCAAATTGTATGGATGTATTTGCACCTCCAGTTGCATTTACTAATCTTTGATATTGTAAATGTTCAAAAGGTATTTCTACTTTATAAGTATCAGATGGAGCATCAAAAGTTGAATCTGCTGAATATTCTATAGTACCCCATCCTTTATTTTCTAATTGCTCAAATTGTTTTGATAAAAATGTACCTAATCCTTTATAAGCAAAATCTATCTCTTTGAATGGTAAAGCCACATCTACACTACTACTTTTAATATCTACATATTCATCTATATTATGAGTTATGGAAGATGCAGCATAGAAATCATCTAATTTTTGTACAACTATAGTACCTGCATCATTTATAAAAGCAGTCAAGTTAAACATTCTAAAAAGGCCTGTAAGAAAGTCTATAACTTTCATTTTAGGTATTTGTTCGTTTATTCTAAATTCAAATGTAGTACCAGTAACTGTTTGACTTGAAGATCTCCACTCATCATTCCAAGCAGTAACACTACCATCATCAGTACCCCCTAAGTTACCATTTACTGCAAATCTTACATTACCTGCATTAAATGTTACTGTACTTGTAGAACCAATAGCAACTGTATATGTACCTGATGCTAGGGTAAAATCACTTTCAGAAACTAATTGAGTGCCAGTTACATCTTCTGCTTGAAATATTTGTGAACCATTCCTAAAAATTCTTATAGTATATACATCAGTAGATTGTGGTATAAATGTAAAAGTAAACCCTAAAATAGTATTTGGATAAGTAGTATATGTAGATGATACATTTACTCCATTACCTGATACACTTGTAGTAGCAGGAGGAGAACTATTTAAAGAAAATCCAGTTACAGTTTTAAACTGCATTGATACTTGTTGAGCAGGTTCTACATCTCCTTTTTTTCTATGTAACCATAAATAAAGATTATACCAAGTTGCATTTGAGCTATCAAAAAAATCATTACTAAATGTAATACTATATTTTGTTTGTATGGCCTGTACTATTTCGTGTAACCTTATAGCATATTTTAGATCACTCCAAAACACACCATTAGAACTAGAGCTACTAGCATAATGAAGATTACCATTTCCTACATTACCACCACTATCAAAATATAATTGTCTAGTATGAGTAATAAGAGGAGTAATAAAACCACCTGTACTTGTTTGCATTTTGTTTTTGATATTACCAAAACTATAATCAATATCAAAAGAACTTAGATCTAAAGCTGATAATTCATCATCTCCAAGTAAGTCTTTTAGGTTTACTGTTTCCCCAAAGAATGTAATTTTATAAGAATATGGTTTATTTTTTTTTAATTGTACTCCCTCTAGCCTTATAAATCCTTTTTTGAAAGGTACATTGTTTAATTGTATTTCTGCTGCCTCTTTCCTCCTAGCATCAAAAGTATTTACTATATCGTAATTATGATAATGCTTGAATAATTTATTATTTGTTTTAGATGCAGGTATTGTAAATGTTTGTGTAAACTCTGTGAAGATCTTAGCTATATCTCTTACATTTTGTATTGTTTGATTTATAGATACACTCTCATCTTTAAATAAATCTACCCTAGTATTACTTATGAATAATTGTAACTTCTGCATTATCTAACATTATTAATATAATCAGAGGCCTCTTCAAATTGTATGGTATATTGTATTAGTTTGTCATTTAAGGATGTCTTTTGAGTGAGGCTACTTGTTTTTACAGTAACAGGTACTACCTCATCTGTAGAAGGATTTGTATATTTAGGCCTTATCATCCATACATACTCAGATAATAATAATTGCTCAAACCAAGTATTAGTAAACTCAGGATAAAAGCCTGATGATAAACTATGAGTTTGTTTACCTTGTTTATCAAATGTTTTTACAGAGTGTGATAATGTAGAATAAGATCCTGATGTACTAATAATATTTCTTTGATAGTTATCTGATTTTACATTTGTAGATTGTACTGCTTTTAAAAAGAACCATATCTCTTGTAATGCACCAAACTTATTTATAAATACTATCTTTCTTCCTGATCCATATTTTGTACAGTCTATTCTATTTATGGTTACTGTACCTCCAAATCCTAAAGTATCTGAATCATCTCCTGCTTCAAATTCTTGAGTTTGTATTTCTCCATTGCTATCAAAAAACTGGAAAGCACCACCTTTACCTACAGGTACATATAATTTATAATTGTTACTGTTTTGATGATCAGGAGAAAAAGCAAAAGAGTTTGCTGATGCAGTTGGATTAGCACCTTCAGAGAAAATACCATATCCATCTAATCCTCTATGGGCTACTGTATTACCTCCACTTACCACACTTCCTCCTGCATTTGCTGCACTATGGAAACTAATAACTCTTGATATTCCTATTTCATTTTGAGGATAACTAGCAGGATCTAGAGTAATAGTAGGAGTAAGATAATCTCTAGATAGTTCAGATATTTCAAACAATACTGGGCTACCTGCTGTACAAGACTTTATAATAGTATATCTAACCACACCATCAATACTTAATTGTAGTTTAGCTGATACTGCTCCACTTGGAGTTGTTAATGATTCATATCTTGGAGATCTTAAAAGTATTGTAGCCATATCTTATTTTTTAACACCTAGTATTACATTTCTTTCTACATCAAGTAGGTAAGCATTTAAGAAGTCATCTCCAAATCTTTGAATACCTTTCTCAAATGGATTAGAGAAAAACAAAGTAGCTCTAAGCCCTTTCCTCCATATACTATTTACAATAATATATTGCATAGACTTATAACTCATAAATCTTCCTCTACTATCTCTAAATTGAAATTTTTTTAGTTTTATCCAATTTTCTATACCTTTTGTAAGGCCTCCTCTTTTACCTGTACCTGTACCAAACTTAAATGGACTGTTTGAACTTTCAGAATAACTTGATTGAGTACCTTTGACACCTTGATCTTGAAAAGCTCCATAATCTGCCATCTTGAACCTAACAAAGAAATTATTATTATTATCATATTCATATTCAGGTTCTAAAGAATCATATAGCTTACCTGTTAATCTTTTACCTTTCTTGCTAAGATTGGTTCTAGATTGTTGTACTACATATTTGGCATATTTCTTTACTGCCTTCTCTAACTCTTTTAACCTCATAATCTATAGTTAATACCTATACTACTATTTAATATTTCACTATCCCAAAACTTTACATATTCTCCTTCAAAGAATAATCCTAAATTCTTTCCAAGTTTAAGGCCAAATATCAAACCACCTTGATAATCATTCCATTGCTCTCCATCAAGTAGATTGTTATGGCCACCTTTACCCCAACTGTTTCTATGCAAGTATGAAAAATCTTCATTGCCTTTTATATAATTATGGTAAGGCAATATCCAGTTAAAGTAAGTATGTAACCAAAACTTAGATCTGTAATGATAGAAATCAAAACCTACAATAGGTGCTACCTCCATAAAAGGATCAAGCTCTGCCCATCTCTCTTGGTTAAATCTATTCATCAATCCACCATATACTCTATCTCTAAAATCTCTATCTCCATAAGCTACAATATCTCCTTCAGGATTTCTCCATATCCAATCATAAAATATATCTCCTGTAGTAATATCTGTATATGCAGTAAAGTGATCACTATATCCATATTCATATCCTAAAGTGTACCAGTAGTTTTTTGGAATCTCATTACCTAGATCATCTATTGTTATTTCATTTAGCCATATTTCTATAGGATTATATCCATAGGCCTTTTGATGAGATCTAGCAATAGCTCCTGCTGATATACTAAACTTCTTACCTATTGGTAATCTAAATCTTACCTCTGCTGATTGGTATTCAAAATCTACATTACCCTGCTTCCTTTGTTCTAATTTTACTATATGATATTTACCAGTATGCCTAATAAAGTACCTTGAGTTTTCAAACTCCTCAGATCTTTCTCTTTCTTTCTCAAAGTGTATCAGATATTCAAATCCTTTTACTGCTCCAGTTGGAGCTGAGATACCTATCATATTTTCAGATCCATCAATGTAATTTTGTTTTACTTCGTAATCATATCTTGCTAATCTTCTGATACCAAAACCTAATCTGTAATCAAAAGGATGATATACTGTTTCATCTACAACTTGAGGTATAGCATATAAATCATCAGGATCTGTTCTTATGAAATAATCAGGGTATCTTGTTTCATAGGCCTCTCTTACATCAGCAGCCACATAAATTGTAGAATACTTAAATACCTCATCATATATCTTTTTAAATACTTGGCCACTTACATTTGTAGTCAGTAATATTAGTAATATTGTTATTAGTTTTTTCATCTTTAAAATTTATCTTCTATTATTTTATCTATATGTTTCTTTATAATCTCTATGCAGTTTTCAGGAAGTTTTAAATCAATACCACTTTCAACTCTAGTAACTTCTTTGCCATTATGATATAATATTACTGTAGGGATATACTTAATGTTTTCTTCCTTAAATAAAACTGCCTTCTCCTCCATTTTAAAATAGTATATATTATAAGTTTTGAATGGAGTTAATTTTACCTCAGAATCTTTTACAAAACCTGCTGAGAATTGTACAACACTTATATCATTCTTAAAGTCTTGGCCATATATAGATCCTGTTAGTAATAATATGAGTAATAATGCTTTCATCTTCCCTTACTTATTTGATATAACCTCTCATCTATCTTTTTAAGATTTTCTTTTATTTCATTTATATCCTCTGATAATACATCTTGTTTCTCTTCTAATCTTTGTACTGTAGATCTTACAAGCTCATCTTTATATTGGAACTCTATGGGATTTACTGAATTTATTTTAAGATCTTCTACATCAGAAGAGTTTTGTGCTACAGAAGAGGATAAGGTAAAGTATGTAGCAGCAAGTGATATTGTAAAGAATATTATTACTCCTATAGTTTTGAGGTCTAGTGTTAGTTTTGAGTTTTCTGAGAGTTCCATCTTAGCATATTGTTATATCGTTATAAATTATTATATCCATAGTTGCAGTAAATCCTGCTAACTGATTTTCAAACCTATCATAGAAAGGTTCTAAGGTAGGATCTCCAACAAGCTGATACTGGTCTGTATGTAGTGATCCTCTTCTTAATAATTGTATCAATTTATTCAGCACTCCTAAATGAGTGTTTAGAATATCTTGTAAATTATTATTCCCTGTAAAAATATCTACAGGTAAGTCTTTGGACTGGTTTACCATATCCATAGAAAGTACACTTAAATTAAAACTTAGAGTTTGCTCTCCTACTACCACACTATTTACTATGATGTGAGCCATAGGAAACATATCCTGCTTTCTAAGATTAATATCAGATATATCTCCTGTAGTTACAGTATTTATATTTATATCTTCAAGGAGTTTATCCTTGAGAGTATTTGTGATCTGATAAAAACCTCTTATACCTTGATTACTCATTTAAGTTTCTTTTTAAGTTCTTGAGCTTCCATCTCATTTTTGTCTTTCATATAAGCTAACCAAGTAAAACATTTATGAGCATTTAGTTTAGTGATATGTTCAATTTTTGTAATGTCTGATCCACATAAAGCCCAAATTGACTGATACCATCCCCATTTTTTTCCAAAGTTAGAAACTGCTGATAGATCTCCTCGTTGTCCTTCTCCAAAGATTTCAGGATATGATTTGATAAATCTGCTCCTAGTTTCATCAAAAAAAAAATGGATGAAGTTACTGCACTCATAGGCATATCAAGTAAATACTTATCATTCTCTGTATTGTATTCATCTATAGCATACTTCTCTCCTATACTTGTAATTATAGGCCTGTACAGTACATTCATTGCTTTTTCAATATTATCCCAATCTCCAATATATGTATCTAGATCTATATACTCTCCAAAAGTAAGATCATCTAGTTGAGGATGGAATCCATATTGAGTTTTACCCAGTTTAAATTTTCTAACCAAAGAAGGTTTATCATTAAAGGTTTTCTCTAGTATAGATAGCACCTCCTCTGAATCCTTATACTTCATTCTATATACTTCTTTCAATCCTATCTTACAGAAGATCTCAAGCATCTTGGCCTTTACAAATCTTCCATCTTCATTGTTTTCTTGTATCTTCAAGAAGTGTTTATAATCCCTGAGAGTAACATCATCTAAGCTCTGAGGAATGTTTACCTTGATTTTCATATTATTATAACGAATTTAATTTAACATTTTATTTAAAAAAAAAAGTAGGCTAGAGATACACAAACCACTTGCAAATTGTACCTCTGCCTACTATCCAAACTAACCAAATTAACAAAACTACTCTATGAAAAATCTAAGTGGTTTCAAAGTCTTTTTTATAATCTTTTTCCAACTTATCATATTTCTCTTTCAGCTCCTGTAATTCTAAATCTTTTTTGTTTAGTCTTTCTCTATAATCACTCATTGCTATTTTATGAAACTCATTATCTCTATGTAACCCTACCACATAAAGAGTGATTTCTAAAAGGTTATCATCAAGAAGTTTAAGCTCCTTGTTATCAGGTTTCATTTTTCTCCACTTACTTATAAGACCTCTACATAATTCTTGATTTGAATAATAGTACATATCTTTTAAGTTTGTTATTTTGTCTAAGATCATACTTAAATATAATAAATAATTATATATCCTTTGTTATATCATTACCTTTATCATCTACAACACTATCAAGGCCTTTAATATTAGGCCAATAATTTATTGCGTGATTTTTGAAATGATATATATGCCTTTCATTATCAAACTCCCTAGTGATAGGTTTTATTCTATCATTTACTTCTATCAAGTTTACAGTTGCTTTAATTGACATTATTCACTTTTTTAGATTGAGATAATTGATATATCCTGTAAGGGATAACTCTAATATCGTTACATACTGAGCAACATTTAAAATGAGGTTCTGCAAGAGGAGCAGGATTATGCCCCCACCCTGTAAACTCTTCGTTACATAAAATACATTTTTTCATAATTTTAGTTTTAATTAATATTATTCAAATATAAGTATTTATAACTTATCCACAAAATATTTAATAACTTTTTTATCTAATTATGTATCTACCTCTGTTTGGATTTTGTAATTCCATCATTAAAGCATATCTACAAGCATCAATACAGTCAGGATGAAGGCCTGTAGGTTTCTGTAGATTATTCCCTTCTTTGTCTTTATCCCATACATATCCTTGCAGCTCCCTTATTAGATTCTTAGATCTTGAAGTGATATATATCTCATTTTGGTTTATTAGGTTTATACCATAGACTACAGAATCTCTACCCTTAGTTACAGGGAATACTTTATGGCCATAGTTTCTAAGTTCTTGTATAGATTTAGGTTCAGCAGAATCTGCATATATATTATAGCTTATATTATTTTGTCTTATGAAATAACTTATATCTCTATTTAACATTCCTTTACGATATAGGATCTCATCAAAGATATAAGCATCATTCCACTTATAGAGGTTTATGATAACTGAGGGATCTACACTATAGCCAAAATCAAGGCCTCCACAAAGTAACCTAGCATCATCAGGTATTTTATCTATTGATTTCCAGTCAGGAATACAAGCTCCTTCTAAGCTACCTATCTCTCCAAGTCCATATACCTTCCACCAGTTTGCCCAGTATGTAGATGTCTTAGCTTTGTCTTTAGCTTTCTCTATTTCTCTTACTATTGATTCAGGGAGGCTATCATTGTCCTTATAAGTAAGTGTAAGGAAGTCTGTATCATCTTGGCCTATCAGTTCTTTATCTACCCAAAATAAATTAGTAGGATTATAATCAAGCCATATATTATTGGAGGTTCTTATTGCTAATTGCTGATAGGAATCAAAGGTTACATTATTGCACTCATTTAAAAATAAATCCGACCTTCTAGCTCCTCTAAGTTTATCAGGCTGATCTGTACTAAAGAACTCTAAATAACTACCATTATGAAATTCGTATTTTAAGGTACTTCTATTGTACTTTCTCTCATCATACCTATTCAAGGCCTTCAGGATGTTTAGAAAGTCTTTTAAAGCTCCTCTACGAAGATGAGGTACACTCTCTGATACCACACTTATCTCAGATCCTTTGTTTCTTATTGCATAGTCTATAAGGATTAGTAATATAGCTATTGTCTTACCTGCTGAAGATCCTCCTCTGATTATCTTTATTCTATTCTGTAGCTTTCTTAGTTTTTGGAGTGCTAAGGTTTTTTGAATTTGCATTAATCTATGAATATAGGCAGATCTTCGTTTATGTGAATATCTTTAGTTTCTTTAGGCCTACCTGCATAATAATTATAATAGAGTTGAACATATTTGAAATCTCCTTTTTTTAATCCTGCCTCTAATGCTTCAAAGGCCAATGGCTCTAATGGAGTTAATTTCTCAATAAGATTTAACTCTTCAGATTTAGGTTTTCTACCTGCTCCCTTTCTTTTACCTCCTCTATTTTCTACTTTCATATTTTGAAAAACTTTGATTAATCAAAAATATAACGAAAAAAATTACTTGATTTGATCTTCAGGATCTCTATTTCTGTTATACTGTTCTTTATACCACTTATCATCCCTTGAGTTTTCAAGTTCTTTTTCTAGATTGGCCAATGCTCTCCAAGCTACTTTAGCAGAGTGCCTCATACCATCAGTATCTATTTCTCCTGCCTCAAACAAATGCCTAGTAAGAGCATCTAGCTCATCTGTACTCTTTGCCCTATCCCAATGCAATGGTTTATCAGGATGATGCTGCTGATTACCTGTATAAGATACTCTAGCAACTTCAGCAAGTGCTTTTGGAAAGTATTTTATCAATCCTGTATATATGGGTATCTGTTTTCTTTTATATTTGTTTTTCTCCATTCCTAAAAATTAAAACTATACTTGGCCTCATTGCACTATTTTTTACTTTACCAGTTGCATCTAAAAATTTAAGCCTACCTTTTATAAATCTTATTTCTGCTTGTTTATAGCAGTAATCGTGAAACCATTTTGTATCTGTATTAGCAAAAGTTAAAAATACACAAATATCAGCATTACCATTTTCTAATTCTTTGTGAGCTTTTTTCAAAAATCCTTTTACATTACTATAAGGAGGATTTATAAAATTTCTTTTTCCCCAATCACATAACAAACCATCAAAAGTAGAATTTAGTGGACAAGGATCAAAATCAAAATCAAATTCATCATTCAACTCATCATACAACCATTGAGGAGTTTGCCAATCATCAGTTTTTTTGCTCTGAAATAATTTTATTTGTTGAGTGTTCATAATACTTTTTCTTTCCACTCCCATTCCTTTTTCATCATATCTATCTTCTCTTTTACTTGTTCTTTTTTGTTTTCAGGAATATCTGTTACAAGTTTTACTAAAGGATCTTCTAATTTCTTTTTGAGATTAGTGCATTTAGTTTCTAACATCTCTACTTTATCTATCTGATCCTGATCCTCCTCTTCAAACTGAAACTGGTTAAGAATGTTTATAACATCTTGATTTGTCTTATATATATACCACTTCCTATAACTGTTTATTAAGGTTGCGTGATTTACAGGCCATCCTTGAGATCTGTAAAACTTCTCCATCTTTTGCCATCTCATTTTTAGTTTATCTCTAAGTATGTAACATAGTAATCCTCTATGTTCTATTATATTCTGTTTCCTTGATTTCTCAAAGAGATCTAATCCTGATAATTCAGAGATTTTATTAGCTATATCTATTGCCTTCATATTCTTAATTTTAATAAATGATAACATTCTGAAAATTTTTCTTTGGCTTTGCTCTTGTATTCTTGTTTGAATAATTCATATAATCTTTTGGTATATTGATATTGACTTTTACATCCTTCATAATATTTCTTTGCAAAGGCCTTACCCTTACCCTTGAAGTAGTTTACATTATCAGCAGAATCTCCTACAATACATTGCTCATAGAAATTATACAAGGCCTGATCTTCTGTTATATCATATACTTCTTTCCTTACATAATTATATATAAGTGCAGGGAATTGTTTATAGTCTTTATCTATTGAAACTATTAGTACCTGATCTCTACCTGAATCATTCTTTATTTTATTCCATTGTTGAGCTACAAGATCATCTGTTTCTAGTCCTTTAGTATGTACACTATTATAAGTGTCTTTTACAAACTGATGCAGCTCATAAAGTAGAGGAGGTTTCTCTTGTTTTTTTCTATTTGCCTTATATGTAGGAGTAATCATCTTTCTAAAATTACCTGAAGATCCTGAGAATGTTATTACATTTTTTACATCAAAAATCTCATCTATATCATTTATAATCTTCATAAATTGCTCTGAATATTTATCTTGAGCATCTTTAATATCTCTATAATATATATCATCAGGTTTTTCTCCATCTATTCTAGTTCTATAACAACTAGCAAATATAAGTGAATCTGCATCAAATAATATTGTCATATATGATATATAATAATGTTAGTAATAATCCTATAATACTAAAGCAGGTAAGTTTCATAGTTTCTGTATATTTTTTATCAGATCTACCCTGCCTACTTCTATATTGTCTAGGCTTATCTACTTTAACTTTGTCTATTTTGCTTTGCATTTTTATATATCCTTTTTCTCTAAAATAGTTCTCATTTAGATATTGTAAATAATTCATTGCTTTTTTAAAAGTTTTATCTGCTTTTCTATCAGCTTTATCTTTTCCTTTCTGATTCTTTTCTTTTCTTTTTTTCTAAAGTATTCAAATGTTTCATTACTTATTGCCATAATTTTTTCTTTACAAGATACAAAATTATTAACAAATAATTTAATTAGTATTCAAGTTTATTCTAGAGGCCATATTTTCTTTCAGGAGATATACTTGCTTTTTTATCTTTTTACTATTCCAAATAGTAGTAGAAGGGCAATATAATTCAGTAGGTTCAGGCATATCTATCTTATCTAACCAAAACATATAATTAGCTTTAGGATCATTTACAAAATATATCTTAATAATGTCATCAGGTAGCTCCATAAGTTTATCATACTTATATTTCTCAAGTAGTTTTTCTTCATAGTATTTATCTCTAAACTTCATCTCTATAACTACCTTTCTGTTATACATACTATATCCTTCAGCATCCCAACTCTTATCCTCTTTACCTACCCATTCAAGATCCCATCCCAAAACATTAAGCAGCATAGTTACTGCCCTTTCCCATTTATGTACCTCACTAATCTCCATTATCCCAAATCTTATTCAAGTCTTTTATCCATTGTTGGATTTGTTTTGGATTACAGGTGCAAGGTAAGTAAAAGCTATGGTTGTAGTAGGATGAGTGCAGCTCTGATACCATTTGAAATTCATCTCTTGATAAGAATGATTTTTTACCCATTCTAAATTTTTCCCATTTTTTTCTATCATCTTTATTAAATTTAACTACCATCTTTTTATTTTAATTTTATTCAGGCTTTGTTTTCTTTCCTCACACCCACAACTAGAAAACCCTAGTTTGTTTGCTATCCAAGATGCTATTCTTTTACCCTGCCCAAATGTGATTACACTTATTATTTTTTCAGTAAGATCTCCAAGTTTCATATTATTTGTTTTAATTTATCTACCACTTTTTTATATGTATTGTAAAGAGAGTAATAAGGTATTCCTGATTTCCTAGATAATTCTGCTATTGATGTACCTGAGTTTACTATCTCAAATACCTTTTTATTATACCAATACATTTTATCTAGCTGATCCTGTATCTGTTTATACTTATCATCATAATTAACATAAGTATCAGATTTCTTATATTCAGTTAGGTTTCTTACTATTGTTACTTTCTTTTTTTTCCTATACAGATCTATAAACATACTTCTAAGAGTTTTAAATATATAGTAATAGTTTATCTCATCATTATAAGATATATCTAATTTGTCATTCTCTATTTTTAGTTGGATTTTTATATACATCTCCTGAGTAAGATCCTTAGCAGTTTCTTCATCTAAACCAAAGGATTTACAGATCTCAATCCAGTCATTATTTTTTTGGAATAACAATTCCATATATTTTTTACTCATAAGCTCTATGCTAAAGGATCATATAGATCATTTACATAAGGTAGCCCAAGTTCATTTACTGTAAAGCTAAATGTTTCAAAAGAGTAGTTTCTACTTCTCTTACATTTAACTGTAATCCATTCTTTGTTTACTGTATTCTGTTCAAGTTGTATTTCTGTTTCTACCTTTTTCATTAAGGCAGATCCTAGATGGCCAGTTGCTTTTTCAGATCCATAGTTACTATGAATAACTGTTATGATATGGCAGCAATACTTTGCACTCCATTCCATAAGTTTCTGTACTGTATAGTTTGCCTCCTCTAACGAATTGACATCCATACAAAGATCAGCTATACCATCTATTATAACTAATCCTATATTATCTTTTGTCTTTAGACAATACTCTATAAATTCTATTCTTGTTTTTGGAAACTCAGATCTGAGGCTATAAATATAATAACATCCTAGAGATTTATCACTCATATCTACTATTCTTTTTGCTACTCTCTGAGTATGCCAAGCACCTTGCTCTGTATCAAAATGTATTAAACATCTTCCATTTCTATGCCCTCTTATCTTAGATCCAAATCTATTTTTACCACTAAGATATACTGATGCAAGTAAGGATATAAAAAATGTTTTCTTACTTTTTGGAGGAGCTTGTACCATTGTTATATTTGAGTAGGTACATATAGGAATAGGTAAGAGCTGATCTCCTTTACTAGATTTAATTAATTTTTCTCCTAATGAAAGTGCTACTGGAGGATATGATAACTCTTCTGATGTACTTATAAAGCAGCTCTTCTCTAATTGCTGCATTTTCTTTTGGTTCGTTTGCATAAATAAATATAAAAAAAAAGAGGGCAAGATATACATCTTTACCCTCCTACTAATGAAAAAACTATACTTTTTCTTAGAATGGCAAGGCCTCTTCAGTATCTTTACTTTTTGAAAATGCCCAAGATTTATCAATCTCAAATTTATCTCCCTGTACTGTAGCTATATTAGTTACATCTAGATAGATACCATTAAACCACTCTTTAGGAGTTTTATTTTTTCTCTCATCAGCAGTTTGAGGTTTTGAAAAAGATCCAAAGTTTCTACCACCATTATCAAATATTTTAGGATCATCTAAATTTATTCTTAGATCCATATTTAAAAATGTACCAGTTTTTGTTTTTACAAAATACTGTTTGGGTAACTTCTCTACATTAAGAGATATGTTACCATAAATAATTCTTTTACTCATAATTTTAATTTATTTTTTGTAACTCTAATTTAGTGAATTTATCTAACTTAAAATGTTCTTCTACTTTATTTATAGTGATTTCATTTTGTTTTAACTTCTCAGCTATCTTTCTATATTTATCACTATCAAATTTAAGAACCTCTTTTTGATTAGCTATAGCATTTTGTACTTCTTCTGCTGATGCTACTGAAGTATTTAAACCTATACCTAAATTACCTAAAGCTCTACCCCAAGCTGAAGTTTCACAGTTCTCTATATAACTTTTTTCATTTATAAATGTACTATTACTATATTCCTGAGCTAAGCCAGTTGCAACTACTCTATTATTTTCATCAAGTACAGATGCTTTTATTAGTATAGAATACTCTGTTTCATCATTTTTATTTTGCCATTCTTTATGTTCTAAAATTTTAGATGTTAAAGAATAGTTTGGATAATGAGATCTAAAGTATGTAATTCGTGCATTAACCATTACATACTCTTTACCTCTTATTTTAATAGTTTCTAATTTCTGATTCATATCTTAGTTTTTCAAGTTTAATTGTTAATTCTTCTATTTTCTCATCCTTCTGTTTACAGAGGGATTTATATTTATCTGCTTCTCTTTTATTGTATTCATAAGCCTTAGTTAAAGCTATGATTTGTTTCTCTCCTTTTATGTATGGCCAATCTTTATGTTTCATTTTTCAAAAATATTATTACCATATATAAGATCATCTACAGTTACATCTGTAGTCCATACATCTATCATAGAATATAAAACCTTTATATCTAGAATAGTGAGATCCATATAACTTAATGTGTTTTTAAGTTTGTCTTTAATAGCAGATGCTGATGTCCAGTTTTCTACTTGCTTATCAAGAGCTATTTTATATTGAGGCTTTAACCTATCATATAAATTTAGAACAGGATAAGGTTTTTCAATAATATAACCTGATTCTGTACCTGATATTATATCTTCAGGATTTAAAAATGGATTGTTCATATATCTAAAGTTTAATTATAATTTACATAAAGATATTAAATTTTTTGTGAAAAACAATAGGCAAGGGCAAAAAAAAAGGATTAAAATTAATTAACCCTCTTTTAAACCAAAGACAAAATGAACAGAACTAATCAAAATTAATTATTTATCCATTAAGTCAATAAATTCTTTATATCTATTTATTAACGAAACTAGATCATCATTTGATAACTTTACAGATTGTTTACTTTCCTGTAACAATTCTTGGGCTATATCGTAGCCATATTCTTTGTTAAGATTTAGAGCAAATTGATATTGCATACCTTGATTACCTACATTACAAGAGTAGCATTGAGGTTTTGCATTTGTTTCTTTCCACCTAGTTATATAATGCCTTCTTGATATAAAATGGCCACATTGCATATAATCCTTATAATGTCTTTTAGTGTTACAAGTATAACATTTAACATTACCATATTTATCTGCTGATTTTAACCTAATATATAAAGAGAATAAGGTATCTAATTTTTTTACTAGATATTTTCTACTAGGTTTTTTAGGCATTACTTATCCTGAGCTTGTAAGAATTTATTACCTATTTCTTGATTGATTTTTGATATAGCTTTATATATATATCTACTATTTTTTCTAATATTGTTTTTTTCAGTTTTAGTTATATTAGATCCTATATTATTAGCTATATAATTAGATTCAATCTCTAGTAATCTATCTATTTTATCTCTACTCTTAATAGTTTTATATCCTACTATTTTATCTATTGTATCTGTATTAAAACTCATAATGTTTATAAATATAACGATTTATTAACTTATATTTTGAAAACAAAGAAAAGAAAAAAGAAAAAGGACAAAAAGAAAAAAGAAAAGAAAAATCCCCCCTAAAAAAAAGAAACAATATTATTTACAAGATCCAACAGGAGTGATTACCTGAAGTTTAGCAACTTGACTAGATTTGCGACTAGGTTGACAAATATATATAATTATTTTAAATAAAGTTTTTTATATCTAATAATTGTTAATACACAAACAAATATTAATATAAAAGTAAATAAGTTAGGATGTGATTCTCCACAAAATCCTAATAAGTGTTTTAATGTTTCCATATTATCTTCCTTGACCTCTATAAGGTTTTTTATATTGTTTAGATGTTTTTAATCTACTTGCATTTTTACTATGAGGATGTGATTTTCTTTTTCTCTTTCTGTATGTAGATATAATCTTTCTAGGCATTATCTTTTTCTGATCTTCTCAAATGATCTTCCTCCAAAGTATGCACCTAGAGTTACAGTAAGAGATGTAGTAAGTAGAGCTTGATTGCTTTGGCTTATCTCAAATTCAATCCATCCTGCATCTATAAAAACCATAAGTACACTAGAAACTACAAGAAATATCAATACCATAGGCCTTACATTTTTACTTAACCAACTATCACTATTAGCATCTGCCTCCCATCTTGCAGTAACATTTTTCTGCATCTCTGATTCTGCTGATATAAATACTTCAGTCATTTCTTTTTCAAATCTAGCTTGATCCTCTTTACTAAAAGTATGTTTAGCAACTATATTACTAATTTTCTCAGCTATGCCTCCACCTGCTGCTCCGAATATTTTAGCTAATATTTGTTTCATTTTTTATCTTCATAAGATTTATAACACATTGCAATAGCCTGTTCTTTGTTATGATATTTAGATAATTCAGGTACACATCTTATCATAAAATCTGATCTTTTTTCTCCTGATTTTGGTTTTGGTATTGGCATCTAATATATCTTTATATGTAATACTAAAAATAGAAAGTGTACATTTATTTCTAAAAAATCATCATTTGCATCTTTAGGATGAACTGATACTCCAAATAAAAAACAATAAGCATCATAAGATCTATCAATTATTGCTATTTCGTATTTCACATTCTATAGTAAGTAGCCTGAGAGCCTTTATACTTTGCTACTAGAACATTATTTCTATTAGCTTTCTTACTTACATAAGATAAGTGAATCCATCTTGGAGATCCTTCTTCACTATCAGGAGATCCACCGAACTCCCATATACATTGGTCAAAGTCAAGATTATCCTTTATCCAGTAGAATAATTCTCTATTTGATTTACTTCCCATTGAAGTCATATCTATAGCTTGACCTTTTGTGTGTTGAGATGTTTTACTAGAGTTAGGTATAGCCTCACAAAGTTCTTGAGATCTATACATACTATTTACCTTGATAGGATGGCCACACCATTCTCTCAAAGGTTCAAAACACTTCTCTGCTAATAGTTTCATATTTTTTAAATGAGCCTCTGTAGGTACATTTTTTATTTTATGTTTACTAGCAGTTTGTGAGTATGTAGCCTCTTTGAAACTTATATGCTTACTAATACTATTATTTACTTTCTCCTTTTTCTTCATCTTCTTTTATTTCTGTATAGCTACCATCTTTAATATCTATATTGATTTTGCCATACTCTTTTTCCATTTCTACTTTAAGATCTTCTTGTTCTTTTTGAACACCTGCAAATAGATTTGAAAATGAAAATGCTTTTACTACTAAACCACCTAGCTCAATAAGTATAGCATTTTTCTTTTGTTCTTGTTCTTGTATTTGTTTTAATTCTTCTTCTTTTATTTTACTCATTTTT
>TARA_R100000773_G_scaffold19165_1_pt1 | contig 33151 bp, 41 predicted proteins | sample TARA_R100000773 | Tara Oceans TARA_R100000773 (sample SAMEA2623365) | marine metagenome | biome: marine biome (ENVO:00000447); feature: surface water layer (ENVO:00002042); material: "saline water (ENVO:00002010), including plankton (ENVO:xxxxxxxx)" | depth 5 m | reverse complement strand
AAAAATTATAAGTTATGCATTTTAAAATACCACCTTCAATGATGGGCTATGAAGTAAAAGACGGAAGGCTTATCAATAACGCACCCACACCTCAAATGGGTATCACTGCAATGATTGATATGAAGAACTCAATGAAGCGTTATAAAAAAGTACAAATGATTGCCGAAGGTAATGAACTTGCTAAGGCTAACATAGACTTATTTAAAAAATAAAAATACTATAAGTGTCGTAAATTATAGTGATTGATGTTTGATTGAAAAGGGGCTTTTGGAAGAGGAAGGTCCCTTTTTTTTATGCCCTTATGTTAACTCTGTGCTTAGTTTGTGTTCAGTTTGTGCTTACTTTTTTTTCATAACTTATTGACTATCAACTACTTAATTATAAAATGCTTAAAATGCTTAGTTTAAAGCCTCGCATTTAAAAAAAAAGAATATCGGCAATAAGAGTAGTAGTAGTATAGCAGCATAAAAAGAAAGCATTTATTTCTAAATTTATTTTAGTACCTTTGCATAACAATTAAATTCAATTTAGTATGCAGAAAGGTTTCAATCCTAAAGAACTTCATTTCAATAATGAAGGCAGAGAAAAACTAATCAAAGGAATTAAGCAAATCGCTAACGCAGTGAAGTCGACCCTCGGTCCTCGAGGAAACACTGTGTTAATAGAATCCCCTGAACACTTACATGGTATAACAGTAACTAAAGATGGTGTTACTGTAGCAAAGTCAATTTCATTATTAGACCCGGTTGAAAACCTTGCGGTTAGAATGATGAAAGAAGCTGCAGATAGAACTGCTACCTCAGCAGGTGATGGAACGACAACTGCTATTGTATTAGCAGAAGCATTAGTAGATGCAGGTACAAAATTAATAGATTCGAAAGTAAATCGAACGGAGGTCTTGCGACATTTGGTAGAGATTACGAAATTAATTTCAAAGTCTCTCAAAGTAAAAGGCAAGAAGCTAGACGAAAAAAGATTACGGGACGTTGCCATTATATCAGCCAACAACGATAAAAAAGTTGGTGGAATTATTGCGGACGTTTACGAAAGCGTAGGTAAGGATGGAGTAGTCACAGTAGAAAAAAGTAAAACCTCATCTACATATTATGAAACTACTAAAGGAATAAAAATTAAAAGAGGATATTCTTCAGGCTTATTTATCAATGACCAAAAGAGAGATGAGTGTGTCTTTGAAGACACATACGTATTAGTTTGTGATGGAGAGATAAGCAACATACTCCAAATAGAAAATATATTAAAACCAATAATATCAGAAGGCAAGAAACTTTTGATTATAGCTCCGTGCTCTACAAACGTTATAAATACTTTAGCAGCTAATGTAATAAAGAATGGTTTAAAGATATGTAACATAGTCCCGCCGGACTTTGGATACAGACAACACGAGTTAATGCAGGATATTGCAATAAGCATAGGTGCAACTTACTTTAGCGAAAAGACAGGCGATGATTTGAGTTTGATTAGTTTCAACGATTTGGGTCATTGTGCTAAGGTGATAGTTAGCCGTGACTCAACAGTCATCGTGAAAGATGAAGATTCATCCAATGAAGAAGTTGAAGAAAGAGTTGCACAACTACATGAGGCGTATGAAGAAGCCACAAAGAAACAAGATAAAGATTTTATAAACCAAAGGATAGCTTCGCTAACCGGAGGTATAGGTGTTGTATATGTTGGTGGTAATACAGACTTAGAACAAAAAGAATTGTTTGATAGAGTAGACGATGCGGTGTGTGCCGTACGTAGTGCTCTTGAAGAAGGCATACTACCGGGCGGAGGACTAGCGTTATATAATCATGCCAAGTCTTGTGCGGTTCAGGAAAACAGTGAAGAAAATTTTTCAAAAAAAATTGCTTATGCAATTTTAGCTGAATCATTGTCAGCACCAATGAATCAGATATTAGTAAACGCAGGATTAGAACTAAAAGAGATTTATAAAAATAGCAAAGGTGCTAATTATGGTTATGATGTAAAAAAAGAAAAGTATGGTTATCTAATGACTCTTGGAGTAATAGACCCTGTAAAAGTTACAAGACAGGCTTTACAAAATGCAGTATCGGTAGCCGTTACTATTTTATCAACTAATGCTATAGTTACTATGGCACGTAGTTATGAAACCTCAGCATAATGAGACAAAGAGAACATACAGACGGAATGAAAAAATATATAGATAAAATATTTCCAAATAAATCTGTACGAGAAAAAACAAAACTTAAAAACGAAAAATTAAATAAAGATGGTAATAAGTAATCAAATATTCGAAGCATTTAGAACTAAACAAAAAGAGATAGAAGCCGCTCAAAAACTATTAGAGGATAATAACTTTATAGTTATTGAAAACCCTATAAAGGGAGAGTTGTTTTATTCACATAAAATAAAAGAAAGAGTCAAACAACAAACTCAATGTATTAAATTATTATTAAGACAAGGCTATGGCATAAGAGACTTAGAAGGTAATTGGTTAAGTAAAGCAGACGATGAAAGCAATAGGGAAGAACATAGTCATTGAAAAAATAGAGGAACAAATAACCACTGAGAGCGGACTACTTCTTTCAAATAATGACGCTAAATCATTTAGGTATCAAAAAGGAAAAATAAAAATACCCGGTTCCGATGTAATACATTTAAAAGAAAATGATATTATATACTACGATACTAGAAACTCTTATACGCTTGTAATTAAAGGTGAGATGGTGACAATCATTCAGGAGCGTGATGTCGTTGTTGTCGAATAAATTCATTCATCTTCATGATAGCTTCTCTATATCTTCTATCCGTGTATGAAACATTTTTTAAAAACATGGGGTTTTGAGAAGGAGATGTGGGTAGTTCTTCTCCATTTAATTTTTTATAGAGTGATGTTAATAGCCTTACTGACTTATATGATAATGAGTACAGTCCTTTTGTTTTACCTTTTCGTTTTCTGAACACTTCTATCCAACCATCACGAAGTAACTTGTCGAACCTGTTTTCATCCCAAGACAATATTCTATCGAACTCTTTAAACTTGTCTTTAGAAAAATACTTTTCAGATTTTAAAAAGAGTAACACGTCAAGCTCTGATTGACTAATCTCGTATTTTACTTTTATATATTGACGTATTACTCTCCAATACTTTAAATAGTCTGAGTTCAAATTATAGTAAATTTTATTTAGTAACTTTGTGTAAAGATACAACAAAAATAATGAGCTACGTTAGTGACACTTTTAAAGAGAATGTAAAGAAAAGATTGGCGTTACCTAAACGACCAAGCTATAGTAAAGAACCCTCTAAACTAAAAGGTCCTAAATCTATACTCAAAGGTTTATCAGTATTAAACCCACGCATGGGTGAATTTGGAAAATAAAAGAAATGGCAAAAGGTAGAGCAAAGAAAAAAGGTAATAAGATATGTCCTGCAGGAATTGCATGGGCAAAACGAACTTTTGATAGATACCCTTCAGCTTATGCAAATATGGCTGCAAGTAAATATTGTAAAGACCCTAACTATGCCAAGAAATCTAAAAAGAAATAAAGATGCCGGATAATTGTAAAACTAAATTAGGGTTAGAAAATAAAAGAAGTAATCAGCTTACGTTAAGTGAACTACAAAAACTTAGGGCTTGTAGAAAAGAAAAAAAGACTAAGGTTAAAGACGATGTTAAAGAAAAAGTAGATAAAACAATCTTTAATGTAAAATCTAAACTTGAAGGAAATAAAAAACGTGAGAGGAGCAAGGATGACGAAAGGTTAGAGAAACTTAAAAAAGAGGGAAGGTTTGGGTTATTAAAATATGAAGAAATGAAAAGAGTTACTGACAGTGTTCAAAAAGCAAACCCTAACGCAAAATTTATTAAAGTCACTAATGAGAATGGTAAACGAAAAATAACTATAGGTAAAAATAAATAAAGTCATGGATAAAAGTTTAAGGTCAGTAGTGTCTCAATTAAAGAAAGCATCAAAGATGCATTTGGCACAATCAAAAATAATTGAAAAGCATATCAAGGATATGCAGAAAATGTCAAAGAAAAAAAGATGAGCAAGTTAAGTAAGAAGCAGCGTATGATTGCAAGAGCAGCAATGCCGTTTGATAAAATAACGGCTGCTGATTTTATTGCATTAAAAAAGAAAAAGAAAAAAAGTAAAAAGTAAAAGTTATGCCAACAGTAAGTTATAAATGTAAAGACACAGGTAAAATGAAAACCGTTAAGTTTCCATATAATGCTATGGGTAAAGCTCAAGCATTTGAATTTGCAAAAACAATGGGAGGTAAATTAAAAAACAATCCCGATAAGCAAAAAACAGAATACGGATACTAATGGGTGAACTAAAAAAGTGGAGAGAACAGAAATGGGTTCGTATAGGAACTGATGGTTCTATTCTTGGAGCTTGTGGAACAAGCAAGAATAAAAAGAATCCTGATAGATGTTTGCCTTTGGCAAAAGCAAGGTCAATGTCTAAGTCTGAACGTGCAGCTACTGCTCGTAAGAAAAAACGAGAAGGCGGAAGAAGAAAACAATTTGTAAGTAACACAAGTGCCGGAAGAGTTAGAAACGCATAGCAATGATTGGTATGTAGACCAATACAATCGCAATCGAGATAAAGACGATTGGATAAAAAATTATGCAGAGTTCAAAGCCCTGATGGTAGCAATAAGTAAAAGAGATGGCGGACAAATCAAAAATGAAATGTAATGTTGTTGTTCGAAGCGATAGAGCGGGTAAGAAAAAAATGGTTAAAGCCTGTGAAGGCGGAAAAGAAAAACTTATTCACTTTGGAGCAAAAGGATATGGACATAATTATTCAAGAGCTGCAAGGTCCTCCTTCAGAGCGAGACACAAGTGTGGACAAGCCAAATCTAAAATGACCGCAAGGTATTGGGCGTGTAAACATTTATGGGCAGGTAAGGGTGGTTCTACAAAGTCAAGTCCAAAAAATCGACAAGGAAAATATTAGTATCTTTGTAAAATATAAAAAATAAAAGTTATGGCAATCCCTATCGGAACAAAGTTTCATGGAGTCGCACCTGATGTGGAAACAGAAAACCTAGGCTCAAAACAAGCAAACGCACAAAGAAACGTTTATACGTTTCCTGCGGACTTTAGTTTACCACTTGCTTTTGCAGGTACGATGGTTAATGTTGGTGGTAAAACTACAAACGTAGGTCCCCTTGGTGGAGACTCTGCAGATTTTGGTGCTGAAAAAAATGCAGCATCTGACCACATAGGTTTTGTGATTGCAACTTTTGATATGGAAGTAGTATCTGTAGGTTGGCAATGGGCATCAACAGTAGCGATAGGAACTGCGGCAGGTAATCCCGCAAAGACTTTAACTTTTAAACTTTCCGTAGCAGATTTAGGACAGAACATGGTTGATGCAAGTGTTTGGACAGATTATTCATTAAGTACCACAGTTGATACTTCAGGTCCATCATACCCCGGTTTCACTGAAGATGTTTCAACGTCAATAAAAGTAAATAAAGGACAAGCAATCGCTTTTACTGCGGTACCATCTTCACAATTTGCTAATGCATTCGAAGAGGCTAATGTGGTGTTGACCATGAAAAAAGTTTAAGATGGCTATAATTCCAAATGAACAAAAATTCCACACATTATCTAAAGATGTAGTAACGGAGAACTTAGGTTCTGCTGATGCTAATTCACAACGTAGAATCTACACAATGGAAGACATTTGTGAAACCGTCACTGAGTGTCAAGGTGGTCCACCACCTCCTCCAACCCCTCCCGTCTTTACAGAAGCTAAAATTACTTTAGTGCAAAACATCGCAGGGCAAGACGCTATTATATTAGACCACGAAAACAATACATCTTTATTTTTTCCTCAAACTGCAACTGCAGGAACAGGCAATGCTCTTGGTCAATATACTATTAGTTTTGCTTCATCAACTATGCCTGACGCAAGAAGAATTGCTATCTATGTAAACCCACAAGGAGAAAACCCAAACAACTTTTTTATGGCTAGTGCTTATGCCAACGATGGAAACGATGAGATTATAGTTGGACTTATGAAAGTGCAAAACAATGGAGTGGGTAACGATGCAACAATAGTGCCGGTAGAAATAGTAGATGCCTTAAATGATAGAATACATTTGATAATTCAAATCTTACCGGAGGTCTAAAAATTATTGAAAAAAATATTGTTATCTTTGTAAAAATGATTTGTTATGGTAAAGCAACAAGATATAGAAATTAAAAAAGCAAACCAAGGTAAATTTACCTCATGGGTTAAAAAGAATATGCCGGGCAAATCAGTATGTAGTGCTGCTTCTGCAGTAATGGCGAATAAAAAAAAATATAAACCCGCAGTAGTTAAGATGGCTAATTTCGCCAACAACTTTGGCTGCAGCAAAAAATAAAAATTAGAAAAATGAAGTATTCACAAGGTTATAACGATAGATTAGACGAGTCCATAGGCATGAAGCACAAAGGACCACATTCACAGTCATTAAAAGATAGACGTGATGAGTCTAAAGGAATGGCTAAAGCAATGACAGGACACGCTTACAGTGGCGATGCACACATGGATAAGCATTACCCATCAAGTGTGAAAGGTCACTTATCAAAACTGATTAGTAAGTAAACCAATGGGTAAAGCATTAGTAAAATTGGGTCTTTGGATACAAAAGACTTGGTGTAAGTTTTTATGTAAATGGAATTGGGCAGTATCTAAATTAATAGTTGATGTTAGTGAATGTCCTGTTTCGCAATGTATTTGTAAAAAATGAAATGGAGTGAAAAATCAAGAGGGTTTGGCGATACCGTTGCAAAAGTTACGCAGATAACAGGTATTAAAAGTATGGTAGATACAGTTTCGAAAAAGGTAGGGCGAGACTGTGGTTGCGGAAAGCGACAAGATACCCTCAACCGAATTATACCTTACCAATAGAAAGTTATGGCATATCAAAAGTTACAACCGATACGAGCAATAAGTTGGGTACCAACCGACGACGTTATTATACCTAACCCCGGAGCAAAAGTTTCTTCAGGAACTTCAGATGCTTCAACCTTAGCAGACCACTTGTTGTTTACTAAAGCAGCAGGAACTAATGGGTTTGTAGGGGTTGTTACTTTAGGGGCTACTGTTTACAATTCGACTACCGGAGCGTATGCAAAAGTTCTTGCGATAGCTGAAAGTGCTCTTAGACTAAACGCTGATATTTTTCAAGGGAACTCACAAAACTTTGTAGTATATAACACAGATTCAAACAACGGATGTTTGATTTATGTTGGAGATGGCGGTTCAGGTACTAAATTAGATATTGTTACTGCCGGTGGAGATGTGGTGAGTATTGAAAACCCAAAAGAAGGAGAAGCTCTTCAGCTTTTAGTTAGTGAAGTACAAAGTACATCAACCGCATCTAACCTAGTAGCTCTTTGGTAAAATGAATTATTGGACATCGACGACGACATTAATGATTGAAGATTTAGAAATAATATATGAAATAGTAGAATGTCCTTCGAAGATTTAAAAATATACGGTCTGAACTCAAGCGTTTTCGCAATCTCATTTACACAAATAGAAATGGCACTTAAAATTATTTTGCTTGTAGCCACCATTGTTTACACGGTTCAAAAAATCTATAAGAACTCAGAGCAAAATAAAAAGTAATGGCAAAGATTCATATTGCCAAATACTCCTATAAACCAAATAAAAAAAGACCCGGAGTCCACTCAAAAAATGCGAGTAGGTCTCAAAACTCATATAAAAAAAAATATAGAGGACAAGGAAGATGAGAGAAATAAACAAAATTATTATTCATTGTTCAGCCACCAAAGAAGGTGATACTTCTGTAAATGCTGCTCTTATTGACCAATGGCACAAAAGCAGAGGTTGGAAAGGAATTGGTTATCATTTTGTAATTTTGATTGACGGAACAATTGAATTAGGAAGAATGGTTGACCAAGTAGGAGCTCACGTTAAGAACATGAATCAATCAAGCATAGGAATATGTTATATCGGAGGAGTAGAAAATAAAAAAGATACTAAAGGAAAGTGGATACCAAAAGATACACGAACACCTCAGCAAAAAGAGTCTATGTTAGAGTTATTAAAATTATTAAAAAAAATATTTCCTAAAGCAACAATACACGGACATAACGAGTTTTCTTCAAAGGCTTGTCCGAGTTTTGATGTTCAAAGTGAATACGGTACATTATGAAAGAAATATTAAATAAATTATTTGGTAAAATAGGCGGAGGTATTGCTGAAAAGATTAGTGATATTATAGGCAAACATATTTACAGTAAAGAAGAAAAAGCAAAGTTTGAAAAAGAAATGACAGAAGTTTTTATTCAAGCTGAAGCTGATATGCAGAAGAATGTAACTGAAAGATGGCGAGTTGATATGACTAGCGATTCGTGGTTGTCTAAAAACGTAAGACCAATGGTTCTTATCTTTTTAATTGTATGCACAATGCTTTTAATATTTATAGAAGCAGGTTCAATTAAATTTGAAGTAAAAGAAGAATGGATTTCCCTTTTACAATTAATTCTTGCAACCGTCATCGCTTCCTATTTCGGAGGAAGGTCTTGGGAAAAAATTAAAAATAAAAAATAGTATCTTTGTATAAATTAAATTAAGTATAATGGCAGAAAACGTAAAATTAGAAAAAGAAGAATTAGAAAAGCTACAAATCGCTACTGATTCATTAAACAAATTAAAGCTCTCGTTAGGTGAGTTAGAAATGCAGAAACTCGAAATGTATGGTAAAGTCAATGGACTTACTCAAGAGTTTGCAAAATTGGAACAATCTCTTATAAAAAAATATGGGAAAGATTCGATTATAAATATCAAGACGGGAGAAGTTAAAAAGAAATAACATGGCTAAAATATCCACCTATGCAATTGACGCAACACCTACCTTGCAAGACAAGGTTATAGGAACTGACGTAAACGATTCTAACATAACAAAGAATTATACATTAGGGGATATTATTGCATTAGTACCACCAATTCCAAGCATAGTAACTGATTTACATATTCCTATTTCAAATGGAGTTGACTATGTAGATTCAGTAATCACACAAGATTCAACAACTGCACCAACTACAATAAGTATTGGTGGATTGATTGGAATTACAGGTACAGGCGAGTCAGTATTTGTTGGGAAAAATGCAGGAGTTTTATCAGATAAAACAGTTCCTCAATTCAATATTGGTGTTGGAGACGGTGCTTTAGAATCATTTACATCAGGATTAAACCCTGTTACAGGTGCTGCTGAACCCGGTGCAAATATTGCTTTGGGTGTAGGAGCTTTAGCAAAATCAGTACAATCAACAAATAACGTTGGTATTGGTATTGATTCATTAAAAGAAAATACAGTAGGTTTTAATAACGTTGCTATATCTAAAAACGCACTAGGCTCTTCAGTAGACGCAACTACCCAAGGAATGACTAACAACCAAGGGAGTATAGGTATAGGTTTTTCTGCAGGTAATCCAAACTCAGGTTCAGAATTACCGAGTGGTCATGTCAATGATACAATTGTAGGTCATCAAGCAATGGCAGACATTTTTTATAGTGCGGGTGCCGCACCGGTACAAAATACCGTACTAGGTATGAGAGCATTAAGAAATGTAGGTGTGAGCGGTTATGGTGCTACTCTTAATGGAAACGTAGTTATTGGAGCATCTGCAGGTTTAGGTATTAAAGCAGGTCCTGATTCCGTTAATCCCGGACAGGGCAGCCAAAACAACCTTACTCTTAAAGAGAATGTGTTTATTGGTAAAAATGCAGGAAACAATTTAAGAGGTCTAACGATAGAAGACAATATTATACTTGGTGCAACAAGCAACAGTACCAAATATGTTTATAGAGGTAATGTTATTTTTAACACAGGCGGTTCAGATAATAACTTAGGTAATTTTACTGCTCCGGGTCCTATACAAAATAACTTTTTGGTAGGTAGTAGAACTGCGGTATATACTGATAAAAATATTGTAATAAACCCAAACAGATACCAAAACAATGTAAGTCCTAATACTCTTGGTACACCAAACATAGCAAACCCTAACGCTACAAGTGCGGTTACTAATAATATAATATTGGGAGACAAATTTAGCAGTGGAGCGAGTGTTGCTTCTAATAACAAATTACAGTTTGAAGACCCACAAGGACTTGCAGTAAGTGTAGGTAGTATCACGGGTAGTTTTATTGTAAACTCGGCTAACACAACAATGTTTGCAAACAACAATGCAGAATTGGAAGGCAACGTAGTAATCCATGGTGACAGTAACGCAATAACCGGAACTGCAAGTCAAGGTGCTAATAACAACTATATTTTAGGTTCTACGTTTGTTTCTCTTGTAGATTCAGATGATAATTTTGTTTTTGCAACTACTCCAAGTGCAGTATATCAATTATCAAACGTTGATAAAAACTTCTTATGGGGTATCGGAAGTAATAACCTTACCGCAACCATTACGGATGGGTCTGATGAAAACTTTTTATTTAACACCCCTTCTATTGATTTAACAGGAAACGGTAATACAGTATTCGGAGCCGCAGGAACAATAGCGGGAGACGATAACGTATTTTTAAATGGTGGTGGACTTTCAGTTACAGGAAATAAAAACGTAGTGTTTGGTCAAAATGTAGCAGTTGGCAATAGCACTCAACGAGCATTAGCATTTGGGTTTGGTCATGAGTTAGGTACCGCAGGAACTGTTAATAATTCATTCGTAGCGGGTAACAATAACAAAATAACGGCAGGGGCAAACAATAATCTTCTTGGAAGTAATTTAGTTTCCGACGCAACATCAAATAGTGTTGTGGTTGGACAAAACAATGACGAAACTGTAAACACGACTCAAGGTAAAACAAGTTTCCAAGTAGGTGTAGGAAGTGGTGCAGCGAACAGGAAAAATGCTTTTAACGTGGTTAGAGAAGGCGGTCCTTTATTTGGAGTTATATACATGGACCAATTGGTTAATCAAAACTACGCAAATGATGTAGACGCAAAAGCAGCAGGAATTGGACTAGGAGGATTATATCACACTAACGGAGTAGTAAAAATAAATATTACACCGTAATTTAATTTTAATTAAATGGACATTAGAAAAATATCTATAGGTCCTGACTACAAGTCAGGAGCCATGCACTACATAGTAGGACAGTCTGTTCTAAACGGTTCTTACAAAATTCATCTTATTAAACACTACGAAGAAACTGATTCATATAAGATATGGATTGAAGAAGAAAGTGGAGCTATAGTATGTTGGAAGGAATTTTCTTCCACTGTTCCTGTGTCCGTAGAATTTAATATAAACTTTTGATGAAATCTATATATCAATTTATAGTTGAACCCTTAAATAAAAATCGCTACAATAATACCAAAGAAATAGAAGGTGTTGATTTAATTATCAGCACTTCAGAAGAAGATGTGTCTGCATCTAATAGACAAGCAATAGTTTTAGAAACTCCTATTAACTACTGTGGACCTATTGAAAAGGGTGATACGCTTTTGGTTCATCATAACGTTTTTAAATTTTATAATGATATGTATGGAAGGAGACAGAGTGGAAAAAGTTTTTTTAGAGATGATATATTTTTTGTAGATTCAGAACAATTCTATGCATTTAAAAAAAATAATAAATGGCATGGATATGATAGGTATTGTTTTGTAAAACCTATACCAACTGAAGAGAGTTATATTTATAAACCTTTCAGCAACGAACCATTAATGGCAGAAATGGTAATAATAAATAAAACCTTAAAAGAAGAAGGTTTAAAAATAGGTGATAAGGTTTGTTATAAACCGAACCAAGAATATGAGTTTAACATAGATGGTGAAAAACTTTGGAGGATGTTTGACCACTGTATAACTTTAGTATTATGAGTAAAGAAACTAAGTTAAAAATAATTGAAGCAGGTCATCAAGCGGTAGAGCAACTTATAAAGGTTGCTAAAGAGAAAATAATAAAACCTGACCCTGAAGATGATTTAGCAGCAGATAGATTAAAAAATGCTGCTGCAACAAAAAAACTTTGCATCTTTGATGCGTTTGAGATTTTAAAAAAGATTGAAGAAGAAAAAGAAAATATAGAGTTGGGTAGTAGTAATAAAGTTGAAACAAAACAAGGGTTTGCTGAAAGAAGGTCAAAATAGCGATTTATACAAAGTTCTTATTGATTATATTCCTAAGAATGTAGTTACTAATAAGAACAGAAACAGGTCTTGGTTGTATGGTTATAACTCTAAATATGATGTTATAGTTATATCAAAGACAGGTTTAATTGGAGATGTTATCAGAATCAACAACCTAACTATTGCTTTACCTCTTGCACCTAAAAAGTGTCTTCAAAGACACAAAAGCAAAGAAGAACAATATTGGGAACGAAAAGAATTACCAAAAAGTTTAAGTAGAATTAATTCTATTTTTCAATGGAACGAAATGCCAAAGACATTTAAGAATCTTTGGGTGGATTATATTGAACAAGAATTTGATTATAGAGAGTATGGTTATTGGTTTAAAAACAATGGCATACCAACATACATTACAGGAGCTCACTATATGTATTTACAATGGACTCAAATAGATGTAGGCTATCCTGATTTTAGAGAAGCGAATAGATTGTTATATATTTTTTGGGAAGCGTGTAAAGCTGATAAAAGAAGTTTTGGAATGATTTATTTAAAAATTAGACGTTCAGGATTTTCTTTTATGTCTTCATCTGAATGTGTGCATACAGGAACGTTAGCTAAAGATTCAAGGGTAGGTATATTATCTAAAACAGGTTCGGATGCAAAAAAAATGTTTACAGATAAAGTGGTACCTATAAACAGTCGTTTACCTTTCTTTTTTAGACCCATAATGGATGGTATGGATAAACCAAAAACAGAATTAGCATACAGAGTTCCTGCAGCTAAGATTACTAAAAAGAATATGTATGACATTGAACAAGATGAAATACAAGGCTTAGATACAACTATTGATTGGAAAAATACTGACGATAACTCTTATGATGGTGAAAAACTTTTGTTGTTAGTTCACGATGAAAGTGGCAAATGGTTAAAACCAAATAACATATTAAACAATTGGAGAGTAACAAAAACTTGTTTACGATTAGGTAGTAAGATAATCGGAAAATGTATGATGGGCTCTACTTCTAATGCTTTGAATAAAGGAGGTAATAATTTCAAACAACTTTATTATGATTCAGATGTAACCCAAAGAAATGCAAATGGTCAAACAAAAACAGGACTTTATAGTTTGTTTATACCTATGGAATGGAATATGGAGGGTTTCATAGATAGATATGGTAATCCGGTTTTTTCAACCAAAACAATAGTAAGAGGTATAGATGATGAGGATATACAAATGGGTGCTATTGATTATTGGGAAAATGAAGTAGAGTCTTTAAAAAAAGACCCCGATGCTTTGAATGAATATTACAGACAGTTTCCAAGAACTGAGTCACACGCTTTTCGTGATGAAAGCAAACAGTCTTTGTTTAACCTTACTAGACTCTATCAACAAATTGATTACAACGATTCAATGTTATCAGAGCATTATATAACTCAAGGAACATTTTCGTGGGAGAATGGAATCAAAGATTCTAAGGTCAAATTTTTCCCCGATAAAAGAGGAAGGTTCAACATTACTTGGGTCCCAAATCGTAATATACAAAATAATGTAATAAAAAAGAACGGCATTTTATATCCCGGTAATGAACATATTGGAGCATTTGGTTGTGATTCCTATGATATAAGCGGAACGGTTGGAGGCGTGGGGTCTAACGGAGCTTTACACGGACTAACCAAGTTTAGTATGGAAGAAGCTCCAACAAATGAATTTTTTTTAGAATACATAGCAAGACCACAAACTGCAGAGATTTTTTTCGAAGATGTACTAATGGCTTGTGTGTTTTATGGTATGCCGATTCTTATAGAAAACAACAAACCTCGATTGCTTTATCATTTTAAAAATAGAGGATATAGAGGGTTTTGCATGAATAGACCTGATAAAACGTTTATAAAGTTGTCTAAAACTGAAAAAGAACTAGGCGGTATACCTAACTCAAGTGAAGATGTAAAACAAGCTCACGCTGCTGCTATCGAATCTTATATTGAAAGTTTCGTTGGTATGCAAGATTCAGGAGATATGGGACAGATGTATTTTAATAGAACTTTAGAAGATTGGGCACGGTTTGATATAAGCAATAGAACTAAGTTTGACGCATCAATTAGCTCCGGATTGGCTATAATGGCTTGTCAAAAACACCTTTATCAACCCGAACGAAAAGAGTCAAGAATTATGATTAACTTTGCAAGGTATAGCAATAAAGGCAATATAAGTCAAATTATTAGATGAAAGACGTAAAGATAAATATTTCATCTGCAGGTTTCCCTAGTCAATTCGTTTCGGATGCAGAAAAAGCAACAGATGAATACGGATTAATGATTGGACAAGCCATTCAATATGAATGGTTTCGTAAAGATGGAAATGGTTGCAGATTCTATGACCAATGGAGAGAGTTCCATAGGTTGAAGTTATACGCAAGAGGAGAACAGTCAATTAGAAAATATAAGAATGAACTTGCCATAGACGGTGATTTATCTTATTTAAACCTTGATTGGACTCCGGTGCCAATTATTCCCAAATTTGTAGACATAGTTGTAAATGGAATGTCAGATAGATTATTCCGAGTAAAAGCATACGCTCAAGATGCAATGTCACAAGCCAAAAGGTCTAAGTATCAAGATATGATTGAAGGACAAATGGCAGCCAAACCTCAACTAGAAATAATAGAACAGAAAGCGGGATTTGACCCCTTTGTTGTAAATAAAGGTGAATTGCCGGAAACGGATGAAGAGTTGTCCTTATATATGCAACTAAATTACAAACCTTCAATTGAGATAGCAGAAGAAGAAGCTATCAACACTTTGTTTGAAGAAAATCATTATATAGATTTAAGAAAAAGATTTGATTACGATTTGACTGTATTAGGAATCGGCGTAGCAAAACATGAGTTCTTAAAAGGTTCAGGAGTAAAAATATCTTATGTAGACCCTGCAAATATAGTTTATAGTTATACAGAAGACCCACATTTTAAAGATTGTTTTTATTGGGGAGAAGTCAAAACTCTTCCAATAACAGAGTTAATAAAAATTGACCCAACTCTAACTAATACAGATTTAGAGGAAATATCTAAGTACAGTCAATCTTGGTATGATTATTATAATGTTGCTCAGTTTTATGAAAACGATATTTTCTACAGAGACACTGTAACTTTGTTGTACTTCAATTATAAAACCACTCAAAAGATGGTTTATAAGAAAAAAGTTATGGCTACAGGAAATAACAAGGTTATTGAAAAAGATGACCAATTCAATCCACCACCTGAAAGCATGGAAGATGGTAAGTTTGAAAAGTTTGAAAAAACCATTGACGTTTGGTATGACGGTGTTATGGTTATGGGAACTAATATATTACTCAAGTGGGAGTTGGCTACCAATATGGTTAGACCTAAGTCTTCAAGCCAACACGCTTTACCAAATTATGTAGCAGTAGCACCAAGAATGTATAAAGGCATATTGGAATCTTTAGTTAGAAGAATGATTCCATTTGCTGATTTAATACAGTTAACGCATTTAAAATTACAACAAGTTATTGCTCGTACTGTTCCTGACGGAGTCTATATAGATGCTGATGGCTTAAACGAAGTGGACTTAGGAACGGGAAATGCTTATAATCCTGAAGATGCATTACGATTGTATTTTCAAACAGGTTCCGTTATTGGTAGGTCTTATACTCAAGATGGAGACATGAATCAAGGGAAGGTCCCTATACAACAACTTAATAGCAACTCAGGAGCAGCTAAAACACAAATGTTAATTACAAACTACAATCATTACTTAAATATGATTAGAACTGTAACAGGCTTGAATGAAGCTCGAGATGCTTCAATACCTGACCCGAACTCTTTAGTTGGTTTGCAGAAACTTGCCGCTTTAAATTCAAACGTTGCAACTCGACATATTCTTGATGGAAGTTTATATATATACCGCACATTGGGTGAAGCACTTACTTATAGGATAGCTGATATTTTAGAATATTCAGATTTCAAAGATGATTTTGCAAACAAGATTGGCAAATACAATGTTTCTATTTTAAATGAAATATCAGATTTATACATATATGACTTTGGAATTTTTATTGAAGTGGCACCTGATGAAGAAGAAAAAGCTAAACTAGAAGCCAATATACAAATGGCTTTATCTAAGAATGATATAAACTTAGAAGATGCAATTGACATTAGAGAACTTAAAAACATAAAACTTGCTAATCAATTACTCAAGTTAAAACGTAAACAAAAAGCAGAAAAAGAACTTGCCGACGAAGCTCAAAAACAACAAATGGTTGCTATAAACAATCAGAAGTCACAACAGATGGCTGCTCAAATGGCAATGCAAAAACAACAAGCAGAACTACAAGGTAAAATGCAATTGAAACAAGCTGAGATTGCATTTGATATTGAGAAGATGAAAAATGAGGCTCAATTGAAATCTCAACTGATGGAACAAGAATTTAATTACAATCAGCAGTTAAGACAGATTTCAGAAAACGCTTTACAACAACGAGAGACTCAAAGAGAGATTGCGAAAGAAAAAAGAATATCGCAACAGAATACTGAACAATCTCAATTAATAAACCAACGAAAAAACAATTTACCACCTCAAAAGTTTGAATCAAATGAGGATAGCTTAGATGGCTTTGATTTAGCTGAATTTGGACCTAGATAGTGAATAAATTGTATTAAAAACATTTATTAACTTTGTATAAATTAAAATCAAATGGAATTTAAAGTAAGAGCAGTTGAGGGAGCTGAACAAAAATCCCAACAAGAAATAGAGGAAAAACTATTAAAAGATGCGGAATCTAAAAATGACGCAGCTAACGTGGCAAGAGTGGAAGATGGCAACGAGAGTTCCACCACCTCACAAAAGCAAGAAAGTGTACCGTCGGAAGACGAAACACAAAAAGAATCAACTCAATCTTCCGAGTTAAAGGAAGAAGACGTTCTTTCATTTATTAAAAACAGATATGAAAAAGATTTTACATCTGTAGACCAAATCTTCGACGCTAAAAACGAAAACGAAGAGTTGCCTGAAGATGTAAAAAGTTATTTTGAGTATAAAAAGAAAACAGGTAGAGGAATTGAAGATTATGTAAAACTAAACAAAGATTACTCTACTTTGTCTGAAGACCAACTTTTGTCTGAGTATTTTATTTCTTCAGGAGAAGCCACAGATGAAGAAGATATAGACATCTTAATGGATGACTATACTTTTGATGAGGAGCTTGACGATGAAAAAGATATTAAGAAAATTAAGTTGGCAAAAAAGAAAGCTATTGCTAAAGCTAAAAAGTTTCTTAATGAGCAAAAAGAAATGTATAAACAACCACTTGAGTCAAGCACGGTTGGAATTTCTGAAGAGCAACAAAAAGAAATTGATAGTTATAAGCAATATTTAGCAGAGGCTAAAAATAGTCAAGAGGAATTAAAAAGAAAAAGAAATTGGTTTGTTGATAAAACCAATGAAGTATTTCAAGATTTCAAAGGTTTTGATTTCAAAATTGGAGATACTACTTTGACTTTCAATCCGGGTGACGGCGATAAAATAAAACAAGCTCAGTTGGATTCTAACTCTTTTATAAAAAAGTATGTAGACCAAGAGACGGGTATGTTTAATGATATTTCCGGTTACCATAAGGCGTTAGCCGTAGCAATGCATCCGCAAAAGTTTGCTGAGTTCATGTATGAACAAGGTAAAGCTGATGCTACTGAAAACACTGTACGTAAAATGAAAAATGTCGATATGACAGAACGTAAAGCAGTACAAGTAGGAAGCAGAAAAGATGGATTGCAAATCAAGTCAATATCTACGCCAAGTAGTAGGGGCTTGAAGATTAGAAGTAATAAAAAGTAAATTAACAATTTTAAAAAATAAAAGTTATGGCAGGTAATTTTACAGGTCCCGGTTTTGACCTTCAGCCATCGGCACAACAAGTGCCATTGAGCACAAACTACATACAGAACTTTGATTTCTTGAATCAGTATCTACCTGATACGTATGAAAAGGAATTTGAGAGGTATGGTAACAGAACAATTAGTTCATTTTTAAGATTAGTTGGAGCAGAGCTTCCGTCTAATTCAGATTTAGTTAAATGGGCAGAACAAGGTAGACTTCACGTGAAGTATACTCAAGTTGGTTCAGCAGCAGCACAAGGTGCTGATGAAGCCGTTTTTCAAATCAATGACCCCGCAGGTCCTGCAGGTCAAGTAATAACAGGTGAAAATCCTTATTCAGCACAAGGCGGTATCGCTTTAAGAGAAGGACAAACTGTTGTAGTTCACCAAAACGATGGTTCAGGTGAAAATAAAGGTATTGTAACAGATGTTGACTTAACTGTGTCTCCAATCACGGCTACAGTTGCTTTCTATGAAGCAGCAGGTCTTGTAACGGCAGGTACAGGTGTAGGAAACTCTGATGTTACAATATTTATTTATGGTTCAGAATTTAAAAAAGGTACAGTCGGAATGGAAGGTTCACTAGAATCTGATGACTTCATCTTTGAAAATTCTCCAATTATTATCAAGGATAAATATGCAGTATCAGGTTCTGATATGGCTCAAATCGGATGGATTGAAATTACATCTGAAAACGGAGCTTCAGGATATTTATGGTATATGAAGTCTGAGCATGAAACAAGGCTAAGATTTGATGACTACTTAGAAACTGCAATGGTAGAAGCAGTTCCTGCAGAAGCAGGTTCAGGTGCAGCTACTGCAGCAAGTAACCCTAACTATGGTAATAAAGGTTCAGAAGGTATCTTCTATACAGTACAAGATAGAGGTAACTTATGGACAGGCGGTGTGCCGGATGCATTAGCAGATTTTGATACAATTATCGGAAGACTTGACGCTCAAGGTGCAATTGAAGAAAATGTAATCTTCTTAAACAGAGATTTCGGATTCGCTATTGATGATATGTTAGCAGCACAAAACTCATACGGTGCAGGTGGTACGTCTTACGGACTATTTGACAACGACGAGGAAATGGCTCTTAACTTAGGATTCTCAGGATTCAGAAGAGGATATGACTTCTATAAAACTGATTGGAAATACCTAAACGACCCAACAATGCGTGGTGGTTTAGCTACCGCACCTAACCCTCCGGGAAGTGGTTCGGGTTCAATCAATGGGCTTCTTGTCCCTGCAGGTTCAACATCTGTGTATGACCAAGTTCTTGGCAAAAATGCTAAGAGACCATATCTACACGTAAGATATAGAGCTTCAGAAACAGAAGACAGAAGATATAAAACTTGGATAACAGGTTCTGCCGGTGGTGCAGCTACTACTAGCTTAGATGCTATGGAAGTTCACTTCTTGTCAGAAAGATGTGTTTGTACTATGGGTGCAAACAACTTCGTACTGTTTGAAGATTAATATTATCTAAAAGAGGAGTGGTGTCTTTAAAGACACCACCTCCTTTTTTTTAAATACAATTATTAAAATTAAATTATATTAAAATGAAATTAGAAATAAAAGATAGAGTTTATAAACTCACAAGAGATAAAGCACCATTGTCGTGCATAATCCCCTCAAGAAGTTCTCGTGGAGGTACTTTGTTATATTTTGACGAAGACAAAGGAATAAATAGAGAACTAAGATATTCCATAAACCAAAAGAGCCCTTTTAAAGACGAACAAGACGCTAATCCTGTTGTTACACCTATTATTTTTGAAGATGGTATGCTTAGGGTTTCTAAGAAAAACCCTGTTCTACAAGAGTTTTTACATTACCATCCTTTAAATGGAAGAAAGTTTGTTGAAGTAGATTACGGTAAAGATGCGGCAGAAGAAGTAGCTCAACTAAGTGCTGAAGTAGATGCATTGGTTGAAGCAAAGTCTTTAAGCATAGAACAAATGGAAAACATAGGAAGAGTTCTTTTTAACAAAGATGTATCTATGATTACTACATCAGAACTTAAAAGAGACATTTTGGTTTTTGCTAAAAGGAACCCTTCAGGGTTTTTAAACCTTTTAAGTGACCCTAAGTTAAAATTACAAGCACAAGTTCAAAGTTTTTTTGACAATAAAATTATCGCATTTAGAAACAAAAAGAGAGATGTTTATTTCAACTTAGAAGGAAACAAAAAAAGAATGACAACTATACCTTTTGGTGTAAACCCTAATGAATATTTAGCAGATTGGTTTGCTTCAGATGAAGGAATAGAAGTTTTAAAATTTCTAGAAACACAATAATTAGTGTTGTTTTGATTGTTTGTTAAGAAAGAGGTCTTTTAAGAAGTCCTCTTTTTTTTTGTTTATCTTTGTATAAAAGATTTATAGATGATAAACTCGGTTAGAAATACAGTATTGTCTATACTTAATAAAAATAATTATGGGTACATCTCCCCGTCAGACTTTAATCTTTTTGCTAAACAAGCTCAATTAGATATTTTTGAAGATTATTTTTATCAGTATAACTATCAACTTAATAAAGAAAATGCTCGTGCATCCGGAACCGGCTATGCGGATATTACAAAGGGATATGAAGAAGTAATAAATATTTTTTCAGTAGAAAACTTTTTAATACATAATGGTGCGAATAAATTTTTTACTCCAAGCCCAACCACCACAAATGATAATTATTATTTGTTAAATAAGGTTCTAGCATACACAAGACAACTAGCAAATGGTGTTAACGACCAAGTAGTAGCAAATCAATTGATTGATGGAACTGTTGATTTTATTGCATCAGGTGTTTCTGCAGGAGATATAGTTGGTAACATTCTTACCAATCAAACCGCAAAAGTAACAAGCGTAATCAACGCTACAACATTACAACTTGATGCTGACATATTTTTGACTTTTCCTGAAGGATATGTTATATATGATGATAGTGTGGTAAATGAAGCTGAAAAGGTTACACAAAGCAAAATAACGATGCTTAATAACTCTTTGCTCACTGCTCCATCCACTATGTTCCCCGCTTACACCCAACAAGAACCAACCTTATCTTTGTTTCCGGTAAGCATAAATACCATAGGAGCGGTTTTATGTCAGTATATAAGATACCCTAAAGACCCTAAATGGACCTTTGTAAACCTCGTCGGTGGCGAACCATCTTTTGACCCATCACAAAATGATTATCAAGATTTTGAATTAAGTATATCTGACGAGCCAACTTTGGTTATAAAGATTTTACAATATGCAGGAATGTCAATCAGAGAAGTGGCAGCAGTGCAGTTTGGACAAGGATTAGAACAACAAGAAGCAACCTCTGAAAAATAATAACTATGGCTTATATATCACAATATGAATATTATGAAAACAACGGTAATCAACCTGAAAATAAAAATTGGGGTTCATATCAATATGTCTCATTGTATGATATTGTAAACAATTTTATGTTAATGTATGCCGGTAATCACTCTTTGGTAAATAACGAAGAAAGATATAAGGTGTTGTTTCATGCAAAAAGGGGAATACAAGAACTGAATTACGATGCATTCAAAGAGATTAAGATTTTACAACTTACGGTTTGTAACACATTAAGATATGTTTTACCTTCAGACTACGTCAATTGGGTTAGAATATCTTGTTATAAAAATGGTTTACTGTATCCTTTGACAGAAAACATTCAAACTAATTGGAGTAGTGCATATTTACAAGACAATAATTGTAATATACTTTTTGACCAAGATGGTAATGCACTAAGCCCACAGTTTTCTGAAATAGATATAGACAGAATCAAGGGTGGTAAAAAATCAATTTATTTAAACTCTAACAATCCCTTTCATGGATTTGAAGGATATTGTTGTGACGGGATGTGGTACTTCGATTATGAGATAGGAGCAAGATATGGTTTGAACACAGAAACGGCTAATGCCAACCCTACTTTTAGTATTGACAAAAAAGGAGGAGTTATTAATTTTAGTTCAGATTTGGCAAACCATAGCATTGTATTAGAATATGTTTCAGATGGGATGGAGAATGGTGATAATACAGAAATAACTGTAAACAAGTTGTTTGAAGATTATATATACGCTTACATTGAATATGCTATCCTTGGTTCTAAACAAGGAGTTCAACAGTATGTAATAGCTAGAGCACAAAAAAGAAAAAGTGCATTATTAAGAAACGCTAAGATAAGAATAAGTAATATACATCCGGGTCGTTTATTGATGAACATAAGAGGAATAAATAAATGGATAAAGTAATATGCCTACAACTCAAAGAAATTTTATAGCGGGTATAATGAACAAAGGTCTCGACGAGAGACTTATTCCTAATGGTCAATATGTCGATGCTTTAAACGTTAGATTAGGTTCTACAGAAGAAACCGAGATTGGTTCGGTAGAGAATGCCAAAGGTAACGTAGCTTTGACTGCTCTTGAATATGATGGAAACCCTTTGTCAAGTGAAGCCAAATGTATAGGTGCTTTGGAAGATGGAGCAAACGAAACTATCTATTGGTTTGTTCACGACCCACAATTTTCTTCAAGCCCAACAGGTAAGTTAGACTTAATTGTTTCATTAAATGTTGAACAAAATGTTTTAACGTATCACATTATAAGTGTTAATGATGGAGGGGGTGTAAACACAACTTTGAATTTTAACGAGGATTATTTAATAACCGGAGTTAATTTTGTAGATTCAACTTTGTTATTTTTTACTGATAATTATAACCCACCAAGGTTTATAAATGTTTTGAGAGGTGGTGATGAAACTAGCGGATATGCCGACCCCTCTACAAACAATACTGTATCCTTAACGGATAATAATGGTTTCCCACAAATATTACAAGAAGCTATTCTTGTTATAAAAAAACCGCCGTTAAATTCACCAATCGTTACTCCTCAAGCAACTGCTTCACAAAATAATTTTATTGAAGACAGGTTTTGTTGTTTTGCTTATAGGTATAAGTATGCTGATAATGAATATTCAGCTACATCTCAATTCTCTAGTCCGGCATTTTTACCCGGTCCATTTAATTATAATTCAGCAACAGGATTGAATGATGGTATGGAAAATACGGCAAATCAATGTGTAATTACTTATAATTCAGGAGGTCCTTTAGTTATCGGTGTAGATTTATTGTGGAAAGACATGGATACGGGAGTTATTAAAGTTATTGAAAAACTTAATAAAGAAGATTTAGGTTTATTTAATGATACCGAATACGATTATACATTTAGCAACAGTAAAATCTTTACGATACTACCCACAAGTGAAATACTAAGATTGTATGACAATGTTCCTTTATTTGCTCAAGCACAAACTCTTATGGGCAATAGACTTGTTTACGGAAATTATATAGAGCAGAGAGACTTAACTACTGCAGGTGGTCAGCCAACTCAATTAAGATATACAACGGAACTTGTGTCAGACGAAATTGGTCTTGCTGCATTAGAAGATGAAAGTATATCAGGAACCTATCAAATAAATGGAACTGTAACTATAGCTGAGTCTGTTTTATCCATTGACTTTGGGGACATAGGAACTCCTTTATCACCGATACAGTTTACAAAAGACTCTTCGTTTAGTATTCAACTAAATTTTGACCACTCACAATTTACCGGTCAACAACCTTTTCCTACAGAAACAACACAAAACAGTGAAATATCTTTTGATTTTATTTTACAACAAGATTATGCAAATCTAACCGAGTTAGTCAATAGCCAACAATTCCAAGATAGAATAGGAACTGTTACTACAATTCAACCCATGGCAGACGCTTGTGATGGTGGAACTTTTACTGATGAATTTAATTGTATTATACCTCAAACTTTAGACGCTCTTACTAAATTTGATAGTGGTATTACAAGTGGAGGTCAACCTTTATTGATATATCACGTTGCAGGAAGTCAAATATTAAATATACAATTATTAGCCGCAGAATTTGTTGACGACCCTACAGGTGCTGCGATTACTCAAAGAGTTTTTGAATATTATAAAATATCGGCAGGAGATGTGGTTTACCAACAAATAGGTAATCCAAGAAGTTTACATTCCAACAGAAGTTATGAAGTGGGTATTGTATATATGGATGATTTTAATAGAGCAACTACAGTTCAAGTTAGCGAAAACAATACCGTAAGTGTTCCATGTGCAAAATCAGACCTTCAAAACCAAATTAGAGTTAATATACCAACACAACAAATTGCACCATCTTGGGCAACACGATATAAGTTTTGCATAAAAGCTGATAAAGAAGGAGGGTTTAACGTATATAGTAATTTCTTTTTTAGAGACCAATCTTCGGGGTTTGATTACTTTTTACTTGAAGGGGAAAATGCTCAAAAAATTGATGAAGGAGATATATTGCAAGTAAAAACTGACACAACCGGTCCTTTGAATAGATGTGCATTCGCTACTGTCTTAGAAAAAAAATCTCAACCAAGAGAATTTATTCAACCCCCTCCAACAGATGCAGGTGGTGTAGAGATACCCTTAGTTTCAGGAGTATATATGAAAATGAGAGCTAATGAGTTTTCTATTACTCAGGACGAAACACCTGTAGTAAACCCCGGTAGAAAATCAAGTAAAGGAAGCGGTTGTAGAATTATTAATTATCCCGTAACAATAGATGACCCTGCTAATCCGGGTACCTGTATAGATTATACTATACCTGCAGGTTCACGTGTTAGAATTTTTATTGAAAACTTTAGAAATGGTAAAAACAATGTATCGAGAAGAAGTTTTATTTCAGAGGGTACTTATGTCGCTTCTCAAGATTATGATAATTTTCAAGATTGGTTTAATGGTGACAACATTGCACAAGCAATAACCGGTAACGGAGATGACAGTGGAACAAATGTAGAGTTTGAATATATATCAGGTCCTAATGGCGGTAACAACTTAGGTAGTTGTAGTGTAGGTAGATTTTATGCAGGGTTTAGGGATATAAATGGATGTACTGTCTTAACGTTTAAAAGTACAAAAGGTTATTCAGGAAGCAGAAAAAATACTCGTTTAACAATTCAGATTGAAGTTATTAGAACTGCAAACTTAATTGCTTTTGAGACGAAACCTCAAGATGCTTTACCTGATGTTTGGTATGAGAGTGCTATTTCATACCCAATAATACAAGGAACTGATAAGTGTGAGTTTAGTTTACAAGTTGATACAGACGAACCTCAACCTATTCAATTTGATTACTTAGATTTAAACAATGCTGCAGCTTCAGTTATTGTTCAACCAAGCCAAACAATTACAGGTATAAGTGGTATTTGTGGAAGTATGGCAACAAACCCTTCCACTCCACCTGTTGATACTGCAAATATAACAATAGATAGTTTTCCATTAGCTGAAGGTACTCACACAGGAAATGTTCAAAATCAAAGTTCAAGTCTTCCTGCAATAATAGATACAGAGTTTTTCAACTGCTATTCTATGGGTAATGGGGTTGAAAGTTTTCAAGTATTAGATTCAATAAAAGGCAAACCTCTTGAGTTAGGAAATCGAGTTTTTTCTACCAACAATCAAGACTATCAACAAATGTTTAGATTTGCCGATTTAACATACAGTGGTGTGTTTAATGATGAGTCAAACGTAAATAAATTAAACGAGTTTAATCTTGGTTTATTAAACTTCAAACCTCTTGAAGAAAGTTTTGGTCCCGTACAGAAACTAGACGCAAGAGAAACAGATATTCTTACATTACAAGAAGATAAAATATCTTATGTTCTTGCCGGTAAAAACTTATTATCAGATTCTGCAGGAGGAGGTCAAGTAGCTTCTGTTCCTGAAGTTTTAGGTACTCAGATAGCTAGAATCGAAGAATATGGTATTAGTCATAACCCTGAAAGTTATGCTAAATGGGGTCCCAATAAATTTTTTACAGACGCAAAACGAGGAGCAGTTATTCAACTAAAAGGTAACTCAGGACAAAGCGAAGCGTTAGCAGTTATTTCAGAATCAGGTATGCGTTCTTGGTTTAGAGATTTATTTTTAAATTCTTTCAATACTCAAAAATTAGGAGGGTACGACCCTTATATGAATGAGTTTGTATTAAGTGCAAATGAAGAACCGTTACCTATAGACATACCATGTATTGAGTGTGGTATAACAAGAACATTGTCAGTGACATCTCAAAACTCTAGCACTTTTTGTGTAGATGTTGGTAGTCTTGTAGGTAATGTTGTTGTGGATTACAAGGTGATTAACAACTCAGGAAGTTTTAGTGTTGCGGCTGAATACAACGGTGTTTCATTTGGTTCAGGTTCTACAACTACTTCAGGCTCTTTTATTGTAGATAAAGATACAGTTTCAGAAGATACTATTGACATTGTAGTAATAGCTGCAGGTTCTGTAGATTTAGAGGTTACTGTAAATTGTCCTTCAAAAAAAGAAATTACTATTATACAAGTTTGTTATTCTTTAGATGCTGATGCAGGTAAATTCATTCATAATGAATATAGTTGGATAGATGGAGCTTTTGTTTCCCCATTACATAGTTCTCAAGTAGAGTTAGCTAGTGGCAATCAAAACCCTTTAATATCTCAATACGAACAATTGTCCGGTCCACAAGGAGGAGGCTTCATTCCTTCAGATACTGCTACAGTTACTATCACATCCAACAGAATACAACCGGTTGATGATTATGTGTTTGACCCTAGTATAGATGAGTTATTGTATTTAAGAACAAATACTTTTTATGCAAACACACCAAATGATATGGCTGCTTTACTAGCGGCAGCTACAAGAGCCACTCCAATTTTAGGTGGACCTAATGCTTATCAAGCAGACTTTGCTATGCCAAATACAGGTGAGGACTTTTTATATTTATTATATAATTATAGAAGACCAACTGCAATAGAACTATGTTTAGGAACGAGTCAGTTTGATGCTTGTTGTGATTGTTCAGCAACTCAGTTGTTAGTAAGAGAATGTACTGCTAGTTTAAATACTACTCCACAAGAATATGTAATAACTCAGACACAAGGTTTAGTAGTAGGTTCTTTTGTAGAAATTAATTTAGGCGGAGCAGGATGTGTATATGAAGTTATACAAAACTCAACGGACGCTGCAAACGCAAGTGTTACGACGGTTAGAAGCGATATAACAAACTGTAATCAAGTTTGTCAAACTTATACTGTTGCTAACATTTCAGGTTCGCAACAAACATTAAATTATGGAGACTGTGAAGGAGCCTTACAATCCATTGTTGTAGACGCAGGTTCAACCGAAACTATCTGTGCTACATCAATCTCCACTTATTCAGTTTTAGATTTCACCGTTACAAAAACTGATTGTATTTGTTCTGTATTACCTCCTAGCAGTGTGGTTGATATTGAAAAATGTAGTGCTATAACCCCTGCAGTAACCTCTCATGCAAATGAGGATAAATTCCAACTAAGTGTAGGAGACTTTGTAACAGTAAATGACGGTACAAGTCCTGCTTGTGTGTGGAAAGTTACAAACATAAACTCAAGTGCTACTGCGGTATATGATGTTCAAACTGTTGTAACATCTATAAGTGATTGCTCAGACCTTTGTCAAACTTATCAATTAATTAATACGAGTCCTGATACTCCTACTACTATTGATTATGAAAATTGTAATGGTGAAAATACTCAAGAAATTGTTGGTATTGGAGAAACATTTAATTTCTGTGCTACAAGTTCGCCGTTTGCTATTTCAGGAGGTTCTCATACCATAACACAAACTGATTGTGTTTGTGCCCTGACTCTATATGAGGCAGATATATGTGAGATTCAAAGCACTAATAAACCAACGAGCTTGACTGCGACAGTGGTTATTCAAGACACTTTAAATCAATTATCTATTGGCGACCATATATTTATTGGTGGTTGTGCTTATCAAATTACTAAAGTTTATACAGGAACAGATAGCCCGGTTAGTTTTGATTCTTTCTCAACTTCATTTAATTGTAATCAACAATGTAACACATATACAATTACTAACAATAACAATTCTGACAGAAATGTAGGTTATGTGGATTGTAGTGGAACAAATATAAGTTTAGTTGTACCTGCAAATTCAAGTGTAGATGTTTGTACTCAAGTAGATATTGTTTCACAGATTTCAGACAACATTGAGGTTCAACTTACAGGATGCGGTTGTAACGTGCCTGATAATTTTGAAATTAGACAATGTAGAGCTGATGGAGTAACTGCTACAAAGATTATTGCTTCTAACACTTTGAAAATAGGAGATTTTGTAACCATTATTGGTTTACCTGATTGTATATGGGAAGTTATAAGCACAACATCTCAATTACCTACGGCGACCTTCAATACACTTGAAGATAATATTACAGACTGTTCTCAAGTTTGTCAAGAGTACACAGTATTTAATAGCACTGCGAGTCCTCTAGTATATGGATACACAAATTGTGCGGGACAAACCGTTAACGTTTCAATACCGGCAGGTGGCACCATAACTGTTGCAGCTACGGCTTTGACCACCGCTACAGGAGTGGTATTGACTTTAGTTGATTGTGTGGTAAATAATTTAGAAGTTACTCAGTGCAGATTAGACACTCCCGGTGGAGTTACCGAGGTAGTTCCTGCAGAGACTTATCAAGTTGGTGATTTTGTTCATCTAAGTAACAACCCTAATTGTGTGTGGGAGGTTACAGATAGAGTTAATGCTAACGTAACCGGAGTAACGATTACAGGTATAGCCACAACACCAAAAGGTACACCTTTAACTAATTGTGACCAAGTTTGTCAAACTTATGAAGCATCAAATATTGGAAATTCATCTGAAACATATTTATATCAAGACTGTGACGGAAATCAGCAAAGTATAACTATTGAAGCAGGTCAAACAGAAATAATATGTGTAAGTGCATCTCTTCAACAACCACAAGATATAGATTTATTGTTGACTGATTGCGATTGTAATGTTACTCCACCTGCAACTAATTACGCATTAAGAGAATGTTCTGAAGAATCTAACCCACAAACAGTGATTGCTGCAAATAATTTAGGCGGCATTACAGTCAATGTTGGAGATTTTGTAAATTTACAGGGTAGTCCAAATTGTGTGTGGGAAGTATTGGCAGTTAGTAGTCAATCCGCAACAGAGGTTATTGCGTCCATTTCTACTGTTACTGAGTGTTTTGAGGTTTGTCAACAATATACCGTAACAAACACTACTTCACTTTTGATACAGGTTGATTATGTAGGATGCTTTGGGGCTAGAATAATAACAGATAATATACCTGCGAACGGAAGTCTTGACCTTTGTGTAAGAGAGTTTGTAAGTCTACCACCGGGTATAACTATAGTAAAAACAGATTGTCAATGTCAAGAATAATAATATGGCTGCATTAGGAAATTACTTTATAGACGGTTCAACTTTACAAGTTGCAACTGCGGTCTTTACTACAGACGAGATGACTACTGCCGCACCCGATGGTTTCTATTCTGATGGTGTAGTTGTACGAGAACAAGTAAATGGACTTCTAACAAACACAGTGGTTTGCCCATCTTGCGTTTTCCCTTGTGGTCAAGCTATTTTTGCAAATGGTGGTCAAGGAATATATGATGTGACTTTTTCTGCAGGTAGCTCTACCGGATGTATAATTATTTATTTTAACGCTCAATCGGTTCCGGATGGTATTAGGGTTTTATATAATAATCAATTTTATAATGAATTAACAAGTGCTTCATTTGGTTACTTAGCTTCTGATACTCCCAACTCTGACCATTATACTTTTATTGGTGCTCAGGGTAGTGACTGTAGTATTGGGGCTACTTTAAATGGAGGAGGATATAGCGGTCTTAATACTTTTGAGTTTAATGGAAGCGGGTTTACAAATACAGGAAGTCAAGGAATTGTAACAGGTGATTCAGGAGATGTAAAATTAACTGCTGCTAGTCCGGGATATTCAACCTTGTATATACCCAAACCATTTAATGTACCCGAAAATGTAACAGTACAAATTTTTGGTCCTTGCACGGGAACGCTATGGAATCTAGAAGTTAATTGTCCTATCGACCTCACAAGTGTTCATACTTCAGGTTTAGCACCGGGTCCTTGTTTGACAGAGAATTTACCAAATGATTACTACAACATACCAAATAGAGGTGGTACTGCAGGAGACCCACAGATAAATGAGTTTTTTGTTCAAGACCCTCAAGGGAATACTAAAGTTCCTGCGGGTCAATATGTAATTGAAGTTGGAAGCCAAAGAAGACAAATTACAGTAAGCACAGATGGAATAATAACCGCAATGACTGTTTGCACTTAAAATTAAAATTATGTCACAAAATTATACTTTAACATATAGCGAAACTTCAAAAGGCTTTCCATCATTTTATTCATTCTTCCCTGACTATATGATTGGAATGAATCAATTCTTTTACACATTTAAAGGCGGTAATTTGTTTCGTCATAATGTCAACACTAATTACAATACTTTTTATGGGACAACTTATGAATCTACAATATCAAGCGTTTTTAACGAAGCTCCTGTAGAAAATAAAATATTTAAGACCATAAACTTAGAAGGTGATGACGCTTGGACGTTTGAAGGCAATACAGACATACAAAACAATGGTTATATTACTGCTGATTGGTATGAGAAAAAAGAAGGTGATTGGTTTGGTTTTATAAGAAATAACAGTGATACAGGTGCTCAAGTTACTCAAGGTCAGTTTGAATTGCGTTCTTTACAAGGAATCGGTAAAAGTAATGTTGTTGTTAATGACCCTTTAGGCACAACAATAGATTTCCCTTTTAGTGTAGGAGGTTTAAATTCATTAGTAAGTATTGGTGATAATTTATATTTTTCACTACCACCGTACGATACTCCACAATTTTGTGGTGTCATTACTGAAATTTTAGTGGACGGATATGTAGGTGGTGGTTATCCTAACCCTATAAATCAAATTACTGTTGACCCAACAGTAGTAGGTGCCGTTCCTATTCCTATCCAAGACGCATATTTTTTAGCAATTAAAAACCCTATAGCAGAATCACATGGTTTACTCGGGCATTACTGCGAGTTTAAACTTACATTACCGGCTACTACCGCAATAAATGCATCTGAGCTTTTTGCAGTAGAATCTGAAGTGATGAAATCTTTCCCTTAAATTTTATTATCTTTGTAGATAAATGGAATTAAATATAAGACCATTAAAAGACGATGATTATGATACCATCCTCGTTGGATGGTGGAATGATTGGAATTGGAATCCACCGCAAAAAGATTTTTTACCGGAGAACGGTACAGGTGGGTATATGATATTAGATGGAGACGAACCAATATGTGCAGGTTTCATTTATACAACCAATTCAGGTGTTGCTTGGGTAGATTGGATTGTGTCTTCAAAGACATATCGCAAAAAACCTCATCGACAAAATGCGTTAAAATGGCTTATAGATAGTTTAGAAAAATTAGCAAGGAACACAGGGCATAAATATTTATATGCACTGATAAAAAGTAAATCTTTGATAGAACTATACCAAACACTCGGGTTTATAAAAGGTGATGTTTATAACTCTGAACTAATAAAAAAATTATAATATGGCAGCGTTCACAACTATAGCGGTAGGTGCAAGTTTAGCTATTTCTGCGGGAACTGCAGGTGCTTCTTTTGCACAAGCAGGTGCAGCAAAACGAAAACAAGAACAAGCGGAACGAGAGGCTAGAAGAAAAATGGCAGAAGCTCGTAGAAAACTTGAAGTTAATACTATGGAAGATTTAGGTATTAACAAAGAAATATATGATATTGAACGTGAAAACGTTTTAGTTCAAGCTAAAGGTGCTACTCAAGCAGGTGTTGAGGGTGATGCTAGAGGTGCTGCAGCAACTGCAGGTAGAATACAATTAGCAACTCAAGCAGGTCAAAGACAAGTAAGAGCGGCACAAGAGCAAGAGTTAAACAGAATAGAAGAGTTAGTGGCTAAGGAAGAATCTAGGCTTAGAGATTTAGGTGTTCAGTTAGACTTACAGGAAGTAGCAGGAGCACAACAGGCAGCAGCCGATGCCGAGAAACAACGACAACAAGCCATTCAACAAGGTATACAAAGTGCCGGTGCAGCAGTTCAACAAGGTTTGTCATTGGTACCTCTCTTTTCACAAAATATTGGTGCACAACGAAAAGCATTTGGTGAGTTACAATTTACTGATGAGCAATTGAAAGAAATGGGTCCCTTTGATGGTCTTGGGGCAGTTCCTGAAGGGGCAACTTCAAACTTTAATCCCAAAGCAGTACAGGACCTTAGTAGGAAAGAATTTAAAGCATTTAAAAGAGGATTAACTACAGACCAATTTAATAAGACTTTTGGCAGTGAACAATTTAAAACTGCTTATGATAGATTGAAGCCACAAGGAGTCGCAAATCCTTTTGGTATGCAATATGGTTCAGCACCTATGGACCCTGAAATGATGAAACAATTCATGATGTTTCAACAAATGATGAATCAACCAAATCAATAATCTATGACTTATTTTAAGTATGTAGAAAGAGACGTTAAAGACCAAATCAATTGGGCAGAAGTTGGTAAGGGAGTTACCGATATGCTCAAGGCAGAGACTATTGCTCGTGAAAACGAAAAAGCAGCAATCGCTGAACGCTCAAGAAAGTTTGGTGAACAACTTTCAAATGCTCCAACCGGAGACTACGATGCAGGTAATACTTTCATAGGTGATTATAGTAACGGAATGCAGGAGTATAGGCTTTTGCAAGATAGACTACTTCAAACAGGTGAGTTATCTTTACGTGATTACACTCGTAATCGTCAAAACAATACAAGTGGAACAACTCAAATGTTTGACCTTGCCAAAGAATACCAAGCAGAATATACAGAAAAAATGAAGAGATGGGATGGGGATGAGTCTTCGTTTAGAGAAGTTTGGGAAATGGAACAAACTGAAGGTCTTGCTAATTTAAGAAACGTAGGTGCATATATAAATCCTACTAATGGTGTGGTAAGTATTGGAAAAAGAGATAGCAGCACCGGTGATATATCTAGTAACCCAAGCGATTTTGCTACAGTGCCGGAGCTTAGAAGTAGGCTAAAACAAAAATATGACAGGTTTGACCTTAATGGCTTTGCAGACGCTTCTGCGGATAGTTTAGGTGAAATAGAAAACTCTACAGTTTTTAGAGCTAATGAAGGTCAACTTAATACTATTGTTACAGA
>TARA_R100000773_G_scaffold22815_1_pt1 | contig 33753 bp, 49 predicted proteins | sample TARA_R100000773 | Tara Oceans TARA_R100000773 (sample SAMEA2623365) | marine metagenome | biome: marine biome (ENVO:00000447); feature: surface water layer (ENVO:00002042); material: "saline water (ENVO:00002010), including plankton (ENVO:xxxxxxxx)" | depth 5 m | reverse complement strand
ACAAGAATTTTATATGTAGACATATTCGCTCCTTAAATAACAAGGGGAGCCAAAGCTCCCCCTGCCATCCATCTACTAGGCTGTAGAAAGTGTATCAGCATCAGTGCTGTGTCTAGGCGCACCCTTGATGACGGACGCCGAAATAGGCGTACCGTTGGAGTGTGTGCCTGTGAAATCAGCTTTGACCCTGATGTACTGAGCGCCCCCAACATAACCGATAGTGGTTATCTGGGGAGTTTCCCCGTTGGCATCCAAAGTCAAAAAGATGCCAGACGAATCCACGGCCCCATCAGTAACACTTGTGCTGCTTGTTACGGCAGTAAAAGTGCTGTTATCAGATGATTCTTCAAGGATGAAATCAATCTTTACTGATGAGCTAAGTGTGTCGCCCTCTATCCCTGTATCCACCACAACCGTGGCAGATTCAAAGAACTGGAGATCAACGCCAGTGCCATTTGCGTCAGCAGTGCGTACTGCCGGAGCTAATGACTGAACAGCCGATATGCTATTAGCTAAATCTTTCATGTCGCCTCCGTTAAGAACTAATGTTCTGCTTGACGATAGCCTCAGCCAGTATGACCTGACCACCCACGCGGCGACGAGCTACATATCGGACATTTCCGGTGGTTGCTTGTGTGAAAGGATCACGCAAGACAGCCAGAGCCACACGATCAACGATCATATATGCTCTTCGGAAGTCACCAAACGCCACAGGCTTTGCACTAGCCGCAACGTCAGGCATATCTGTCGCTTCTACATATCCGTAGCCGAGAATTGTATTGGTCACTCCGCCTTGAAGCATCATGCCAGCCTGAAAGACATACTGACCAGCAGTGTCCTTCAGCTTGCGGATGTCCGCCAAGGTTGAGCGATTAAATACGAATACACCCGCACGGCCATATTCAGCTTTGATACTATGCACCAAAGTTATAAGACCGTCCGCAGTCAATGCACCAGCGGCTCCTGAGTTCACAGAGGCTACGCTGCTGTTTGTCAGAAAACCCTCCGGCTTACCTACAGCATCGCCTGAGACAAATGCTGTGCCTTCTGCTTTTGCGAATTGCTCGGCAAATTCAGCTTGCATTTCTGCCTCAAGGTCAAACACTGAATCTTCAAGGTCTTGCTCAGAAATATCCACCAGAGCGTAGTATTCATGCGCTGGTATCTCTTCCAGACCTACAGTGTAGCCAGTTGTCTCACTGCGAGTGCCAGACTCCGCCACCCACTGTGCAGCGAACTGCCCTGTGCGCTTTGGAAGCTGAATGCTACGTTGTGCCGTGGTACGGACGCGAGAGATTGATCGTATTGGAGAAATCTCTGTCACGGTCTTGATTAACTCACGAACATACTCTGGCGGCGCAAGATAGCCACCTGTGGTGTCATTGCTGACGGTCAAAGCCTTCTTCTCATCAGGCTCCAGCCCTTCAATGCCTTTGCGACAATACTTGTCCCAAGCGGCATGGCTTTCGTCAATTTGCTTCGCGCTGAAACCAGAGGAAGGGCGGCGGAGAGCTGTTTCCAGCCTATCCATCTGCTCTTCCATCTTCTCAGCGTGTGCCTTTTGAGCCATCAGTTGCTGATTCACGTTCTCCAGCGAATCCATCTTTGCTTCAATCGCATCAATTTTTCCGTCCAGAAGTGGATCAGTAACACCTTTGGCTATGTTCTCCAGTTTTTCGTCGTAGGACTTTTTGAACTCGTCAAAAGCCTCGCCGTACTGAGAGAGCGTCTTTTTTATGTCTTCAGACATAGGAACTCCTCATAGGTGTTTGAGTTTGCTGGTTAAAGATTGGAGCGATTCAATCACTCCTGCGTTCTCTTCAGCCTCTCGCTGATTAAATGCCTTGTGGACAGCTTTAGCCGCCACTTTGGCCTCTGAACGGGATAATTGGAAAGCATCACGCAGACCGCCTTCCCATTCTCTGATAGACAGCTCATCACCTTTGACCGATCTGACCCTAGCTTTGGGATTCATCGGAAATGTGACCAAGCTGATCTCCATCAATTCTACTTCCTTAATGTTCCGCCGCTTACGGCGATTGTCATATTCTTGACCTTTAGGTGCTACCCGAAAGCCAATGGACAGGCCGTCAAGTGCGCCCATCTTCATCAATTCGTATGCTTCGCGGCCCGCTTGTGTTCCAAGCGCCAGCTTGCCTTTTACTTTAAGGCCATCTTCATCTTCTTTGATGCTCTCAAAGACGCCAATCGGCATATCTGTCTTATGCTGGTAGAGCATTTTGACGCCCTTTGGCCCTGTTCGCCGCAAGGACTTAGCAAACGCGCCACGCATAACCACATCATTTCCGAGGTCTTTGTTGTTGAATATGGAGCCGTACCCTTCAAATGTACCCTTCTCCTCATCCTCGTCATCGTCTTGGTATGCCTTTATGTCTGATCGGAAGTCCAGATATTCCTCTTCTGCTGGCTCATCCTGCTTACCCGCAACATCAATGCCCGTGCGCTCTATGTACTCATCGTGTGTAGCGCATGGCATAAATACTTCGTTGCCGTCCTCATCGTGAGAATGAGTTCCGGTGCAGCCGATCTCCTCCGCCCGCTCCTGTGCCTCCTCCTCTGTCGTGAAGACATCACGCCGGATTTGCTCTTTACTTTCAGCATCCAGACCCTCATCCAGTGCCTTGCAAAGCTCTAGGATGCGATCAACCGGATTTGTTCCATCTGTCATAATGGATTCCTCTGATACAGATTATTATCGTGATTGGCTAATCAATGGGTCGCGTAGCTACGCTGATGGGGATATAAGTTTATACTTCAGTAGCTTGAACTACAACACTATGTCACCTCATCCTCTGGGTCAATGTAAACGATTGCGCACCTGCAGTTTATCACATTGGCCGCACCCCCAGCGGGATCACCAGTGTACTGCATCTCTGTACCATTGGGCATCATGAACGGCTCGTCCATGCCTACCTTTGTGCCGTTCATCTCTGCGTGAGCTGACCGCGTTCGGTCATCGGCTGTAGCTACCCACTCTTTTGTCATATAGACACCGAGATCAGTGCTCAACGACTTATGGTAATTATGCTGGCCATACCCAGCAGCATTATGTATTTCTGTCCTTGCGATGAGAGCTGCTCGTTTCCTACTCACCGCAAGATATTTACGGCTTATCTGACGAGCGACAGCGTCAATACCAAGCCCTTCAGCCTCTAACTCTATGAGATCGTTGAATATTCTGCGTGTCATGGACTGTGTAATATTTGCGAATATAATTTCGCGTGTGGTCATGTATTCGTCCATCCAAGCCGATATAGCTGCCTGTCTGTTGAACCCAAAACCCAAGTCCACCTGTTTGTTGAAGACTGCGTCATACTTTTCATCATTTATCTCTACGATAGTATTGAACAGCCTCTGAATCTCGGCTCTGACGGTCGCGTATATTTCAACCTCTTTGCGGCGGATTGAGGAGTCGTAATCTGGCTGAAGCCCGCTACGTATTTGTCCTACGATAATCCTCGTGTCTTTACGGAATGCTGTGTCTAGCTTTTTTTGCAGCCGCCGTGAGCGTACAGATTGCATGCGCTTCTGCTGTGCAAGGTATTTTCGGGCATTGACTCGTCCCTGCCGGAACTGCCTTATCTGTTTATGCCCAAACTTTTGTTTTCTTGCCGCCCCAGTACTCAACGGCGTGTCCCTCTTTGATAAGTATTTCGCAGATGTTCTCACCACTTGCCGTATGAGGGATCGCCAGTATCCTCCCGTATTTCCCTGTCCCTAAAGACTGTATGTAGACCTCATCACCGCATAGCTCTTTGACTCTTTCCTTTGCGGCTAGCCCAAGCACCTTCTCGGCCTTATTGCGGGTTCTGCTTTCCGGCGTATCAATACCCGCCAATCGGACTTTTTGTTTATGTTTCCAATCATCAAAGCCCTGATCTACGTCTACCACTATCGTGTCACCGTCAATTATCCGCACGACTTTGCACTTGTAGTAATATGTTCGGGCGGTTTCTGTCATTTCTTACTGCTCAATGGATGGCCTTTGGGGAACAGGTCTGTGTCATGCTTCCCGCCTTGGAAACGCCCTGTTCTTAAAGCGAAAAGAAAACTATTGACCCTCGCATACGCCCACTGTTCTGGGCCGCGCACACTTGGTCTGACGCTTGCCGGATTGCTGTTGTAGGCTCCTACACCACGATTGAACACAGCTGTGAGCATTCGCAATGTCGCTCTTTTTGTAGGCTTATCCCCATATTTCTCGTTGTGCTTATCTACTTTGCCCTGCAATCCACGCTTAACAGCCGCTGTGACCTTTTCTTCCAGAGCGCCATATTTCATTGATATATAGCCGTCATCCTCTTTGTCTGGGTCTTTTCTGCCCTCTAGCTTCTTTACGACTTCTAGGATTACATCCTTCATGCCCTGCTCACCAAGTTTAGGGTTAATCGTTCCCCACTTGATCATGGCTACCACACCGCCGATATTGGAGAGGTTCGGCTCTGTTTTCCCGCCGATGAAGGCATTGCCATCGTTGACGGTATGCCGAGCGGCCCATGCCTCGCGCTCTTTGATCCAATCTAGCACTGCTGGTGTTGTAGAGCCTTGTCGCGCTTTTGTCCAAAGTGAGTAAGCCTCATTGCCACGTATGTTCCCTCCGGCTCCCCATACTTTCCGCCCAACAGCGCTATTATCATCTTTCAGAGCCTTGGCAAAGCTGTAACTAAACTGTGGATAATTACTGTTTCTCAGACTGATTTTTTCATCGTCACCGCGTTTCGGGAAATTTGTTTTCTGCTTGCTGTCAATCCGCTCCGTATCATAAAGATCAACCTCCTCCTCATCCTCTGGGTCTTCAGCCTCTGGTGTTTGGCCGTCATTGAGAGCGAATAAGTTAGCTGGAACAAGCAAGTCATCTGCGCCATCTACAGGCGACAAACCTACCATCTCTCTAGCCTCGTTGCGGGTCATGATGCCCTTGTCCACTGCTGCAATGACGTTGCTGTAGATGATCCGCCGCCTCTCAGACAAGGCCGGAATCTTGTCAACATCGTACTCAAATACCAAATCTTCGTTGAACTGTGGCACAAGCCATTCGTTCATGTCGGACTCTACTTTCCGTAGATACGGGATGATTGTTTCCTCATACAGAGCCAGCCGAGCCTCTGCTACGTTGCTGTACGTCTGACTGTCTGGTACGCCTACAAGTTGTGACGGTACGCCAAAACACAGAGCGATGTCTGTTGCGCTCATATGCTTGAGATTGAGAAAGTCCATATCCTTTGGAGACAGGCCCATCTCACGCCAGTCAAAGTCACCTTCTAGCAGTAACGGTCTGCCCGCGTTTTTACTCCCAGTAAAACGCCTGTTCAGGTCTGTAAGTATCTGCTGCCTTTGGGACTCTGATAGCTGCATCTGATAGCCCGCCTCATCTTTTGGCTTAAATATCACCGCACCTGATGGCCTTGCTCCGTTCTCCAATAGATTAATGTTGTGCCTTGTTGCAGAGTTATGCTGATCTACCTCCATCGCTGCCGCCGTTAGAGGTGAGCAGCCATAATAGTCATCCATCGGATGCCACAGCTTTATCTGCTTTAGCTCTGAGAAGCCATTTTCCTGATCTACTTCATAGCTGGCTTTCAGCACCCCGTTTACTGTGTACTCATACTTTTCAGGGAAGACGCCAGCCTTGTTTCCCTTTACCATTATGCGATCGGGTCGGAGTAGATGCATCTCTCGCGGGCCACCCGTACCATTGATGCCTAAAACATATGAGTTACCGGACAGCAGAAGGAAACCAAATAAACTGTTAAAAAATTCTGAGTAGCTTTGTAGAGGGTTTGGGCGCTCCAGTAGCGAGATAAGCGGATGTGACTCAAGAACATCGTCTCCGCTTTTCACCATAAACGGGACTGCAGACGCTCCCTTGCTGATCTCATTGACGCATCGGTAGACGATAGCGTTTTTTAGATAGCCCTCTGTCGCGAGGTCGCCGTAGTTGAACATACGGACTTGAGTGCTATTGATGCCAAAGTAACCGACCATCGGGCCAGTTTCCTTTGTTTCTATCTGTGGTTGACTGCCAGTTAATAAACTCTTGATATTGTCTAAAATCGCCATCAGCTGATTCTCCAAGAAATCTCGCCACGGGATTTATTTAGCTCGGATAAACCCCACACCAGTGCGTCTAGTCTGTCTGGAGATGGCTTACTGCGCTCGCCTGTGTAAGTACACATTTGGGTTTCAAGTTCGGAGAAAACACCACAATGATGCACTCTCCCTTGCTCATACAGCGCCGATATTGGCTCTGCCCTGACCAGCTTGCCCCGCGTGGCATGCACTGACTTAAACCTGACTCCTGTATCAAGAGTGCGTATTAGCTTCTCAACTAGATCGCCGCCATTATTGACTTCGGCAACGATTACGTCAGCATCCCACTGATAGAAGAGGTCAATCGCTTTTTGGCCCCATTGATCCGGCTTATATCTGCCCGACTTGTCATCCAGCACATAATACTCATTATTTGAATCCTTGCCCACCACCACGATGCCCGTCTCATCTGACGATTCGCTTGCTGTGACTGCAGGATCAACAGCTACGATAATACTTGACAGCTTTTCCTGTACCGCTGATAGCTTGATACGCTCTCCGTCTATCAGGGATGGCTTCCATAATGCACCGTCTACATCAGTAATTATTTCAGCGTACAGCTCCTGTCGGCCCATGTTGGTGCCGTCATATTTTTCCCTAAGCATCTTGATTGTAGAGGCAGCAAGATTACCCTCGTTCTCAAATGTGCTGCCTGTCGTAACCACACAATCGTCTCGCTCCACCAATGTCCTTATCATGGGGGTAGGCTTAGGCGTTGTGGTGATTATGCACTGAGGGTTATCGCCTAATCTTAGACCAAACATCAGCTGATCAAAGGCCTCCGGATATCGCCATGCCGCTAACTCGTCACACCATGCCCTGTGAAACTGCGGTCCGCGGAGACGCTCTGGCTCTTGAGCCGCGAACCCTGTGATCTTTGAGCCGTTGAATAGCCTTATCTCTGACGTACTTGACGAATACCCCTTGAACTCTTTGGATTGAGCGAAACACTCTTTCGGGATAAGTGATAGCAATCCGCTAGGGCCGTTGAAGCAAACTCTCCGTAAGTCACCATGCGTTGGTGCTACCACCGCGCACTGTACGCCTGAGTTACGTAGCGCATACAGAGCGATGTCCTGCGCCCCTGTTCTGGTTTTACCCCATCCGCGTCCAGCAAGGATAAGCCAGATATAGTGTTCTGCCCGTGGTGGTAACTGTTTAGCCCTAGCTGTCTTAAGCCAATCAGTGTACAGCGCTATCGTCGCTTTCTCTCCGCTGCTGTGCAACTGAGTCAAGCAATTCCATAGCCTCTCTGAAGGCATTGTTGTCTTTGATGTTTGCATTTACATTGACATTAGTGGTGGCCTCTCCGAGCGCCAGTTTGGCTAGTCGTTGCGCGGATAATGCTGCGTTGGAGAGAGAGTAGAGCTGTGAAGGGTTAATCCCTTTACCGCCGGACTGCTCTGCCTCTTGATTCTTGCGGAGCTGCTGCCCGACTGTCGCCATGAGTAGTTTTGCAAGGCTCAGGCTTGTGTTATCAAACTTTTTGCTCTCTGAGACGAGATTTTCTGCCCGCTCTGCATCTAGGCGGGTCAGATATTCCTGCTGAAACTCTTGACGCTGCTGCTTCCACCCGTCTGTCTGCGCTGCGCGGTATAGGGTGGTTTGTGCTACATCGTGCTTTTTGGCCAGCTCATCAATGTTGAATAGCTTACGCTCACCTGTTTCAGACTCAAATCCTTGCACATATTCAATGCGAATCTTCTCTTTGAGTTCAGCTGTCAGTTTCACTTTCGCGGTTTCCAGTGTCCAATAATTCCCACTTATTTCCCGCGCACTATATTCCGTTACGCTATAAACTGCAAATCAACCTACTTGTACTTCAGTCTAATTCGTATCTCTTCCTCTAGCAGACCCAGCTCCACATAAGCTCCGTTGCTCGCGATTTCCTCCAAGAAGTTTCGGGGAATCGGCACAAAAACAGCGAAGTCGTCTTCGGATACATAATTTGAAGGGTCGTAAGTGAATGCGTCTACTGGTTCGTATCCATCAGCGTAAGCGACAAGATTGTTTTTAGCTGGGCCAACGTCATAAGCGTTCATGACGTAGATACCACCGTCTTTTACAAGCATGAAGCCACAGTCTTCAGTGGTTTCTTCCGTGTAAGGCAGATCAAATGGCTTGCCCATATTTTTGATCGTGCCTTTAGCGAGTTTGGTGAGGTGCTCTGATTTGAATTGCAATGTATGCATCTTTGTAGCTCCTATCAAGTTAATCACAACAATTTACGATACCTATTATGTCTGACGCTAAATGAAAAGCAACCCTTTTCGGAATAAATATCAGTGGTGATTATGACCGGACAGCTTGTGGTTTAAACCTCCGAGTAATCTGCCGATAGCCGCCGTCACGGTACACCACATCCACAATGTGCCACCACTTTCTTCCCTTGGTCTTGAGGTATCCTACGCGGAAGCCCTCATCCCAGTACGTCACTAGCTCCCAGCCGTTTCGCTTAGCCTCGCGCTTCAGCTTGTTAAGGCTCTTTGTCCACGGATAAGTATATTTATGCCTCTTCATAATGTTTTCACCCCTTAGCCCAGTAAGTGCCGATACAGTAACGGCGACAGTCCCACTCGTCCACGACATAGCCATGGTCAACGCAAGTCAGGTGACGGCGCACGTGCACCACTGCTTTTTTTGGAGCATCGGCCCAATCTGCGAATCGGATAAGTTTGCCTCTGGAGTTGCGAGGCGGCTTCATTTTGATCCAACCTTTCCGGCTGAGGTAAGTCTCGTAGACTTTAGGGCAGTTGGGGTATGCGCCTATTTCCATACCAAGCTCCATCAGGTCTTGGAAGGCTTCAGCGTAAGGGATGTCCATCGCAAAACTGATGGCTCTGATGACGCAGTCGTTTTTGAAGGTTTTGCAAATCCGACCGCCTTGCATTTTTTGAAATTTCATATGACTCCTCCTAATTTACAAGACTAATTATGCGTCATCTATATACAATAAACAACACCTTTTTTCACAAAAAAACAAAAAAAAGATGAAAAAATATCAAAAAAACCCGTTTCGGGTGTTGCTTTTCTTAACGAAGGCGACATAATTCAATCATAAATTGATTAGGAGTCACTATGAAAACGCCACGAATCACCAAAAACCTTTTTCTTGGATGGGACACAGAAGACCTCATCCAGCATCTGGATTACCTCACCAACACCAAGCGACGAAATGCTCAGGTTGCAGCCAAATGTAACCGACCCTTCAACGATGCAGATAGACATGCTGCCAGTTTGATCAAAGAAGTTCTAGCGGAGCGCACATGAGCGACACTCAATATTATCCCTGCAAAAAGTGCGGTGGCAGTGGCGTTGTTTGGCGTCACTCGCACGTCATGGGCGGCGAGTGTTTCTCATGTCACGGCACAGGTAAGAAGCGCCGTATGAAGCGGGAAAAGGTTTGGAGCACATACTGGCAGGTTTCATGTCCAGCTGACGGCACAGTCTATAATAAGCCTGACTGCTTCTTCGCTACAGAGGCGGAGGCGCAGGACTTTGCCAAGGCCGTAGCTGGCATGCATCTCTCGGAGCTTGTCGTGAAGGAGAAGCAGACTTACAAGATCGTATCCACACCGCGATAAAACGGAAAGAGGGGGAAAGCAAGATGAGTGACATCCATCCGAAAGGCGGTAAGCTACTACGCGCAGTTATAAGTATGCCTCAGTGCCAGATTGACCGACAGGTAGATAGCTTACTCAAGATGTACCCACACATGACGAGGGAACAGGCCGAATTAGGTCTAAGTAAAGAGGGTCGTGAGGTGTACGTCAATAACATCTATCAGGTGCAAGTATACCGTGGCCGAGAGGCTGACGAGCTAGTACACATTGAGGCGATGAAGGGTAGGTGCACGTGGCTATCTATCAAGCGCAAAGATAAGCGCCCTGTAAATAACTGGCAGGATATGCAGACCATAAAGAATCGGCTAGTCGGCGTGGAAAGAGATGCGTTCCAGATATTTCCTGCCGAGAGCCGCATGGTGAATACTGCTAACCAATATCACCTGATCGTGCTACCAGAGGGGCAAGCATTGCCATTCGGATGGGTCAACGGTCGGACTGTGTTGACCAAAGATGTGGAAAATGAAGCTGGCCCAAGCCAATCATATAGAGGAGAAAGATAAATTATGAACTATCCTGACCCATCGTGGCATAGCACGAAGATTGAGGAGATGTCTCAGAAAAGCACGGAGAGCCTCAAATACATTCGGGATGACGCGGCAAGAGCTGCTCTGGCGGGTGAATCTATAGATAATCCTAAAACATCTCAATACTGGGACGAATACCATTATGCTTGTATGGAGCTGAAAAAGAGGGAATCAACATGAGCGAGCGAGAGATAGCTATATTTACGACGAGCAAACAGGCTCTTGAGGAGGCTGTTTATTGCGCAAATAACGAGACTAAGTATTACTCCATTATTAATTATGGCGTTAACTTTGGCGTAATACCGCATGCGAAAGTACTTCCAGAAGACATCATATATGAAACGATAGTTCCTAAGGAGCTAATGAGATGAGCCTTGAGTGCCTAACTGCTGCGCTTAAGGTTGATGGTCTTACTCCCACAAGAAAACTGATTCTGGTCATATTGGCTAACTATGCAGATGAGGCGGGAACTTGCTACCCAAGCCACAAGCACATTGCGCAAATCGTAGGCCTAAAAGATCACAAAGGCGTTCAGAAGATCATAAAAGAGTTTGAGTCCATCGGGCTTCTGGAAATACAGCCACGATTCACTGATCATGGGGGTCGGACTAGCAATAGGTATCACTTAAAACTCCACCCTTACCGTGCAGATCACCCCACCCCCACCGTGTTAGTGACCCCTAATACTAAAGATGAAACTAAAGATGATAAATACTCTGATGCGTTTGAAGAGTTTTGGGCCGTCTATCCGCGCAAGGTCAATAAATACGCGGCCTTTAAGAAGTTTCAGAGGTTGAAGGAAAAAGAGCTGTCTGAGATTCAGAACGCTGTGCGTAATTTCGCTCAATGTTGCTTGGACAATCAAACAGAAGAACAATTCATACCCCATGCCGCGACATGGCTAAATAATAAGAGGTTTGAAGAGCATAAAAATAAGCCGATCAAACCAATACCTAGTAAAAATTTCATAGCGGGTTAAGGATGAGCGAGTCATATTATATTGATGAGAATGTAACACTAACAGAAGCGCTACAAAGAAATCAGATTCAGCCAAAGACCATGGTTGTAGGGACACAGAAAATAAAGTGCCCACAATGTCAGGGGTTCAATGGAGGTCACAAATATTCAGATAATCCGTTATCGCTCACCATCAAGGACGATGCGAATGCAGTCTGGCATTGCCATCATTGCGGGTGGTCAAGCCATGTTAGTAAGCAAGGTAAGAGGCTGACTAAATATAGAGCGCCTGAGTTCAAGAAGCCAAAAATGAATCAAGACTCCGACAATCGTGACATGCTCAAATATATGAAGGAGCGTGGTATTTCTAACGCCATCGTAGAGAAATACAAACTCTACCAGCAGGGCGAGTGGTTTTGTTTTCCATATTTCAATGAGCTTGGTGAACTGACGAACGTCAAAAGCCGGACAAAGGATAAGAGGTTTAGGCAAGAATCTGACGCCAAATCAATCATATACAATTACGACAACATACATAATAAGGACACAGTAATCTGGGTAGAGGGCGAGATGGATGTCCTGTCATTTGCTGAGATAGGTATTGACTACGCCACCACACTTCCGAACGGCGCTCCAAAAGAGTTTAAGGGGAAGCCTGATGACAAAAGGTTTTCTGCTTTATCTCACTGCCCTCTAAACTTAAAGAAGATCATTATTTTTACAGATAACGACGAGTCCGGCAGGGCGTTGCATCAAGAAATATTGCATAGGTTTGGCAAGGATATAGCGTGGAAGGTCAAAATACCTCAGGGGATAAAAGATGCTAATGAGCTGCTAGTTAAGCAGGGACCACAAGCTCTTCAGGAAGCTATTGATAATGCGGTCCCGTATCCTGTGGATGGGCTTTACACAACCCGTGATTACTATCATCAAATACATGAGCTGTATGACGGCAACTATGACAAGCCTCTAGAGATCGGAGTGCCGTCCATAGATGGTCTCTACAAAATAATGCCATCTACCTTTCACGTGTGGACAGGCATACCGAATCACGGTAAGTCAATGTTTCTTGATTACGTGCTTTTGAAGCTAGCGCGTAAACATGGCCAGAAGTTTGCTGTGTTCAGCCCAGAACATAGCACTCAGATGCATATCCGCCGGATGGTTCAGATGATATCTGGTAAGGCGTTTGATGAAGGGTTCAATCAGCGCATGGACAAAAAAGAGCTTAATGAAGCCTTAGCATTCCTATATAAACATTTTTACTTCATTGAAACACGGGATAGCGTTCCAAAGATTGATTTGATATTAGAGATCGCTAAAAGTTCTGTGATGAAGTTTGGGGTCAATGGATTGGTGATTGACCCTTACAACGAAGTGGATGCCTCTAGAAATAATGGTAAGCGCGAAGACGAGCATATTAGGGACTTTATCTCCCTGTGTAAGCGATTTGGTAGAGTGCACGATTGCACGATTTTTGTCGTTGCGCATCCCACTAAACTACAGAAATCAAATCAGGGTCGGTACGATCCACCATCTGCCTATGAGATTAGCGGCGCAGCACATTGGCATAATCAGGCAGATGCTATCGTGACTATCCACAGAGATTTTGACCAAAACACCACTACCTTTATGACCCGAAAAATCAGAGAGCAAGGGCTATACGGCCAGATAGGGCAAGCGGAATTCGTCTACGACTTCAATGATCGGACGTACAAAGAAAGGGTAATGTCAGATGATGACTGGTCATACTATAGCGACAGAAGATACGCCGATTAATATATGCGTTCATACCGCGCGACGATATATGGTGAATGCCAAAGTAAGGCTAACTCTCGCAGGATCGTCTTTCATGGCGGTGTCCCGCGAGTAATTAAATCTAAAAAAGCAATGGTATTCGCGACGGATATCAGCAAACAGATACTGCGTAAGCCCTTTCTAGAGGGTTCTTTACACGCCGACATAAAAATCTACTACAAAGACAGAAGGCCAGATTTAGACCCATCCCTGATTCTTGATGGGCTGCAAGATCGTTGGTACAAAAATGACAGACAAATAATGAAAATCACCTGTGAGAGATACTTAGATAAGGCGCTGCCGAGATGTGAAGTGACTGTCAGTGAGCTAAACTGGGATGAGCATGACCCAAAACGGAATCAATGACCAAGCCATGATATAAGTTCAGCGGCTAATGCTATTGTTTTATCCTCAGTCCGCAAAACGTATGTTTCAAAATTTTTTTGAATCTTAGGGTTTAACTTAATATTGTTAATTTTCGTCTCCCTGCCTCTTAAAAATACTTCTGTCTGGGTATCACCCCTTGATTTATGTCTCTCAGAAAGTGTTTGAGGGTCAGCTTCAAGAATTACTATCTTAGTATCAAAAGTTTCCAAAAGACTGATGAGGTTATTGGCTGTGAAGAGCCTATCACCTTCAAAAACAACATTCGTGAGCTGCCTGTTTATATAAGAATCATAGTGTGTCTGAACGGCCATGGACAATCGGTCAGTTCCTGAGAAGGTTTCACCATTTTCATAGACCCCAAGCACAGCGGTATCATCTTTTACTAGGCCTCGTAGTAGCCCGTATTTTAACTTTTGGTTAGGTTTCAGAATATTAAGCATAGCTTTGACGAGTGTCGTTTTCCCTGTTGCTGGCACACCACCGATTGCTATCGCTTTCATGCGTACTCTCGTATAAACTTTTCAGCGAGATACGGATAAATCATTAGGCCCATCTTCCAGCCACCTGTCATTACCCATACTCTCCTACTGATCCTTTCTAAGTGACCCATTTTGGGATTGTGCGCATTGACGCCAACATAAGGTCTCATGCCGAACACTATCTCAGCAGGATTAATGAGACCGAAATATTCTCTAGCCCTGTTCAGGCTCTTATTAATGTATGTTTCCTGATTTTTGACGTAATTTTGATGTTTTATCGCGACACTGTCGCCGAACCATATTCTGTCCTCATCAAACTGAAAGACCTTAAAATGTTTATGGGGGATAGGCATAAGCATCATCGGTTCTTTTTTCCAAGTACCATTGAACAATAAGCCATGGCCGGAGAGTGAGTTGAGGCTGGGAACAGGGACTAGCTCGTTGCAGAACGCGCCAGCACAAACGATGGTAGCGCCTTGCTGAAACCCATTATTTTGGGTCTGAACGCCCTCATCAGAGACAGCCGTCACGCTATCCTTAATGTGATCTACAAGAATATTTTTTGGTTGAACACGATAGGACTTAATCAGGTTCTTGTTACGAAAATACACCTCATCTACCTGAACTGTGTCCTTCAGAACTCGTTTACTTACCTCCGCGATCTCATGCCCTAACCGATCAGCCCATCCAAAACTAAAGATATTTTCACTATACGGTGAAGCGGCATAGGAGTTTCTTTCATCAAATATTCTAGTTTTTATCTTGTTTTTAGCAGCAATCCGCTCAACAAAGCTACCCGCTAAGCCAGCCCCTACAATGTTAAGAGTTTCGGCAGGCATGGCTTTAACTCCTTAATATCAGAATATTCCGTTTTGTCTATGCACTTATGAAGGTCAGCTATATCCTCCCCAGCCTTGTAATGACCGTGGTAGTAGCTGTGATATTTACACAGGCATGTTTCTATCTCTTGCATGTTGATTTTGCGCTCATATTCGGGAGGCGCTAAAGATTGCAGTAATTTAGCATCGCGTAGTTGATCGTAGACCTCCTCCATAGACTCCGAGTACAGACCGTCAGTAACCCTCCGATGAAGCTCTTCATTCTCCCCAGCGACTAGGAGCATGCCTCTTATCGGATATTCATAGGCCAGCCGGAAATCTACACGCTCAAAGTCAAAATTAAATCCAAGACAGCAATTTAATAGGTCTAGTATCTTCCATGCCGCCCACGGCCCAACGCCTTGAAACTTCTGCAGCTGTTTGAGCGCAACATTCGCATCATGATGAACCTTACTAAACATGCGGTAAAACCCACCATGAGACTGTGCATTGCTGTACAAGGCATGCCAGAAAAGCTCTGCATTTGGCTTATGCTTTCGCCTTTCTGAGCCGTAATCTAGTAGACTGAAATGTCTTCCGTGGATCAGAAATTCTAGCTCTCCAATGCTGTTATAGATGACACTTTTAGCCGCGATCCATTGCGCCTTTCGCTCCCTGTCCCAATCAAGAGCCTCACATGCTCTATTGATAAAAATATAATCAGGGTCAAGATCACCGCTTTCTATCAACACCTTACTGAACTGCACGAAGTTCATTGCAGCTTATCACCTAGCTTCCTATTCTGGACGCGCTTTAACTCTGCTTCTGCTGAAAGGCATGCATGCATGTGCTCTCGGTAGTAACAGACAATACTGATACGCTCATAAGCTAGCTGCGCATGTATTTCGGTGTTCGCATGATACTCATGGACGTTGAAGAAACAGACATCCCCTGTCCTGACGTCAAATGCACAGCGATACCGAGGTATGACCGTGTAACCACCAGTGTATTTTCCTGCTTGCAGGACTGCGAGATTGCCTAGACCGCCTTGATAGTCTCCGGCGTCTGTGTGAAGTGCTGTGCGAAAATTTTTATTTACCGTGATCGTTGTGAACACAGTGTCTTTAATCATGAAATCAGGGTGGGTCTGATCTGATATTGCCCTCTGTGCGCTGTATTTCTCCGGACACGCCTCTGAAAAAAGGTCTGATATCCTCTTAATGTAGGGATAGGCTGTCTTAAACTGATTAAAATTTTTCTCATACCACGCTGTTTGACGGCAATATGGGAATCTTGCTGTGCGATCAAAGTAGCCTACGATGCCAGAGTTTACGCTATTTGCTCTGGTCGTATTACTCAGAGTGCCATCTTTTTTTATGATTCTCAGGCGTGTTTTTTCGTGAACGCCTTGAAACTCTGACTTGGTCTCTTCATTGATGATTCCACCCGCCATCCCACGATTACTCGTAGGCGTTGCTGCACTTCTCAATGCTGGGTACGCTGCTGCACAAAGCCTCTTATCAATCGCGCCTTTTCTAAAGAAAAACAATGGATTACCAAGCTCATCATAAGCGTCACAATCTGTGTTTATCAAGATGTCAAAGTCTGACTCACTGACCATTTGGCCCGCTGTTTCTTTAGCCTCATCAAAGCTATACGCTGGCTTCAGATCGTATCTGCGACTCATCTTGTGATCTCGCCATAAGCCTTTTCTATTACTTGGAATACTGTTTCGGTCATATTAGCCGTACCGAGATTCTCTCCCAGCGCCGCGCACATTTCTTTGAAATATTCCTCATTATCTTGATTGAGAAATAGATTAACCATCCTGACGTTGCTCGTCTGCAAGTCATCAAACGCGCTGAAGTCACTACTGTCTAGCTCCATGGATGGCTCGTCAGCGTCAAATTTCATAAGAGACTTAGTGATTTTTTCTATCTCGTCAGCGTCAAAACCAGTGCCGATCAGGTCAAAGCCACCGTCTGCTAACACGGCAAACTCTTCAGCGAGGAGCTTGGCATCCCAGCTCGCTGCTTCTGAGCTTTTGTTATCCATTATTCTATATGCCCTTTTCTGCTGATCGCTAAGTGGCTGACCTTTTTCATCCAGCGCTACATGAACAGGGACTTTCGTAAGGTTCATCGCTTGAGCTGCTTTCAGTCGTGTGTGTCCCGCCAGTATGACGTTATCCTCATCAACGACGATGGGGACTCGCCACCCTATGTTGTGAATGCTTTCCACCACTTTTTGTATGGCCACATTATTCTGACGCGGATTATTTTGATACTCCTTTACCTCTGTGATGTCCATCATCTGGACGCTGAAATCAGTCATCTTCTCCTCCAAAATAAAAATCATTCGGCTCTACAGCGCCCTCGGTCACGTCATGGATGATGAGCATCTCTTTTTTTCTGGGGATGCGTTGACCAATCAGATACTTGGCAAGTGTGCCTTGGGGTAATCTATGCCCAGTTTTTTGATAAACCTCTTTAATGAAAGAGGATTGGGTTTTGGATCGGCTTGTCAGGTAGGTTTTTAAGCGCATAATACGTTTGTTTTTATCCCGTTACGGGTGCATAATAACGTAGTTAAACTGATATTCACAGTAAATTGAGGACTGACTTGATGAGCCATACAGAATCAGCATTCGCTGCTCATGGCATAGATCACCTATCTGCCAGCAACATCAATCTTTTTATAGAAGACCCTGCTCGTTGGGTAATGCGATACCTATTCAACCCGCCATCACAGCAGAAGCCTGTATTCTGGCGCGGAACCGCCGTAGACAGCGCCATCGGACGGATGTTCGGTATGCTAGAGGGCGGAGGTGACCCCCTCTCGGACGCAGAGTGCGGAGTTATTGCTATGGAGCAATACCTTGGCCTTGCTGACTACTGGCAGAAAGAGGGATATGAGGTAGATGAGCATGAGACAGCGCAAGAAGCGGGAAGGCTAGAGGCATGCTTAGATACTGCCCTGCCCTTCTATCGCAAGCTAGGAAAGCCGACAGCGTATCAAAAACAAATAAATGTGACGTTAGCTGAATGCCCAGTACCCGTAAATGGCTATTTAGACTTAATCTACGGTGAGGGTCAGAATGCTATCGTGCGAGACATCAAGACCACACGCCGCAAGCCAGAACTACGTTCCTCCGTAGCTAGGCAGTTAGCTATATATGCACACGCGGAACTTGCTACACCTAAAGTTGACTATATTTATGTGACTAGTCGCACCAGTGAGGTTGTGACTTTTGACGTGCCGGATTGGCAGGATCATCTCCGCGATGTGGAGAGAGCAATATCTGCCATTACAAGACTGCTTTCTTACTCTGATGATCCGAGGGAGATCGCTAGTCTTGTTTACCCAGACTATGACAAATGGTCATGGTCTAAAGAGGAAGTATTATTTGCTAAAACTATTTGGGAGTAATTATGAAAACTGCATTGATGAACGCAATAGACGAAATATCCGCCCTTCCTGATGAAAAAAAACAGCCAATCAAGGGTAAGCGATACGCTTTGGTAGCTACGCGGGTAGAGATATTTCGTAAGCATTTCGGCGAAAAAGCTAGGCTTGAAACTGAAATTATTGACTGCGATCTAGATCGGGTGTGTATGCGATGCACCGTCTACGTCAAGCAAGACGGGGCTTGGGAGCCTATCGGAAGCGGGTTCGCCGAGGAGTTCAGGAAGGGACCAATAAACTCTACTAGCGCCTTAGAGAACTGCGAGACCTCTGCTGTCGGACGCGCTCTGGCGAACATAGGTCTTCACGGAGGCGAGTATGCCAGTGCTTTTGAGGTAGATAACGCCATTAATAATAAGCCTAAAGTAGACACCACAGATGGCTTCAACATAGTCGGTGAGAAAGGGTTCGTAGTGGCTAACGTAAAGACAGCAGAGCTGTTCTGGTCTACCTTCCGGCTGATGGTGAAAGACCCAGAGAGCGCGGCTTGCAGAGAAATCTACCGAAAAAATAAAGACACCGTAAGCAAAGCTCTAAAAGCAGCATCTAAGGAGGGTGTAGACCTAAAGCACACTAGTGGATTGCGTCAAATGGTGGAAGCCTATGAGTAAGCTGACATTAGATGATTGCGTTTATAACTGCCTCTTGGAGCGTGATGTCAATGGCTCTGTCCGATATTGGTCGTTTTGGGACTTACAGGCGCGTATCCACCGAAAAGTAGGAACATTCTATGGGGAGCCTTCCATCTCGGCGGCTCTCCGAAATCTAAGAAAAAAAGAGGCTAGGGCCAAGTACGGCTTGCCGAAATTTGGTGAGATAGTCCTGAAGCGCCGTATACAGGGGTCTAAAGGCTACGAATACCGAATAACTGAGTCAGCACTTAATTACATGGAGAACAGCTATGCACGACAAAAAGACCCCTTTTGAAAAAAGAGAGCGAGAGGGCTATCTTTGGCATGAGACAGAGTCAAAGGTGATTCGGAAAGGCTCGGTATTGATGGAAAAAGGCGAGTATCCGAACAGTAAAGATAAAAACATTTACGCGGCTATCGTGAAAACCACCGTAAACGGTGAGGATAAGTATGAGTTTATGGTCAGCGCCGGACTGCTGTATATAAACAGTGAGGCTGATAAGCGGAGCGATAACAGTCCAGATATCAGCGGGCCTGTCACTATCGGCGGGCAACAGTACAAGCTAGGAGGGTGGAAAAAGGTATCAGAAAGCCAGACTGAGTACACTAAAATTGCTCTTGACCCCAAGAACAAGGAGCCTACTACCGCTTTTTAGATGAATATATGTGATATATGCGATCTATATCATATATTTAATACAAAACGCGGTTTTGGCTTGGTTTCTATTTAATATATGCGATCTATGCGATATATCTGATCTACATTTCCAAAAAACCCGTTTTGGGTTTTCTTTTGCCTAAATTTGTGGCATAATATGCTCGTAATTTTGATAAACACTTAAATTGATAGGAGTCACTTTGATGAGCGCAAATACTTTCGCTAGAGTTCAAGCTAAACTTATACAGCTAATAGAGACAGAGGGAGCCAACTGGACAAAGTCTTGGGTCGGCTCTTCTCGTCCAGCAAACTACCTTTCAAAAAAGCCATATCGGGGCTTAAATTACTTCTGGCTGGCCGTTCAAGGCTATGATTCCCATGAATGGGGGACTTGGAAGCAGTGGACAGACAAGGGCTATAAGGTCAAAAAGGATCAGCGTAAGCAATATACCAATATATTTTTCTCACAAGTCAAAGAAAAAAAGGAGTCATGGCTGACTCCGGAGGAAAAGGCTAAATATAGAGCTAGTGGTAAACTGCCGACTTACTGGTGTTGGGCGAGATATAATGTATACAACGCCGAGCAGATAGAGAACTACACTCCAGAGATCGCTGATCACGAGGCTAAGACGGAGCTTACCGAGGCTGAGACGCTAGAGATTGACGCGTTTTTCCAAGCCACAGGCGCTGTTATCAACCATGGTGGAGATGAGGCATACTATCAACCCTCTACCGATCAGATATTCCTACCAAATAAGAGTGACTTCCACTCTGACGTTGACTACTACTCTACTAAGGGTCACGAACTCACTCATTGGACGGCTAATCCTAAAAGATTAGATCGCGATCTTAGTCGGGCTTTATACGCTCAAGAAGAGCTAATAGCTGAGATTGGGTCTGCTATGCTTTGTGCCGAGCTTGGGATTGAGAAAACTGTGAGAGCCGATCACGCTCAGTACATAAACGGATGGCTAGAGGCTATCAGAGACAACGAGAAAGCCATGACCCACGCCTTCAGCGCGGCTCAAAAGGCTTTTGACTACCTGATGAGTCTAGCTAAGGAGAATACTGATGCTGCCGATAAGGCCGCATGAGGGATAACAATGGGTTTGACGAAAAATTTATATGCCGCCCGCATGTTCAACAGGCAATACGCGGAGGATTTGCGGAGCTTTGGGGACAAAGCTCTACAGACGCAGTGGGTAGAGATGTGGGCTCAGGACACTTATGAGGTGAAAAAAGCCCTGCAAACGAGTCGGTGGGCGTGTGAAAAGATCATAGAAATAGATCATCTAGGCTATGAGATTGAGCCGGATGCTGTATATAGGCGCGAATCGTTCGGTAAGGTCAAGATTGGCCCATAAGGAGACAAGCATGTCAGAAAACAATAACTACCTGAAAACAGATGGCACTATCACCAACTTAGACATAATACCTACCTTCATTGATGAGCTAGAGAAAGCACTAAAGGCGCATGATTGGACTTATGCCTATAGCGATGATCACAGGGTGTGGAAAAGAGGTCAGGCTGAGAGGGAGCGTATAGACGAGCTTCTCAGCCTAGCTCACAGAAGAGGCTTCACGATGATGGCTGCTAGACTATATAAGAAGTATAAGCCGGATTATTGTTAATTTTTTTTGTTTTTTTTGTTTTTTTGTTGTTTTTATGTTGCGGATGAAGATAATAGATACCGTAAACACTTTCACTTAAATTGATAAAGGTAACTTTGATGACTAATCCAGCAAACATTCAAACAATTCAAGCTAAGCAACTCAAGAATGGTAAGTATGAGTTCACTGCGATCATGCAGGACGGCTCTCAGGAAACGATTAAAAAGGCTGGAGCTTTCAAGCCTTTCGTAAATGTCTACTCCGTGATAGTAAACGGAAATTCTTACGGAAATGTTGGTGAACACTGCACTTACAACAATAAGGCGGGTGGACGCCAACTTAGCTACTGCAAAATCGCGGGTTATAGCATCTATCACACACCGATCAACTCAATTCAAGTCACAGTAGTTTAATCACACCGCCCCTCTCCGGAGGGGCAACCTTTTAAATTCAATAGGAGTAACTTTGATGCAATTTTTTTCAGTCTGGATACGCCGTTATAACACCGATTGCAGTCACATGGAGACTGTATTTATTCGCGCTGAAGATCGCGACCAAGCATGGGAGCGGGCTGAAGCTCTTTTCCAACACACCACTGAGAACCCTACTGGCTATAGCGTCAAAGGCGTTCACTACCTTGATGAAGATTGCCCTACTGGACCCTGCGGCTGTGATGATGGACGCATCACTAGCGACTTTGCTACTGAGCAAGAGGCTTTGGACTTTGACGGCACTTATCAACAGCTTGTCAGAGACTCTGAAGAGTTTTCTGCTGACAGGGATAGGTCCCCTCGCCCTGCCGGATATTCTAAAGCCGCAGAGGAACAGAAAAATGAAGAGCAGCTTGAGGCCTATTTGGATGGCTTGCATGAAAAGTCATCTCAAATAATCAGCAGATTCGTGCAGGAGGATCAATCGTGATCTGGGACACGATTAAACAAGTGATCTTTTATGTCGCCTGTCACATCTTTGTGGCGGGCGTGATCCTTCTCACTTTCCTAGACTGGTATGGAGTATAAATGATGTTTTTTCTTATTTTTTGTTTGTTTTTGCGATTAGACGGGACATACTTTCCCTCGTAAGTTGATAAATACATTGATAAGGAGATACACAATGAGATTTAAAGTTGAGGGTACTCGGCATCGCCGAATCGTCATAGACATAGAGGAGGACATCTCAGGTGATGTGGAGGTGTCCAAGAAGGATGTCATGGCCGTCACAGATTGCCCAGCCAAGGAGGACGGCGATAGCTCGGCGTGGTACGGCTACGTTGAGCAAGCTCTTTTAGAGGGCGTCCGAAACACAGTCACCAAAGATACCAAGATCACGGTCAAGGAGCGTACCGAGCGTGAACAGGTAACTTGGGATGATCTAGATATTGATTGGTAATAGAACCCCAGCGGGCGGTGGGTAGGTATGCCATCCTCGGTAGCTCTGAAACACCCGCAGTGGGAGTCGGTCTAAGCTCTTGACCTGTCAAGTGGCGATTCCAACCGATGATCCCTCCGGCTGACCCACGTCACGGGTCACTTCAATCTAAAGGGGAAAGTATGTCTGATTTAACATTCACTAAAACTATCTTCAAGAAAGAGAAGAAGCCTTTGCCTAGCAAACCAGCTTTGACCGATCTTCAGGAAGCTATTTACACATTAGAACCAGAAACCGATGAGTGCATCCTAGTAGATGGTCCACTGACCGATACCGAAATCGCTAACATTGTCGCTCCCGTTAGGAACGCTTTGAAGAGGAAGTACGGTATCTGGAGCGATAAGGCGCATCGTCATAAAAGAAATCGCAATAAAGGTTATTTGTGGCAGAAATATTACCCTAAGTACACGGTAAACAGGGTTTCCGGTCGTAGCGGATTCAATGGACAAAACTCATTCTATGAAGAGATTCGTTTTTACGTCCGATATACAAAGCCCTACAGAACCGCCTTAAAAGACAACATAACGATAGAGGAGTACAACCTACATGAGCCAAATATTTGATTTAGAGCGTCTCGTATCCGATGACGGTAGCTACTTTTCTAAGATGGCGTCTGAGCTGACCCTGTCTGCCATGAAAAGTAACTTCAAAGAGATCGCTGACGAAAAAGGCATTGAGGGTGCTGTAGAGTCTATGCTCAGATTGTTTGAGGGCAGCTGGATCACGCATGGCTCCACTGTTCTACAGTGGTATGCGGCGGAGCTAGGTAAGACTGAATGCCCTGTGTGCGGTACGACTATTGATCAGAAAATTTTATTGGAGAGATTAGAGTCATAGGAATGCAACAGGAAAAACGGCCTCGGCAATATGCGGCAGAAATCATGGCCCTAAAGACACGCGCAGAAAGAAGAGAGGCTCTTGACAAGGTTCCAGATAAATATAAGGATTGGGTAGCTGACCTTGTGAAGTCAGCTTTTTCATTGAAGACCCCTTGAGATTGTGCCTCAGTCTTTGGACTGGGGCTTTTTTTCACTTGTCAGTCTTATGTTTAGGCCCGCCAGTGTGCATAGTCTATTTTTTTCATCTATGCCCTCTGGGGTAAGGCGATAGCGCCCGTCAGAAAATACTACAAACTCAGACTTTATGGCCTGTTGTAGATGCTCAGTCGGCAAAGACTCGCCGGAAATAACGGCCAAAAGTACGCCTAGCTTACGACTCTGGGTTTTGCTCAAAGCCATCTGGGTACGTTCCTGTGCGTATCATATGGCAAACTTCGTCAGCCCGTTTGCCGACTTGGACACGCCATCTACTGTCGTAGAACTCATCCGCTGCTTTGTCCATATTGCCAGATTGCATCCCCGCTATAGCCATTCGGAACTGACCAAACCTTGTTCTTCCTAGATTGAAAAGTAGGTTGAGTATTGCCTCTTTTCGGACAGTGTCTAACCCTTCATACCAATCAAACTCCTTAGCCTCTTCCTCTATCCTTTTTATGTCGTTCATAAGTAGATAGTCTATTTCGTCTGAGGAGAGACCTAGCGAACCTTCTGCGATGCACCGCCCTACGCCTATGGTCTCTAGACCCTCTGTGTCCTTGTACACATGGGTTTCTGCTCCTTCGTGAATACGTAGCATCTTAATTAAGTTTTCCATAATCATCCTTTTCCGTTTGATCCGCCATAGAAGAAAGCCGCACAAGTGCCGAGTATTCCGGACAGCTGACCAAGTACGAGTGATATGATGGTCTCGTCATTTTGATCATGAGGCATGATAGTAACTGCCATGACATAAGCTCCGTACAGTATCAGCGCCAAGATACAGAACACCTTTGGGGTAATGTCCCCAGAGAACTTGGCTCTAGCGTCCTTACGATCCTCTACTTCGGTTTTGAATGACTCTAAGTCAATCTCCATCTCTCTGATTCTGCTTTTGAAATCCCTGTCTGCTTCTTTTACTAACACCGCCTTCTCTGGCTTACGTTCTATTAAGTCCTCTATCTCATTTGCTGTCGCAGTTTCTGGCAACCCGAGCTTGTTCGCCGCCATCTTGACCGCCATGCCAGCCATTGGCCCGCCCGCTGCACTGGCTATCGTCGGTGCAAGTGATTTAAGTAATCCACCTAGCTTCATATTGCCTCCAATGTTTCATGTGAAACTATCCGCAGAGATAAATACAGGCGATCTGCCCTGTATCGGATGCGCTGTCAAAAGTAATTGATTCCCTTGCTTTCGCTACTGTATAGCCACGGACAATATCATCCGCTTGCTTCATACCCTTGCCCGCCGTGCTGGATGTGACAATCAAGTCCCCAGCCGAGATGTTACCAGCCTCCCCGCAGACATTGACCTGACCCTCGCCTAGTGCATTGACGATCACACATTTACGATTTTCAAATACCGAATCATAGGCACTGTCGCGCTCTGCGACTGATGTGCCATATATGTCTGGAAGGGTGATTTCTTTTGCTGCTGATGCTGGCACATAACCACTGGGCTGATCCCCGCCATAGATGCCGATAGCTGCTTGATTTGATGCGCTGCTTTGAGCCATAACGAAAAGTGTATTGCTTAGGTTTCGCTTGATGGCTACCTCCGTGTCAACAAGGATGTCCCCCGCTGTAGGGTTGTCGCCGGATGCCATAAGGCCATCGTGAGTTCCTGTGAACGGCGATATGGTTCCCGTGGCGGTGATGTTACCGTCAACATAAACATTTCCCACGGTATTGATGGCATTGCTGCTGTTTGACAGTTCCACACGATTCGGTGTGCTTTCATCATCAGCAGTAACTAAAGCAAGTGTGTTACTGCATACTCCGGCTTGTGTCCTATGAGTTGTGCTTCCAAGAGCCGTAGAGTTTGCAAAAAACCCGCCGAACGCCGCGCTGGAATTGTTTGCTTGTTGCCCTGCTACAGCTATGGAGTTTGAGGCATTTGCTAGTCCACCGACACCAAACCCAGAGGAGGCCGCTGTGCGGAATATAGCAGCACCTGTGAACCCGCCTATGCTTGTGCTGGTTCCCATCTCAAACTTGAAATTGCTGCCGCTGTCAGAACCCGTGCTATATTCTTTTGATGTATTGCTTGTGAGCTTCGCGATGGAAAGTGCGTTCGCTGCTATTTCTGTCGCACCAATCGCCCCCGCCTGAATAACTCCCGCTGTAATAGTGTTAGATGCTATTTCGTTTGCGGTGATGGTTCCCGCAGCTATCTTGGCCGCTGTGACTGCATTTGATGCGATCTTGGCAGATGTAACGGCGCTGTCTGTGATCTGTGTACTGGTGATCGTGCCGGAAAGCTCACTGAAATTAGATGCGCCTTGTGCTGACACATACGCCGAGCCGTTCCATCGGAGCAGCGTGTTGGTGCTGGTGTTAAAGACGGTCTCTGTGCTTTTGCTAGAGGGGACGCTGGTGACAAGACTGACAGGCTCAATGCTGCTGGCAAACTTCGCCACGCTTAGAGCGCCGTCCACAATGTCAGAAGTTGTGACTTGCGTGAAGCTGCCATTCACCTCACTGGATGCGCTGGAGACTGTGCCGTATGAGTTTTCTGCTGTGAGCTTGAAGTAGTAGGTCGTGCCGTATGCTAGGCCGTTCACAAGCCCTACAGGGTGCTTTATCACTGCGCCCTTGGTCACTGCTACTGAGGTTAGTAAATTGCCGGAAGCGGGCGTGAAGCCGCTAGAAGTGCTGAAATGTATGTTTACCTTAGTAACACTGTCTACCGCTGGGGCGGTAAAGGCGATGTCAATGAACCCCTGTTTGCCCGTGGTCGCGGATACGGAGGTAGGGGCTGAGATAGTGTCAGGTTCAGCAATAGTAATGTTTGCAGCAGAAGTGTAACCAGAAACAACATTATCAAAAGCAAAATGTCTAATACGGACATAATATTGAGTCCCCACGATTGCGCCAGCAAATGTGGCGGTGCTAATCCCCCTGCCTGACATAGCGGCGGTTTTGTAATCAGAGTCAGTTTCGGTGCCAAGTCGGTACGATATCTCTGTTCCTTGTATCGCGTCATCTGATGCGTTTGTCCACGAAACTTTTACGGATATCTTGGCTGTCGCTCCCTCCTGCCCGTTTACTTGCGACAGGGTCAAATTAGTAGGCGCTGATATGGCTAGACTGCCACCTACCGTAGCTGCCCCATCAGCAGCGAAATCTACATAATCACTTGCGGCATAGTCATATACAGTTGTGTCAATTTCTTGAAGCGTCAACCGAGTTGCCGCAAAAACGGACTCGCCTTCCTCCATAAACTCTAAGTTCGTGGATATGACTTCAAACACCTTAGAACTGAAAGACATTCTTTCATTCGTTACTTGAACCCAATCATTAGGTTGCAGCCGCATATATTCTAAAGTGGTTAAAAAAGATACAGTCGTAGTTTTCCTCTGCCTGTCTAAAACTATTGACCCAAGTCGCTGCGCCATAGTCTGAGAGACAGTAAACGGAAATTGCAGCTCCAATATATTTTTATAGTTTGCGGAGCTTTCTCCTGAAGGCGTATCTTCCGCAAGATAGGTAGCGTTTGAGTAGACAGGAGCCTCCATAGTTTCATATTTATCACTGCCGTCCACGAAAATGCTTTTTACCGTATTATAAAGTTCTCCACCGCTAGACTTTGTAGATACAGCCACCTCACTTAGAATGTCATCATCTGTGATAGTCAGGCTCGGCGTCTGATCGCCGCCCACGAATAAATTAAATTTGCCGTTAGTGTATGTAATTGACCCCGCACAAGCTGACAGCAAGCCCTCCAAAACGCCGTCACCTGAAGCTGACATATTAGTGAAGCCGTTTGCCGTGTAGCGTTTTTCCGTTGAACCTGATGGCGTGTTTGCCGTTCCGCCCATCGCGCTGTGGTTTGTGCAGTAGTAATACAAAGTCGGAGCGCCCACAGCCACCGTGATCCTTGTATATGCACCTGAGCTACCCGCTGTTCCATTGGTTGTGACCCCTGTGGTGTACTCAGAGCCACCGCCATGTGTGCCGTTAGAGGTTGAAGAGAAGCGCAGAGGATGATTGGAGTTGCTGCTGTCACTCTGGTCAAACGTGTAGGTATTACCCTCCGTTAGCGAGAGAGTGGGCTGTTGGGTTCCGTCTATTGCGTATTTATTACCGGAGCCTGTAGAAACAACCGTGACTGTGTATGTCGTGCTGTTTCCTGTAGGTATAGATACTGTCTCGTCACAAATATCAGCGGCCTCATAAAAGCTGCCCACATCATTATTAGCGCCGTCATTTATTTCACTGGTTGTAGCTTTAAGTCCGTATGTCGTATCCGTGAGGAAGTCTCTAATAATTAATGCTGGATTATCTGACCATGCGGTGCTGTTGCTGCGGGGGTCAAACACTTTTTTACCTTTTAGCTCAAACCATAAGGCTGGCATCTGGCCGTTTTTTTCTGGGTCGTAAATCATCTCAAAGTAAAAATAAGCCATACCCTGAAATTTTGCGGTGTTAGGGTACTTAGTGCTGCCAAGAGATGCCTGAGCTAAGCCGTCTACTGCTGTTTGACTGCCGTCATGGAAAGTGAACCTTACTAATCTACCGCTACCAAAATTCTGATTATCCGTGTTAGTGAACTCTGAATTGGTTACGGTATATACAGTTTCGCCGCTAGCTGTCCCAGCGGTATATGTCAGCAAAACGTCATTGAGATAAATCTTTTCAAACCCTTGTATCTCATGGCCCGCGACTACGATAGCCATGTGTAAGGTTGTATTAGGCTCATTATTTGGTATGTCGCTTGTTTCCATTTTAGCGACAACACCACCTACCCTTGCTTTTCCATATATTATTTGTCTCGGTGCTTGCGCTGATCTGACAGTGAGCTTAGTGCCAAAGTTACCTCTCGTAGCATTTACTCCTTTGCTACTGAGCAAACCAACACCGGAAGCCACTAAGGTTCCAACTGCTGTAATCACTGCGTACTGTAAGGCTTGCGTGGCAGTAAATGCCACCGCGCCTGTACCAATTTTAAGAGCGCCAAGTATTTGACCACCAGTGTAGATGGTCACGAACGTGACTGCCGCCGCGATGATCGCTGTTTTTATTGCCTTAGCCATCTATACGGAAAACCTCTGTCGCATAATTTTTGCTGACTATAGCCACGCCCTCGTCTGATGGCGCTCTTATCCCAAACCCATCACATATTCCAACGGCGGCTGTTTTTTGCTTGTAGCATACTAGATCGCCTAGCTGTATGGTTCTGGTATGCTTCATGCCAGCCTTTAACGCCAAATATTTGACGCACTCTGTCAAATTTCCGCCATTTTCTTTTATGATCTTTATTGCTGATTTTTTATCATGCCATTGGAAACTTTCCGGTATGATTGACTGTCCAGTCATCGCAACGATTGCGCCGTCAGCAAACTTACAGCAGTCCCAACTGCCCCATGTGAAGGGATAGTCTTTGTGCATAGCGAAAAATAATCTTAAATTGATTCTCCAATCCGCTAGCTTTTTCATGCTATTTTTCTGAGGACAAATCAAAATCATCTATATTTGAGCCACTAGCACCACCTTGCATTCCCGCTATAGATGACCCACCTCCACCTTGTCCAGAGCGTCCCCAGAATATTTGCATTTGAGTAACCTTGTGTATTTGATTTAATGAGGTGTCTCCAGCAAACAAATGCTCTTGGCTCTCATTTGTGTATCTCAGGTTGCATGGTCTGCTTAAATCAATAAGTCTGTTTTCAGTATTGAGCGTGATGGTAGCTCCCTCTGATGTATCTGTTATGTCTGCTTGCGTCATGCGTCCGCTGTATAGCGTCAAAAAGCCATCAACATTATTAGTGCCTCCGGATGTGAAGGCCATGAATAGAGTTATAGGTCTGTTTTGGTAATTTTCACTAAGAGCAAACCCTAATACAGTAGAATCCATACCTGAAAGCTGAAAGGTCACTCCTGAACTTTTTAACTCTTTTGTGTCCTCAATCTCTGATATTGCCAGCAATGTGCCAGCGCCTTCATAGTTTTCACTATTTATCGTAAGCGTCCCGCCACCCGTATGCAGCCGCACAGTGTCTGTATCAAACTCTGCTTTTATCGCAAACTTAATTTCTTGGTGATCCTGCGCTAGACGCAGCGCAGTCTTTGTGTCAATCCCAGCTCTACTAGCCATTAGATGACCTCAGTGAATGCTACCGTTATACCGTATAGAGATACGCGATCAGCGTTCCACGTTATTAAATTATCTGCGAGCCTGAATCGTGATTGATTGTGCGTGGATTTAAACCCAACGATATGGGTGTCTGTCAGATCACTCCGCAGCTTGGGCTGGATTGCTACGCTGTAGTGGTTAGGCGATCCGCTTTGAGATGTCTCTGTAGCGTCAGCAGTAGCCATTACAAGTTGTATCCTGTTTGATGTCTCCGCCGCCCCATCATATATAGCTAGATAATCGCCTTTTTTTATAGTCCCTGTTCCCGTGTTGGTTTTTGCAGCTAGTGATAATGCCTCTGAACCTTTGATATTTTGGCTCACTGTGCAGTTTGCTGTACCGCTTTCCGCGATAAATGAGGCATCAACCGTGATGTCTGTGGATGATGTAAAGGTAGTGATCTTAAAAGTGCCATTATTTTCTGGTTTGTTAGCGCCGGATATAGTAACGAAATCACCCGCCACCAGATTTGCGAACACAGCACTGGTGCTAGTTATTTTTGAATCCGTGGTAAATGATAATGTTCGGGATGCATTATTCGTGGCCAACCTAACATCCCCAGTTAGGTAGTCTTGGTCATATGTGCCTTGCGGAGATTTCGCGTCTGGATCAATAAAATGAAAGTGGTTTTTTGAACCTACGCACTCCAGTAGAAATGACTGCCAGTTCACCGCTGTATCACGATTCATAGGCGGTAGCGTTGCCGTTCCTTCCCAGCTAACCAAGTCAAATTCTTGAGTGCGCTGTACTCCGCTAAATGGAGAAGCCGTTACTCCAACCGCCCTTAGTAAACTGAACTGACTGTCTATAAAGTTTGGTGTAGTTGGTATGGTGATGAGTTTGTTCACGATCCTAAAAGTCCCTTACGGTATGACCCGCCACGCCTTGCGGCCTCTAACACAGAAACCTTTGTCACGTTCGCTATGTCAGGCAACATACGCTGAACCTCAGACCGTACTGTCCCCACAACCCCAGCGGAAAGATTTATAGTTTGATTTACCACTATATCACCCCCTTGAGCCATTGCGGTTTGTGTGTCTGCGTTATTCATAATACGCCCGCCCGTGTTAGGGACAAAAAGCTCTGGCCCTCTTTCTCCGACTAGCATGGGTTGCCTTCTGCTGACGCCACCGCCACCAGCGGCAGTTCCCACAGGAGCGCCGCCAAATATGCGACTTAGAGGTAGGTTTGGTAACTCCGCCATGCCAAGAGGCATAAATATTTTATTTAAGATTGAATTAACAACAAATAAATTTAGGAACGTAGATATGATTTGAGAAACAATGTTTTTAGCAAAACTTTTAAACCCTTCAAGGGCGTTTTGCCCCTCCATTAATCCGGTAATAAAGCTGGAAGTCATTTGTTGCGTTGAGTTAATGATGGATTCATTCATTCCTTCTATAGCTTCTTTCACCGTTTCTGCGTTATCTTTGATTTTGTCTCCCGCAGCAGCGGCTGGCCCGACGAGTTCCACTAAGCTCTCATTCAATTCTTCAAAGTCTGGCCCTGCTACTGCCGCCGCAGTAAATATCTCTGTGGTTTTGCCGACAAGGTCTTTCAGGTCTTGATATAGATCGCTGACGTACGGTATTCGCATTATTTGATCGTCAAATCCTTTAACGGTAGCAGCAATGCCTTCATTTAGGGTCTCCATCTCTCCTGAAAGGGCAGCGACAGCGATTGCCAATCCACCAAAGAGAAGCAACGGATTGGTTCGTGCGATCCTCATTATTCTCATCGCAAACAACCCAAAATTTGTGACGAGCGTCTTCAATCCTCCACTGAGTGCGGCCATGTTATTCAGCACCGCCTGACCAAATAAAATACCTAATGCCGCTATAGCCACGTTCGCATTAGCTCTTATCGCTTCTAAGCCAGCAGCTATAGCTTGGAACGCTGTATTTATCCCCCTGCCTAATGCGCCCGCAAGTGGAGTTAGAGCATTTACAATGTCAATTAGACCCTTCGCGACACTCAACAGAGCTTCATTTAATCCGCTCTCACCTATTGTATTGAATAGAATTGATGTCACATCCGCTAAGTTTGAAAATGCGCCACTGACCGTGTTGGCTCGTTCTTCTAACGCTGTAGGAAACTCTTCTGAGCCGACTTTCCTGATAAATTCAACGATAGAATCTGCGTCTCTATCAATTTTGGTGGTTGTGTTTTTGAAAGTCACAGCCAGCTTATCGCCCTCTACCTTAGCGATAATTCCAAACTGCTTCAGCATTTCCATCTCGCCAGTGGTCGCGTTAAATGCGGCTTGAGCGATTTGGGTTATATCCTTGCCAAACGCCGCCGCAACATTGCCGAAGTCTGACAATACATCTGTAGTTGGCGTGATACCCGCGTTAAGAAGGGTCGTAAAGGCGCTTGTGACGTTTTCTAGCTGGAAGGTCGTTGTTGCGGTGAAGGCGGTTATGAGTTGCATTGACGCTGCCGCGCCTTCTCCACTTCCCGTGATAGCCCGTAAAGTCGCATTTAAGTCTTCAAACGTGCGTGAAGTATTTATCACGCTGCGGCCAATCTGCACTAACCCAACGGCGGCGAGAATACCGCCTAGCTTTTGGAAGGATAAAATGGATCGGTTTGTGCTTTTATCTAACGTGCCAAGCTGCTGCTTAACGCCGTTAAGACCTCTCCGCAAGTCAGCGGTGTCTGCCCTTATTTGGACAATTAGCTCATCAACAGTGGTCGCCATCAGTCAGGGTGTAGCTCCATCAGCCTATCAAGTTCGCCTCTGCTCATCGGGTCAGCGGTTTGCCCCCCGTGGAACTCCTTAAACCCTGCGATAGCCAAGTTCACTTCAACAGGAGACATCTCCCAGAACTGATTTGGCTGGATGCCAATCATGCCTACACAAATTTCATAGAGCCTTGACCAATCAATCTCATTCGGTTGGCTCATCATTTTGCGCTTGTTGTCGCATGAGTGCAGCAGTCAACAATTCTGCGACTGCCTGACAGGAAGGAACAAGGCCAGTTTTATCAACAATGTTCTTGACCTGTTTTTCAGTGAAATCATTACCGCCGCCACGCAAAGCGTGATAAAGGATGACGCATAAGTGCTGCACCCTTATATCTGCCTCTGACAGCCTTTGAGTGATAGTCAGTATTCCACGGTCTAATTGCTCTTCTATCTTAATGATAGAGTCAATCGTGAGCCGTGTTTTATACTGAGTCTCCCCCATCGTTATCATCATTTCGCCCTTCAGCGGGTTCGTCATCTGACTGCTCCTTCGCATCTGCTTTTACTGTGATATAGACAACCCCATCACGGTCATCTACGCGAACTGACTCAACCTCTCTGGGTTCGCCGTCTACCTCAATAGTGAATTCCTGATCCTCAATGGTCATTGGCACGAATATTTCGTTGCCTCGCATCTTGGCATCAAATTCTTCACCCGATATTTTGATTTTCACATCACGCCAAGCCATAGCTCTACCTTATGCAGCGGTAAATGTTATTGATCCGCTTCCCTCAAAAGTCATGCTGTAGGTCGCTTCACCATTAAACTCACCCGCATATTCCAGCGTGGTGCATAGGAAGCTGCCCGCATAAGTGCCAAGATCAGGTATAACAAATGACATGGACTGAAGTGCCGCCCCGCCAAAGTTTGTCCTAGCCTGAACCTCAGATGCCGCATCAGTGAATACGCCACTGCCAGATATGGTGATACTTTGAACGCCCGCCGCCGGAAGTATAGTCCGGTTATTTGAGCTATCTTTATTTGTTACGTCCACCATTTCCTCGCTCAGACTGATAGAGCTTGATCGCAAACCTCCGATGGTTGTCTGCGTTCCGCTTACTGCCAGCTTAATTAGGACGGCGGAGCCTTTTTGCGCTGCCATAGTTTTACCTCTGTGTTAACTTGTACCTAACATTACCGCACGAAATCGCATGACACCGTGTCTTGTTATCCCATCTGGGTCGCGTAAAACGTCTGAAAATTCAAAACGTCCATTCACGAAATTATATCCCGTAACGGACAGGGATACATCATGGAGCAAAGTGTGAACCCTGTCCATTATCTGTTTAGTCTCTTTGGCCCCGTGACTGCGGCTCCAGACATGAATGTTTACCGTTGTTTC
>TARA_R100000773_G_scaffold21440_2_pt1 | contig 42819 bp, 25 predicted proteins | sample TARA_R100000773 | Tara Oceans TARA_R100000773 (sample SAMEA2623365) | marine metagenome | biome: marine biome (ENVO:00000447); feature: surface water layer (ENVO:00002042); material: "saline water (ENVO:00002010), including plankton (ENVO:xxxxxxxx)" | depth 5 m | reverse complement strand
GTCACCTATATTGAATGATACATCACCCTTATGTCCTTTAGGATGAAGGGATTGACTAAATCTAGGTTGTACTGTAAAATCTTTTCTTGTTAATTTTTCTCCATCTTCGTTTGTAGTTTTCTTTCTACTCGCATCTGCTCTATAATGTTGTAAAGTATTTTCACTTATCACCACCCTCCCAACAGCGTTATTGATTGATGGCACTCTAGCATTTACATCAGTATATGTTATACCGTGTGTGTCAATATCACTTAAATCAGGGTTGTGCCCTTGTAATGCAAGCATATTGTAATAATTATTACTACTATATACAGGGGCGTAAGGTGGGTTAGTATCGGGATTAGTTGCTCTTAAGTAGAAACCTTCGGATGCTCTAGCATTTGGCATATCGTATGCGAATATACCATACTTACCACCAACAGTGGCATGATTATAATTTCTAAGTATGGGGGAGGCAACATATTGTGGACTGCCACTGTGTAACATATTGTATGAAAAGAATTGCACTAAATCTTTAATGTTCTTTTTTATCGGTCTTAACAAAAGGGAAATTTCTTTATCAATTTTATTAGCATTGAAATTGTGTGTTCCTGTAAAATACGGATTGGGTGATTTTGTCTGTAATGGTATTGTTATATTATATTTTGATGCAAGGTAATTTTCAACAACGGATATTTCATTGTCAGTAAGATGCCTATTGAATTTAATTATTTCTGCAATCTTACCTATCAATGGTGCGGAAGATGTATTTAGTGTACCTATATTTTGAGAGTCAGCAGTAGATTTGTAAAAACCGGGTGTTAAAGTTTGCACTACTGTAGCATCTACTCTTAATGTTTGTGCGGTAACAGTTGCACCTGCGCCGTTTCCACCGTCAATAAACATAGTCAAAATATTAGGTTGATTAAGAGTTATACTTCCTGTTGCCGACCTTGCCGCACTCCAAAATGTATCTGCCCCCGCCCAAAACTCCCATTGATGACCCGCAGAACTACCGTCGCCTGTCATGTCTGCATACATGTTGTAACCCGACCTTGTAGCAGGGGAGGAACTTCTACTTTCATATCCTAATTGGAAATTATCATTATCATTAGTCACAGACATAACCATAAATTGAGTAAACTCATTAGAGTTTAAATTAGCATCAAAAGCAAGAGTTAGTTGGTCGCCACCATCAAAACTTAAACACGCTCTATTGTTAAATGTGGCATCGGAGGCTACGAATGTCGGTTTCTTTGAAGCAGTGGCTTGTGTAAAATCTCTACCGTCACCACTTTGGTCATTCCATACACTTACACTATCACCATCATTTAATTCCAAACTATCTGCTCTTAACCAAAGCACTAAACCATTTGTCGGTAATGAAGCCCAACCTTGTAACTCTATAGGTGAAGAGTAATTTTTTATGTCTAAAATATTAGTGCCACCTATATTTTTAAACATTGATGCATTATTAAATGCGTAATTTACAGCACCAGTAAAATAACCTGTTGGTATGATATTAGATTGACTAGAATAAAATGCATGTTGTAAAATACCTCTTTGACCTACTTGATAATTTGTGTGTAGACTATGGGCTTCTGTATTTACAATCATAGCATTATTATCTACACCTTCAAAGTTTTCTACATCCAATCCTATTTTTGGACTACTTCTACTTATTACATCAGTGTATGGTGTAGTAATAAATTGAGAATTAATTTTTTGTCCTAATTGTCTGCTACTTAGAGTTGCTTCCGGTTTTAGTAAACCATAATTATCTATTTGTAATCTTGCACTTATACCTCTTGGTATCTCATCAGTGCTTAGTAAAGTGTTTTTTGGTCTTATATATCCTTCACCAATGTTAGGTTCTACAGTGTTATAAGAAAGAACTAAGCCTTTAGTTGAAGGAACATTTTGGCCGACTTCTGTTGGTAATTCATCTAATATATCTACATCTACAAAGAACTCACCAGTAAATGATGTGGGGTATCTATTACCTCTACCACCACCTTCATCACCTACTCTTCTTGCTGTTGATGGGAAAAAGAAATCAACTATTTCATTTTGTATACCACTATTTATGGCATTGTAATTGCCTACTTGTGCAGGAATAACATCGTATGGTGCATTACATAAAGCAGTGGATGTAGCGGTTATATCTAATTTATATTCTGCTGTTTCACCTTCGGTGTTAGTTACACCGGGTGGTATGATTTTCTTAAAGTTATAAAATGAATGACCCATATAAAATGGATTATATGGACTAATTGCAGAACCTCTTACAAATTTGGTTGAATCGCCACCACCATGTATTCCTTCTCTTGGTGACCAAGCAGGGCTTACACCAAATCCACGCACAGGCATCCTTCTAACATCTTCACCACGAGTATTACCCCACCAATCTACTATGTAATATTGTGATGCAAGTGCCACATCAAGTATACCGTGTCCATAGTGGTCACCTAACCATTCTCTTCTTATATGAGGTTTGTATAATAAATTAGTTTCTGTATTGTTACTTAAATCAGAGTTGTTTCTTATTGTTCTAACCGGACATCCAAACGGTCTTGTCATTCGCATACCATCCGAATACCTAGTAACTCTACCGTATGTATTTTCAGTATTAGCGGCTAACATATTTTCCATACCAGCGAAGTTTGTTTGTCTTTCTAGTATACCTACATAAGTTGTATCGAAGGTAGAATTACCACCCGAAGGTGAACCTTTACCACCTGCGTATACCCAAGTGCTACTTCGATGTCTACCTTCTATCAAAGGACCGTGTTTATAGTCTGCACTACCGCTAAATGTTCCGCCTATCCCTTCCTCTAAATATGCTCTCATTCCATACCAAGCCCATCTAGGTTTGTTGTACGGTTGCCTTAATCCAAATCGGTAACCAAATGGTCTAGGTCTTGTATTTGGCATATCACCACTTGTGTATGATGACCAACCACTCAACGATTGTTCGTAGTCCCTGTCATCAACACCGGCGTTTACATCATAAGAGCCATCATCACCATCATCGTGCCATATAGGTCCACTATCGTCTATAGCGTAAGAAGTAGGTAACATCCAACCTGTAGATACATAACCAAATCCATCCAATCTACTTACTATTGGTCCACCCCTACTACCACAAGGCCAATAGTTATACAATTGAATTGACATAGTTGGATTATCATAAGAACTAAAACCGCCTTGTTTACGATAAGAATTACCTGCGTTATCCTTACCGGTGACACCATCCATACCATCTCCTATGCCACCAATCATAACGGCTGAATTAACTGTAATGTCGTGTGTATCTTCTCTTACAGTGATAACTGTGCCTGTATCCGATTGAACTGTGTATAATCTACCATCTACTGATATTCTGTCACCGACACTAAGGGTAGTGCCGGAGTTGGTTGTAATAGTATTAGTTGCATGAGATGATACTAACCTGTTAGTGGCTAAAGAAGTAATAATTTTTGGAGTTTGTATGTCTAATGCAAATGGACCAAAACTTGCATAATATGTGCTGTCATGATAATGCATTGTTTCATAAGAATTATACATTTGATTTTGAGGCTTTGAAGTAGATGTAAGAAATGAATTATATAGTCCTAATGAATTAAAATTCGGCCTTTCAAAGTTAGGTGACCAAGCACAAATGTATGCATCGGGTAAATGTAAACTGTTGGTATCTCTAGTGCCTTGTAATGTTTGAGGTAATGTTCTTGTCATAATACTTCTTTCGGAATCAGTAAATATTTCAGTAGCATCTCTACTTGTGTCATTCTGTTTTGTTAAACGCAGTATTGTAACATTTGCTTCAAGATTACTTACGAATCCCGCAGGTGGGTTTAATAAATTAATAAATTTAGGTCTATTGATAGTATTTGATGGTGAAGCGGCAAACCCACTACGAGTGGACCAATTAGATGTTCTTCTCACTCCATTAGCATCTATGTAATATATCATCTCACCGTACAATGGTTCTATCGGGAAATCGCTTGCATCATCAACGGTAAGAACATTACTACTTTCACTGATAAACTTACAATTAGGATTTAAACTTACACTTCGTAATACTTCATCATAGATATTAGGATATGTGCTTGGGTAACCCGCAAGAGTTAGTTGTGCCCCTATACTTCCGGTGTTCGCTCTTATGAACAAATAATAGTTATCTAATCTATGATGACTTAAGAATCTGAATCCTTTTGCGCTGTTATCACCAGTAGTTATAGTTGGTTTTTGTGGATGCACAATAGACCACCACGGTATATTAGTGGTCATACCGGGTGTAGATTGCACGAACATTTGTGGATGATATGGTAAAGATTGCTTAGTAAAAGCAGGTGCTTCTGTGCCTTGAACACCAAACGGATTGTAAGTCATTAGGTTTGGTATGTTAGTGAACTGTCCACCATGGTCGGGGTCATGGTCTAACATAACCTCATTAATCATAACTTCGCAACCCCTTACATCGGCCATGGTTGCGTTAGCGAGAACTAATCCCATACCACCCGTAGTCGTATCTAATTCACGAATACCTACTACTAATGCAGTTTGTTGGCTTGTTAAACTAATTACACTACCATCGGGTAAATTGTTATTAGGGCCGTTTTCATGAAAACCAATAAATTGACTAGAAAATACATTAGGTTGTATAATAATTTGATATGCACCTACTTTACTTGGGTCGGGGAAATGATTGTTAAATGTATTTCTCATCCCGGCTCTTAATACTATAGTATGTCCACCTGCTTTATTGATAACACCTGCTTCACCCTCACTCGCTAATATACCATAGCCATCATGTTTTATTTTAGTTTCAAACATAAGTGAAAATGAGCCGCCGTGTATGTCACTTGGTCCGCTTGGTGTAGCGGTCATACCACCAAATACTAACAATGGGTCGTATACAGCGAGGGTGTCTGCATCTATACTACCACCTACTTCATACAATAATTTTTCTTTAACTGCTAAAGTAGCCGACCTACATGCTCTATGTTTGTGATACAGGTTTTGATAAGCGGGATGCGCCCAATGTCCCGGCATAACTGACATAGTGGCGTTTACAAAATGATGACCCATTCTTGGTATAGCCATAGGTGTTAAATTCATACCCTCTAAATATGTTATTAAAGGAGTACTCCCACCTTCAAATCTTTGTCTTACTATTTCCGAATTATTGTTTATAGATTGTAATGTTTCAGCATAAGACTTTTCACCTTGTCGTAAAATTTGATTTCTTGCATCGGGGCTGTTACCGCTTACTTCCGAATGGTCACGCATTCTTCTTGCGGCAAATAATCTAGTATTACCCGCAGTTACAGGGAAAGATGGTAAAATTTGTATGTTACTGTATGAAATTCCACCCGGAGTAAGTGGTAATGTATAATCAATGCTTTCTATATCATCATTGTCAAATAATATTTTAGCCGCATTTTTTGTTAAAACTGTATTCAATATAGTAGCACCTATATTTGTCCCGGCTATAAGTCCTTCCTCACCCGTATCAGTATTTTTTATTCTATAATAACTATGAAATATATCTTTATCATACGAGTTTTCATTGTTTATCTCATCAATACCGGGAGATGATAAAGCCTCCGTGTCATAAATATTACTATTAGGAGAACCGCTTAATATTAACCTATTACCCAAATTAAATTGTGTTACTGAAAGTGTTTGAGTTTCTACACCTGCGGCGTGAGTATAAGATACAGGAAGTTTTTCCGTAAAACCTATTGATTTTTTGGTTACATGGAAATATAGCGTTCTGTCATGTGGTTTATATGAAGTGTTTATAGGATTGTTATTTGTAGTTTCAGTCCAACCTTTTTTCGTGCTATCGGGGAATTTTATTTCACCATCTAATTTTTGACTAATATGTTCCCATCCGTAATCTTCGTATGTTGGTCCTAGTCTTGGTGAGTCAATAGTTACTGCACCTACTTCTCCATTTAATTTATCAAAATCCTCATCGAATATTTGCCCTGCACCGTTATGATTATTATGTGACGGTCTTGTTATACCACCACTACCCATCGTTTCATGTTGGTATGCTTGTAGAGCATCAAAGCCCGACCTAACTAAAATATTACCCGGTATAGTATTAGGGTCGGGTAATCTAATTTCTAAGTTAGGTTCTACTCCTACATATTTTTCTTCATCGGATTCTACTGCCGGTGCTAGACCTTCCGATGCTCTATCGGATATTTTCTTAAATCCTCTAATGATTGTCCCAAACGGTGAACCACCTTCTATAGTATGAACTTGCCCTGTATCATCTTCTACTGATATAGATTGGAATTGTATTTCTTCATTAGGTATAATTAAAGCATTTTTAATTTCACTAGGTGATTTTGTAGCAAGTTGCGGATGCATCAATTCTTGCGCTTGTATAATTGGGAACATAGCACTATTGGTAGTTTCAAAACTAAATCTATTATTACCAAATATTTTTTCTCCCATTGTAAGTGGTGCATTATTTTTTACACGAGTAATAAATGGCACTGCGCCTAAACCTTTAGCATTTATACTTGGTAGACTTAAATTACCTCCATCCATACGCTTCCAAACTACATTTTCAACTGTAAAGTTTCTTGATACAGATTTTCTGCCTACATTAAATGCGTTTAAATTACTGATGTGTGCGTTATCATGTGTAGTTCCGTAGTCTGCTTGTAAAGCGGCTTGGTCTATTAATTGGCCGAATGGAGTATTTAATTCAGTTTGGAAACCTTGTCTGTTAAGATGGGTAGAAGAATTATTTAGTAACTTAGTAGCAGGACTTATTCTTAAATCACTAGATATATCACCTGTAGGATGTAAACATGGTGTAGCATTAGATACATCGTCATCACCAAACACGATTAATTTGACAGTTGCAGGAGTAGGAGAAGAAATAGAAATTGGAGTTGCGTTAATTACAAAAGTAGTGTTGTTAGTTATAGAAACTATTTGTGTATTAATTGGTAAATTTGTATGTGATAAAAACATACCAACAGCAAGACCAACAGTAGAGGTTACTGTTACATTTGTATTATTGTCTAGTGTAACTGCTAAATCTACAGATTGAGTTTTAGCAAGCAACGGGAATGACTCATGAATTCCTAATGCGGGTATGTTATCAGTTGGTATTTGTAGATTAGGTGTGATAAGTGCCTCTACTTTAGGACCGGCTGTAGCAGGTGCGATGAATCTGTTACCTTTGTGGAATCTTTCATCCCATCGTGTTGTTCCCGCATAAGTAATTGCAGTAGCGGCATCAGTTCCCGCTTTGGTTGCAGACACTACATTCAACCAATCTCCTAAACCAGTTATACCATCTCTATCATACTTTGCCACTAAAGGTAATTCTCCTTCATGACTTACTACTAAGAATGCTCGACTGTATACACCAAGTTGTGCATTTTGGTCACCTTCATCACTTAACACCGACTTGAAATGAGGACTACCAACAGTGTTAGGGAATGTATAATTAGTGTAATATGAATTATTAAATGCTAAAGTAGGAACAAACATAGATACCGAATATGGGTTACCCATATTACCAGTAAGATAATTACTTCTTCCATTAATAATTGGACTTGCATCCGGGCTGTTTTGAATTCCTTGTGATGGTATTACCCCGAACAATCCCATACAAGAGTTAGATGAACCGTATGGTGAGAAACCTAATTTTTCATACCAAGCACCTAAACCTGCGGCATAGAGTTTATTCCCTCCACCATCTGTTTCTACTTTTATTGAGTTAAGATAAGAATATCTTTCCCCCGCCCAACCTACTGCACCCACAGGTCTTGTTCTATCTATTGCATCTACAAGACCGCTAAAGTGTATTTGTGTCATGTGGTCACGAGTTGCCTCATTTTCATTGTTGAAACGATGTACACCTGCCTTACTCCAAACAAATACTTTTGCTGGTTGTGGGAATGTAACATCAATCTCTTCACCACTATTCGGATTTGTCACAGTTACAGCAGTTCCGGGCGAAGGGAATGATAATTGAGTAGGTGTTTGACATTTATCATAAAATGTATAACCATCCTCAAATAAAGGTAAGCCGCTAATTCTATTTGGTGCTAACCAAAATACTACTTGATATGTGTTACTAGATATATTTACTACTTCTCTAGTATGATAAGGTGCGAACATGGGTATATCAGTCGCTCGTTCAACAAACCTATCTCTACCACCTGTATCAGTTCTTATCCAACCACACATAGGTATTTGCTCAAGTAAAGTTTGAGAGTTACCGGTTATTGTTGCTATAACATACATAAAACTATTATCGGGAAAAGTATGAGTTCCGTCACCAAAATATTCACCACTAGAACTAGGTAATGTATACCCACCAGTAATATTGTAAGATGCAAAATCTAACTCAATCCAACCGTATCTGTCTTGACGATTTGCATTACCCATAGAAGGCATAAATGTACCACCAAGAGCCTTTAATGCGCCTTTACCCGGATTTTCATTAATCGCTTGACCGATGATAGTCGCTAACTCTTCACCATTTTGACAGCGTGTTGCATCTACAATTATTACATCACTTTCAGTTGCTACTGTGTTACCATTAACTTCGTTAAATGTCGCTGTTCTAGTAATGCCACTACGACTTAAACTTACAGTATCACTAACAACTCTTGATGAAACTCTAAAAGCAGTAGGATGAACAGGAGTGCTACCCCATTTTGCTACAAATGCATTCGATGTATGATTTTTAAAATTGACCGCTACTTGATTGTCCAACCAATGACCGCCGGGATGATACCCACCATCCATGTGCCAAACCATATCAGCCGACATAGCGATACCATAATGTGCCATGGCGCAGTGTTTGAATGGGTGTGCTTTATGGTATTCAGCAGAATTTGTTGCAGTTACTTTACCCGATACAGGTTGAATAAAATGCTCTCCATAATGATAGCCATGTGAAGGTCGTTGTTTTAACATACCTATATTTGGTATTCCCTCCGGTGGCGACCAGTTAAGTGCTTGACCTGTGGGTATAGCAAAATGATATTTGTGCCTAGCAACTTGAAATGCCGAAGTAGGAGGTGCAAACACATTGGCATCATTAGTTAAAGCATTAGGTAAATTCATATTGTAAGGCACTTTACTCCAAGCATTACCAACTGTAACAACTGTACCGGGATGTGGCTCTTGAGTTGTGGTAGGGAAAGAACCACTACCTAAATTATGTGTGCTTTCGGAAAATGGTATTGATTGCCCCGGACCATATATATGATAAGATGTTTTATTTTTAACTTGAATGTTACCATGTATGTAACTTTCTGCTTGACTATTTTTACTTTTTATGAAATCATCGTATCTAGCAGTTGGGTGTGCGAATTGTAATACTAACGGTACAGGTTTTTGTTTTATGACACCAGCATTATATTTACTTTGAATCCAACTAGGGGTATTTTCACCATTAAGATAACCTGCAAATACATCGGGACTTAAAATATTATTTTTATTAAACACAGGCGGTGTGTATGAACCTCTATTTTGATTTACTAATGCCGCACCGGGGAAGAAAGCAAATAGTGCATTACAGTCTATTGTAGCGAAAGATGTGCTTATTTCATTTGCGTTTTGTATACCTGCTGTGCCAGTAGGACCATTAGAATATGGATGAGTATAAAATGATGCATAATCATTTTGCGTTCCATCGTTTATATCCATTGTTACACCGGTAAATCCACCACCAAAATAAAGTGGCACACTGTGGTCTTTACTATCTTTAGCACCTCTAAAGAATACAATTGGTTCGGAGTCTACACTACCGTAAAATCTTCTACCAATAATTTGATACTGATTAGATTTTACAAATAATACATTAGTGTCTACAAATACTGGACTTGCAAATTTATCTACAAATGCTGTATTACCTTGTAAAACCTGTAATTCGTTACCATCGTTTCTAAGTTTTGCATTCATTTGACTTCCAATAAAGAATATTCCTGTTTCCCCTTTAGGTGCTATACGAGTAAAATCTGTATTAGTATCTATTGAAGCAGGAACTAATGTTGCATGTATATTTTCATTATAACTAAATGTGCATAATCCTTCTATATCCTCATTTAAAACTGCGGTTACTTTTAACACACAAGGTCTTAAAACATCTTCTTCCCTTGCTTTTAGTGTTATATAATCAGTAGTTATGGTAGCAGTTCCCGATGTGAATGTGTTTGCACCTGTACCCCTGTTAGTGATACTAACAGCAGATATAACTCCTGCTGAATTTGTATTCGTTGCTTTGGCTTGAAAACCACTGATATTACTTACTTGTAATACTGTAATAGGATATGTCCCGCCGGATGCGGAAGTAACAGTTAAACTATCTCCTACAGTATAACCTTCTCCTGTATCAATAATACAAAGGTCAAAGTTTTCATTGTTAAAACCACCACCGTTCAAACTTAATATTGTCGTGCCATCACTTTCAACCGGTCTACCCGAACCATCTACAAATGGGAAACGAAGTTTAAGCCCATGTCCTGTGCCACCTGTTGCTTCGTATATAGTTCCGGCAACAAAACCTGTACCCGATGAACTGCTAAGTCTTTTAACGCCACCTATACCACGAGATTGTAGATTTATACCTCTTGGGTATCTAACACCACCAAATACTACTGAAACTGTTGAAACTGTTGATTTACATTTAACATCATTAATACCACTTACACTTACCTCATTTACACACGGTAGTATATGGTCACCGGGATTTCTAGTATATGTTACACCTTTTAAGTTACTTGACCAAGACACTGTATCTACTGGATTGTTTGATGAATCTACTAGAATTGGAGTTGGTGTGTTAGCATGAAAACCTCTACCCTTCGATACTATTTGTAATACTGTCTTTGGAATATAACCGCAAGGTAAAAATTTATTATTTTCTATATCAGTATCGCTTAGTGGACTGCCGCCTGTAATTGTTGTAGGTGTTAAAGTAGTATATAGTCCATATTCTTGATGTGCCGCTTCTATTCCTTTGTCTTTATCTAAAATACATTCAAACATAGTTGATGGGGGTAATAATTTATCATTAGTAATATCAAACGCTCTTATTCTAATAGCATCAGCACTAACGCCCCAATCACCCAATGTTCGACCATCAGCCGCAAGCAGATGCCTACAATCAAACGGTATACCTTCTTCTTTAGTTACATTGGTCGCATTTATTGCCGCTTCTGTAGCCGCCGCTAATACCTCATCAGTAAGTAGCGTAGTCCAATTCATACGAGATGATATAGCAAGGTAAGCCCAATTACCACTATTTGATGGATGGGAAACCGCCCCACTTGTTGATGTAATTCCTGTGGCAGTAGTAGTACCAACTTCACCGCCAGCATTTGTAACTTGATGATTAACTGTCATACTTTGCCCTTTAATTCCATAAAATATATGAGTTGAAGAACTACTTGTGCCGACACCCAATTGTGTCCTTGAAGTATAAGAAAGAGTGTGACCTAAAAATCCTGCACCTAAAGTGGTATTGATGTGCGTATCGTTTAATTGTATAACACCATTAGTTTTTGGAAATCCTAAGTAACCTAATATGTCGTCTACATTTTGTAATTCACTAGCACTGTTTGGATTGTAAATACTACCAACATAGAATTTAACTGTTAAAGTATTATTTGTGTTTTCCCATTTAACAGAAGCATTGATTACAGAATCGGGGGAGTAAACACCATTGAACCTATTACCATTATATGATTTAACAGAAGTAATAGCAGAATCAAATAATTGACCAGTTACATCACCCGAACCTGTAATATTTTTTCTAATGGTAAATCCACCTTCGGAAACATCTTTGTCATTAATAAAAACTCCAATTTCTTCACCAAGTGTATTAGGAACAAATGTATTGTCATTAAAAAATTCCTCTCCTAGTTGCTTGTAAACATATCTAATACCGTATGATTTACCTCTATGGTCGGTTAATCTAAATCCGTACAATTGACCCTCACCTAAAGATGAATTATACTGTCCTAAATTTGTATATGGATGATAGAATGTTGATACACCACTTGTTATAATGCCTACACCAAGTTCACCATCAGTAGGTGCAAAGCCCGGAATACCACTTGCTACTAAACCACCAAAATTTATTCTTCCAATCGCTCTTGTGCCTACTCTTAAACCATCCACTAAAGTAGATGTTTGACTTTGTGATTCAAGTGACTCACTAAAAATTGTGTTAGAATACGACCCACTTCCTATTATACTACTAACATCATCGTTATTATTACTAATATTACCGAACCTGTTATCTTCTTTTATTAATTCCCTTAATGAAGTTATAGGGGCAAATGGTCTACCATCTTTATTTAATGGCATAGGTGCTGGATGCATATTTTCACCCATTAGTTCATCTTGCTGACACCAAAAGTTTCTAAAGCGACCTCCATGACCTACCAAAAATTTAGGTTGATAAGGTGATTGTCCTTTACTATTATCTAACCACACACAAAAATTACGACCACTAGCACCGGGCACAGTAGAATGAATAACAATAGTAAATCCTATCACACCATTGTTATCCTCCACAATTCTACCCAAGTGCGCTCTTAAATAACCCATGTGACTACCCCTATCTTGAGAAGTCATAGCGTGTTCTACTGACCAAAATGGTGCAGGGTCATGAGTAGAACCAGTGGCGGCAAAATCAGCATTTACATGTGGGCTTGCAGGGTCTTTGTTGAGATTGGTAACATCTTCTCTTACACCTATTCGATTAAGGTCTAATCTTTCACTTTCACCGGGATAGTTACTCGATGGCCTTCTAGCGTGAGTTCTACCGTTTTTTGCCGCACCTTGATTTATCAAACGAACTATTTCTCTTGCCGCCGCTTCTATATCCGTACCGCCTATTTTTACACCTACTTCACCAAAATCTATAGTTTGACGACGAATATAATCCATTTGAGTCCATTGAGGTAAATGTTGTAGTCTACTTTCCTCATGATTAATTAAGTTTAAATTTTCACTTCGTATACCCTTTAGACATAAAAACGCTGAAATTACTCTCGTGCCATCGGGTGTATCAAAGAATGTACTATTATCTTTAAATGTAAAAAAACCTGTTTGATTTAATCTGTGCTGTTTTAGCGTTCTTACGATTGGAGGGATATTTTTATCTCCTAATGATATTCTTAGTTCACTATGTTTTTTACTAGCATAAAATGACGACTGCGTAGCAGGTTCGATACGAGGAACACTACTAGCAGATAAATGATACAGACTACTACCATGGTAACTATTTGCATGAACAAAATGACCATGCCCTTTACCCATAAATGGGATGTTAGTTAAAGAACCTATACTACTTGATGGTATTTCATCTAGTGGATTGTCTAATGTAATAATATTTTCAGCGTTATGATACATGTTTGTAACATTGTGAGCGTAAGCACTTTCAATAAATTTAGATTGTTGAGTGCTTCTTAGGTATTTATTTTCGGATGGGAAACCGTTTGCTACATCTATTTGCGTTGTTAAGTAATGAGGCGCACCACCATTTATTTTTACTAATACTTCATCTAAAGAAAAATATCCCATGCTAGTAACTAAATTTCTTGTATGTCCAATGACAGGAACAGATGGACTTGTTTGCACTTGCATGTGAATATCGTGAAATGAAATAAACTCTCTATCATGTGCTACATCATATAATAAAACACGAGTATGACTGTCGGATGACAAATAAGGGTCAATGTATGCTACTGTTGGTGCTTGAGATGCAGATAGACCCATCGCTTCATAATTTAACTCAATAGTTTTGTTTACATGTTGAACAAAATTGATTGCGGTTTCTAAACATGTATTACCAATTAAGAAGTTTTCAAGCGGAATAGAATCACGAGGCCGATTTGCTAATTGCCCTTGACCGCCGTTGAATGCCTTGTAAACTTGCCCTTCATTTAACACTCCACGGCTTTTGCAAAATAAACCTTCTACAGCATGAGCATTGTTCATGGTCATGTTCATCCAAACAGTATCACCATTTCTTAGTCCACCTGCGGCGTAGGGATTACACCAAGTTCTGTTTAGTATCGCATCAGCATCATCAGCAATAACGCTATTGATACCTATTCTCAAAATATCATTATTATTAATAGCACTTACATTGTTGGCTGTTAGTTTTATTAGACTAAAGGATAAACCCGGTGTTCTATCTCTAAAATGTTCTGAATGTATGTGTTTTACTATTCCTACATAAGCAATAGCACCACTACTAGCATCTTCCCTGTAAATCATATCACCGGGCCTTATGTTTATACCAAGACTATTTGCCGCCGGATTACGATAAGCGTCATTATCAAAAGTTATTTCATCAGTACTACCTGCCGAATAGTTACCAACAAACTCATACACTTCATCATTAACAACAGGGCGAAAAGTGCTAACTGTTAATTCTTGAGATGTTACTTGAGCAATATTTGACAAAGCCAAATGGCTTCTACCTATTTTTTCTAGTCTAAACTCTATATCTTTTAGACTTGGAACTGTTACACCAGTTCCAAAATGAACTAATACGGTATTATTAGTTGTACTACTAAATGAAAATTGATTATTAAATTGAGTTCCTAGATATAATACCTCTATTGGGGTTGTTGTAAGAATTTTGCCTATAACTAATAAATCACCAATTCCTATTATTGGATTACCACTACCGTCTAATGTGTAAGTAGTATCTATGAAAGTATCTACATTATCTAATTCTAAAGCATATATTTGATTAGATACTTGCTTTGCCTGTATAATTTTAGCAGTAGCCCTTTTTGATTTGATTCTAGGTGCATGAGGGTTAGAAAGTGGACCGGCTTTAAACTCTACTGCACTTACATATTGGCGTAGTCCATAGTCAAGATTACCACCTTGAGTTTGGACATTTGCACTGTCATGGTAAAATATTGAGCGACCCTCATAATCCGATGTTGGTGTAGTAATATCGGAGTTAATTGATTGTAATGATGATAAATTTCTTCCTGTGGTAAGAGTGCAACCTGTAGTTAATTTATTCACAAAATCATCACTACAAAATCCATGATAACCACCGTCACCTATATTTGTAGGTGCATCACGGATTTTTATAAAATCACTTCCTATAGCACTAATATAAGCCCAAGACCCATCCTCAAGAAACACTTTACTTTCAATATTAATACTTTTAAAATTATTAAAATTACCGGATAGTATAGGGGGAAAGATATTTACATTATCTACATGCAGTGTTAAAAAATCACCATCTTTTACTATTTTAGTTATGAATGTTTTAGTTGGTGAGTTTTTATTTTCATACGCAGAAATCACTTCTCTATCATTGGGTGGTATATCATCTACCCTTCTACCCACAGGTGACGGATTCCATGTATGTGCAGTATAAGTAGCATCTAAATGTAATTTCATACTGTTATCCGGTCCGGGGAATATACCCTCACTTTTTTGACTGAAAAATTGTTGAGGAAAAATGGGTATTTCCACCATGGCACGAGTGCTGGCATATTGAGTTCCTAATTGATAATCATGAGTAACATCATCTATTGCTTGAAATAATCTATCATTTATTGTACTTCCATCTTCGCACATATTTTCAAAATTAAAATTATCATCGTTGAATAAAATTTCATTTATACTGTATGTATCCTTAGTAGCATTATTAATTAGGCTAACTCCTATACACCATTCATTAAATGTAGAAAATACTTCTCCACTCGCTGAAAGATACTTTCTTTGTGCAATAGCATCAGTATCATCGAATACAAAACCAGCACCTACTTTACTATTATATTCAGCACTACCTCCACTTTGTAAAAATATTCTACCTTTCTTTGGAAAAGCGTATGTTCCCCAAGACTGTATATCTTCACTTTTATTATTCATGGGTTGTACTGATATGGTTTTTGCCGCATCTAAAGTGCATACTGATACTGCTTGAACAGCACAATTCCGTCTTGTAGAACCGGGTAGCCGCATCAATGGGCTTGGGTCGTATGTAGGTTTAGTGTTAATAGCACCTTGACCCGGACCACCAAGTGTTACAGATACTACGGGTGCATCTATATCTACTTCTTTAACTACATGAGAATCCGGTGAACCACTACCCATAAGAGAAACATTTTCATTTATCGCTTCTTCTGCTATACCACTAGCAGTGACTTGAATCGTTATAGCATTATTTTCATTGTCATTTATTTGTTTTACTGACCTTATTCTAGTTCTACTCATTAAATAAAACAAGGATATTACATTCGCTGTTTCACCTTTTCGTACACCATCACGCAATTTTGCTAACTGATTAGTTCGACTTTTATTCGATGGTTGTATGTATATACGAGCCGATGTGTGAGCATCACCGATGTATGCATTGTCTATAATATCAAACATCTCAAATATGGGACTACCTTGATTAATACCACCTACATCAAACACACCAGTAGACGAATTTACTTTTTCAGCCTTTTTCTTAAACTGAGTGTTACCTAAATCTTCTAATTTATTTACCTTGTCTATACCTATAGGTTCTATACACATTTTATGATAAACAGATTGGTGAGTGCTTTTATTATGCGAACTAGCAATTACTTGCGGTGTAGTAGCGGGTTGAGCATTAGCATCAGCCGGTGGTGTATAACCCACTGAATTATCGGCTGTTCTTGGTGTGGTAGCATAACTTATTTCAAAATCATATTCTGCGCCACCAGCATTATCACCAATTAAACTATTACTCTTTTGAAAGTATTCTGTTTGATTGGCAACAGATTCACTTAATTCAATTATTCCTCCCGGTGAAAATATTGTGCTGTCTTTGTTAGCATCTGCTAAATCCGCTTTTATGACATCTAATACTGTGGTAGTACCAGTTAATACAGTGTTACCTTTTGGAACGGTCTTTTCAACCATAAGCATAGGAGTTGGTGATGCTGATGCTGACTGCATTGAGTCACCTAACAAGTCTAAAGCATTGTAGTGAATTTCAACATAAGGTGCTAAATTGTGAGTGGCCCGTAAAGTTGGAACATGAAGTAGTGCAACTCTACTTTCAGTTTCGGGGCGAATATGATAATCTCTTTCATCGGTAGTCAATGATGTCCTAGTATAAGTTTCAGGTATTGGCCCTTTTAACATAAACGGCCTGTGGTCATTAACATCAATTGCTATAATCTCTTCTTTAGATGCAGGTAATCCATTAGTTACTACTAAAGATGCTTTAGCACTATTGATAATATTGACTATAGATGATTGAGAATTTTCATCATAAAAATCTGCTAATTCATTTGTATTAAATAAACGATGGACACCATTAGCGGCATTAAAATAATCCATTTGAACTATGTCTGCTGAACCGGAAATCACTTGGTCTATTTGTAAAGATGTGGGCTTAGGGTATCTTCGCATATACTCATGGCCTTTGATATGAGAAAACTTATGTCTACCACTATGACCGATTTGATAATTAACATCTAAAGTTGTGGGCCAAGAAACCGCAAACGGATTGTTAGGATGAGAAGATGTTGTTGCCATTTGACTAGAGTATACTATACCATGTTGCTCGTTATTAGTTTCATCTAAAACCATTTGACCAGTTTTATCAATTACTTGGCTATTAAAATGCGGAGGTTGATACGGTTTTCCAGTGACTAAATCAATTACTAAATCAGCAGGTATAATAACAAAGTAATTGTCTACATCAGTAGTTCTTGAGTGAAGTATCCCCCTTGAACCAGTAGAGGCTATATTGAAATCCAAATGTATGCTATTTACTGTAATAACTCCACTAGAACCATTGATGCTTAAAATACGCAATCTTTCCGGGGGGCTTTGATTAGGCTTCTGTGTTTTTCTATTAATAGCACCGGGATTAACTATTAGGTTGTATGGCACATGTGGTAAAAACGAGGTTGCCACTGTATTAGGTGTGGTAAAATTATTATGAATTTCATAATTACCCATACTAAAAGGGCTTTGTGTAAAATCAGTTGTAGGGTTAGTAGAATCATATTCTTTACCTGTTAATCTTTCAATTAACGCTTGAGCATCGGTAGCAGGTATTGTAAGTGTTGTGGTAGAACCATCGGATGCGGCAGTAAAAGCAGTAAACTCATACTCTTCTTGTATAATATCTAGTGGTTCTTCAAAACGATATAATGCGGTAGATGTGCTTTCATCATCCATCGGAACATTAGGTGTTATTACTTGTTCATCAAATCTAGTTGCAAAATGTATAGACTCAATTGCACCTCTAAAATCACCACCTTTACCACCTATGTATACATGAGCAGTAGAGTCAGTTATTGAAGCATCATTTGGTAAAGATTGAGATATAACAACTTGCCCGTTGATAAATAAAGAGATAGCACTATCGGACACTGCGCCTACTATATGATATAATGGCCGATGATTGAAATTTAAATTAGTTGCATCGTTGTAATTACTTAAATCATAACGATTGTATGAATCGTGAACACCGCCATAATTTTGTTCGGGGTATACCACACCATTCCATCTTGTAGTTGCATCACTAGCAGTGGTAAGTGTAAACGCTTTAGTGCCATTTGTAGTATCTAAAAATACAGTAAATTTTGCCGGTCCGGGTGTGTCTACTGTGCCTAATTCTAAAATAAATTGATTTTCTCTTTCAACAACTACTCCACCACAATCGGGAATAACCCATGCTTCTACAGTAAATTGATTATCAAACCTACTGTTTATTTTAGTAGTTTCATCTTTACCATAACCTGTTTTTGATAATATATCGGATGGTGTTTTCTTTGTAACAGTATTGGTAGTGCCAGTGGAGGTTTCATCACCAAGTTTTGTAAATCTACCTTGTGGTACTATGATAGATTCACTAACGCCATCAAAGAAAAAAGCGTGACTTGACCTACCTATTGCTACTATCTTCTCACCTCATATAATGAAACTTGCTGGAATAAATTGAATGTTGAATGTATACACAGGTTCACCACCCACTTGAACAAAAGTGGCTTTCGTCACAGCACCTTTGATAAATGACCTATCGTTATTACTATCGGGACTTTCGGGCTTCGTGGAAGCCGCTACTGCATCAGTTACACTTTTACTTTCTAAAGTTTCAAATGCACCTGTAGGCATAAAGAAATTTACCGGTTTATACTTATTACCATCAGTGGCGTTTATGCTTGAATTAAATGGTATTTGAACTCCAATAATATAGTCACCATATTTTTTATTAAATCCAACTATACCTCTTACACCATCAGTAATATCTTGTAGAATTGTAGGATTATTTGAATTGTTAAGTGTAGCATAAAGTGTCATTACCTTGTCACCAGCACTCATTCCAGTAAATAGACCACCTTGACTTTTTCCTCCTTTAAATTCAGTGTGAAACGGTTGAAAACTTCCCTTATTAAAATTATTTAAGTTCGGAGTATTAGTATTTCCATCTTTACCTGCTACAGTTTGAGTGATTGTTACAGCAGAATTAGCCTCACCAGTGTTTGGTGAAGTTGTTAAAGTAGCAGAAAATCCTGTAATGGGAGTTGATAAACCGGTATCACTAATCAGTTTAACAAAATTTGTTGCCATTTGTTCAGCCGTCAAAGCGACACCAACTGACGCTACAGTAAATGTAGCACTACCGCCTGTTATTGTCAATACATCACCAACAGCATGCCCCGAACCGGGATGAGCAATCTCAAAAGATGTAATTCCACCACTACCATTTACTCCTGTAATGTTTACCTTACAATTTACACCCGAACCTGTAGTACCGGAAATTGCTATATCATTTCCAACACTGTAACCACTTCCGGCAACAAGTGTGCTAGTAGTTTGAACACCGTCAATAGTTGCTACTGAAAAATGGTGTCTATCACCCGAAGGAAAAGATGTAAACCCATGAGAAGTATCATTTCTTGAAGCATATATATTAAATAATTGACCGGTTGTATTTTTAATTTGTATTAGAGTATCAAGTTTTATAACATCATTAAACATATCTAAATCAAAAATATCTTTAATAACATCTTCATTATCAAATCTCATCGCATTTCTATCTAATCGTGTAAAATCTATCAAAGCAGTTGCAGGTGAGTCACTACCTATATTCATTAAATCATCATCAGTAAATACACCCTCTAAAAGTATTACAGCCCTAGACAAATTAAAATCTACAGCCATTCTTGCACTACCTGTAAAGGGTAAAGGTGTAGCGTTTACACCTCTATCTACATCTAAAGTAAGCGTAGTAACCGGTAACTGGATAGTTTCACCATCAGCCCTAACAAATCTAACAGGTATATTTTGTGACATTAGAATCTCCCCTTATGTGTAGAGCCGCCGAATGAGCGAGCAACTTCTTGTTGAATCATATTACCTATTTCACGAGCCAATGCTCTCTTATCACTTCTATCTGTAATACCTCCGGCATTTACAGTAATGTTAAATGTATTACCCATACCTATACCGTTAGGATTATTTTTTTTATTGAGGGGTACAACGGCTTCCGGTCCATCTTCACCAATCATAGCAAGAGTTGGTTTGTTTACTATACCACCTTTTGCTAACATAGGAATTTGCATTTGACCTAAATCTATACCAAATGATTTACCGCCTATTTTTGGAATCCATTTAGGAATTTTAATATCAAATTTTATTTTACTTAGAATACTATTAATTACACCAATTAACATATTGAATGGTAGTTTAATTAAATCAATAAGACCACCAAGAATACTTTTACCTATGTTAAGTATACCAATAAAGAGTTTTGTCCAAAACTTTAATGTAAACACATCTCCAAGTTTAAATCCATCAAAAACACTACTTACTGTATCTTTTATGTCGCCTAAAACCCCAAATACAATCTTAAATGGGTCAAGCATTTTTAAGACTATATTTTCATATATTATCTGTAAAACACCTACAAATACATCGTTTAAGAAACCTACAATAGTGGATATTACATCAAATATAAGATTTACAGGGGCTAATACTAAATTTTCCCATAATTTACCTACTGCGGTAAAAGATAATTCGGCTATACTACCTAATACCTCAAATCCTTTTTCTATTAAACTAAATAAGAACTTTATCGGTTCTACCACTACCGCATTCCATATATCTCCTATGATAGTAAAAGCACTACCGGCTAAATCTCCTAGAGTTTCAAAAGCACCTTTAAAGAATTCAAATACTGCTTTAGCAGGTTCAACAAATAACTTATTGAATAAATTTCCTATACCTTTGAAAATTTCACCTGCTATATTACCTATCATTTGAAAAGCCGGACCGATACCACTAACAAGTGATGACATAGATGCTAAGGTTGCTAATAACGCCATAATTTCACTCCCAATCTAAAAACGAATAATCTAGTGATACCACTTCTCTATCCCCTGCTTTTGCCTCTTGTTCTGCTCTTTTATTTTCTTTTTCCTGTTCTTCTTGTATCGCCATAGCCCATATTAGTGATTGTTTAAATATTGATAAGGGCATTTTGTAAACATCGTACAATGAAATATTGTAGTGTTTTGCTACAACATAAGCGAGATATTCCGCTTGATATTCAAAATCTTCTACAGTTTCAAATTCTTTTTTCTGTAGAAACTTTTGAACATTCACTGTACCGGCGTTGTAAACCCCCCTTGCAGTGCCTCCGCAATCTCGTTAGGTTGTGGTAGGACTTTAGAGATTTGCTCTCCGACATAACCACTAAGGGATAATAATTCATCTGTGCTTAACGATGGAGTTGTATTAGTAATCCAATTAGAAAAAGCAAACTTCCAATATCCTTTCAAATTCATAGATACATCGCCGTTTGTTATTACAAACATTTCTTGGGCGGCGGCTTGTATATCTAAGAAAGATACATCTCTTACATATACTTCCATAACTAAATTTTCATCATTAGGGTCTATGCTAATTTCATGTTTAGTTATATCATTCTTCTTCAATAATAGGCTCTTGTTGTTCACTAACTTCTTCTGTTTGTTCATCTAATTCACTTCCTTCGGTAGCGGCTACCTCTTCGGTAGGGGCTTCCGGCTCTACATCCGGGGTCGCTTCTGCGAGGCCGTCAGTTTCACCTGTTTCGGTTGTTATCCCTTCATCGTTCTGCCTTAGACGCAAAACAAGTTCTGCTTTAGTTCCGTATACAGGGAGATTTCTCTCCTTGCAAAGTTTCTTTAATTCAGTAACTTTTAGGGAATCATATTGCTGAACATCAGCAGGGAATGGATTTACTACCTCTTCTTCAACGAGAGGATTGATTTCTTCTTCGGTAGTTTCTACAGGAGGGTTATCTAATTTATCTTGAATGAAAGACTCTATTTCATGTCTTGCCATAAGTTCAAGCATCTTATCATCGAACTCTACACCGTTGGCTTCACATACCCATCGAGCGTAGTTTAGTGCGCCCATTCTTCTATATTTTATTAACGATTTTCTCATTATTTCACCTCAATATTTTGGTATGGTATCACGAGCCACTACTTTTATTGCTTTAGGCATTACTTTTAAAGTAGACTTTACTATACCCTTATCTTCCGGTATTTGTATAGGTGCTTCTATAATATAATAATCATCAATAATTATTACCATCTTTTCACTATTAGCGGCAGATGTACCACCAACTAAATTCTTTTCAAATTCAAGAAGTATTTGATTTGCGGCACTACCGCTTGCAGTGGTGCTAAACTCTTGACCTGTTCTCATTTTATGATAAAATATAGGGTCGTCTACAGCAATTTCCATGGTCAAATCATAGGTAGTTTGTCCCTCTACCATAAGACTAACATTTCTTGAGCCGTTAAATGGAACTTGGTCTGTTATTACACCGGCATCTGCTTGCGATGTGCTATTGATAGTGTGGTGTCCAACCATACCAGTAGTTCCATTCAGTGTGAATGAAAATACTTGAGCAACATTTTGACCTGCTAGTTTTATGTTTCCGTTGTAAAACATAAACGGTTTTTGAGTTCCTTTACCGATACCCGACACTATACGATTAGGTTCGGTATTAGCAGTATCGTCAAACATACGATGTGCGGCATACCTTGTAAGAGGTGTCCCTTCTAAACGACCCGTATCAGTATAACAAAGTGCTGAATTAAAATTAACCGATAATCTTAATGCGGCATCGTTATCTGTAGTCATTGAAAAGTCTGTTACCTTACAACCTCGATATACACGAGTCAATTCTTTTGAGTCACCCGGTGCGCCTTCTAAATCCGGTCTGCTATTATCGGAGTCTACATCTATTCTTCTTTGAGATACTTCTAAACAAAATGACGGAAGAATAGATTTAGAAAACAATAAATGTTTAACAGGGAAAGTAATTTGACCAGTATTAGATATGGCCGTTACTTTAGTGTTGGATTGACCTACTTCTCTAATTATTACATCAACATTATCCGCATGAGCGTATTTTAACGGCTCATCTAATAATATATCATTTCCTATTTTACCTAATACTCTTCTACATTCGTGAGTTTCTGCTCTATCAAAATCTCCATTGAATGCACCATTCCAAGAAGTTGCATTTTCTTCATGGTCACTCACTATGGATGCAGTTGTAGTGTCTTTAATTTCTACATAGAAGTGTTCTGTAGCAGAAGGAGATATAGCCGCCGCACTTGTTAATTTAATTCTTGATGCACCAACAGCCGTCTTACCATCAAGTGTGGTAGTTAAACTGCTAGTTTCCGTTGAATAAATTAATTCATTTCCAAGACAGTATTTCAACCACCTTGCTGTATGCATGTTTACTTCAAAAGACCCACCTTCGGTAATCATTTTACCCGGAACTTGAATTGAAGTATCTCTTCCAAGTCCTACAACATGGTATCTCTTCAAATCTACTTTAGTTTCGGGAAGAGTAATTGCTGATGCTACACCTAAAAATTGGTCTATTTTACAACTTTCTAAGGCGGCAGTATTAGCAATAGTTTTTTCACTCGCTCTATCTATTGGTGGAGTTTTATAGGGTAGAATATGCATTACATCACCCGAAGCGAACTGGGTAGTTGTGGTGGTTACCATAACAGGTGTGATAGTTATATCAGTGCCATCATTAGCAATAATTGTAAATGTCTTACCACCATTACCTTGATTTGCGGCATCACCATTATCTAAACTTCCGGCTGTTTCAAAAACAACTTGAGAGCCTACTAATATATTTACAGGAAATCGAAGTGTATTTGCTTTTTGTATATCATTAGTAGTGCCGCCGGATAATCTTAACACAGTAGTATTACCTGTATGCGATTGAACTTTTATAGTAGCATCAGTGTGTTTAATGGTTAAACTTGTTTCGGTTGCAAAAGAAACTTCTGCTATATCTCCTTTGTATACTGTACTTGGCATTTTATCATCTCACGGTATTAGTTCTGCTAATATTACTACTTCTATTTGGAATGTCATTCTAAAAAGTTGCTTACTTCGGTCACTTAGGTCGGTTCTTGTTTTGAATACGAGCCTGTCAAAATTTGTTCCATCCCCCTTACGACTATTATGAATTACTCTACGAACTTCGTTCTCAAGTGCTTGCAGATGTTTTCTCCCCTTAATTGTTCGCATGTCTACGGTTATATTTATGCGTGTTGTAACAAAATCATAGAGTAAATCGGGTGCTTCTTCATTATGTGCTGTTTCGTAGCATAGAACATAATCATGCCGGGCTAGGTCAAGACGCTTACCTCTTTCCGGTTGAACTTCGGCTATGTCAATAACAATCGGTCTAATACCACTTGTGTTACCTCTATTCCAATCGGTTTGAAACAATCCTATGACAACATCTAAACCTTCTGTAAATGTTGCTACCATAGTATCACTTCTTTTGTAATTCTTTTACAGACTTAGGAACAATAAATCCGTTTTTGTACTCAAATCCCTGCTCACTCATTTCGGGATTTTGTCTAAGCATAGCCTCATCTGTTTGTTTCTTTAAGGTTGAAAGTTGTTTTTCAGTAGCCGGTATTCGAGCATTAAAATCAGTATAACTACCGTCATCTTCTTCTCTCAAACCCAACGCCCCTGCTTCTATTTGTTTAAATCTAATTCTTAAAGTATTTGGATTTTTAGTAAAATATTCCCTGTTTTCTTGTTGAAAAGCCGAATCATTTTCAAACAATTCAATAACTCGTTGATGAGTATTATCACCAAATTTATTGAATTCTCTATCACCTTTCATTCAAACAACACCATCTCTACATATTTAGGAAGAGTGCGGTCTATATCCGATTGATACAACTGAACCTTACTAGCCACATCTATATTCTGTGTTCCTTCCGGTATAAGCACTGAACGGTCATCAGCCATAAGTAACTCTATGGCTACCATTTTTGTGCATATATCTTCTATTGCTTTTTCTAAATATCTTTCACCATAAATGTATGCAACTTTTATTGCATTCCATTCAAAGAAAGGATAAGAATTATTGAAATATATTATACCCATTTCCGGGTCAAACCAAAAATCACGAAGTCTTGCACTATCACCACTACTGCTACCACCTTGTAAATCAACCTGTAATAATTTTTGACTCACAGTATGAGTTCCTGTAGCCATGGTAGTAAGTGGCGTTCCGACAACATTTACACAACCAGTAAAAGATGAAGCCGTTACACCGGTGTATCTAAACACCTCCGAGCCTACTAAACAAACACCTGCTGATGCAAAACCGGAAGTAGATGTTACATTTACTGTGGTTGAAGATACAGAAGAACTTACAGTTTCAGCCTCTTTAGTTTGGTCTAAACTTATGTTGCTATCAGTGCATACGATAGAACAGTTTTCACCTGCCTTTACAGGGCGCATGCTAGTAACTTTCACCTTACCTGTGCCTAAATCTGCGTTAGCACTAGCAAGGAACTCATTATGAACTCCCACATTTGCTGTAGAGCCTTCTAAGGTAAAAGCCGGTGAAAACTCTACTACTGCTTTATTGACTCTATCTTCTTTATTGATTAAATCAGCGAGATTTTGAGCAGTAGTAGTAGAATCAAAATCTGCTCTCCATTGATTACTACCTGTGCCTATCGAAAGAGTAGCGGCTGTACCGTTACCGGGTGACATGACTATTGAACCACTTAACGCTCTTACATCCTCCGGTATTAAGATACGAACTTCTGCCGCACCTATCTCTCTATAATCATCACCTTGCCATAATTCTAACCTAAGAATTTGTTGCACATTTCGGAACAATAATGGCGCAGTTCCAACATAATCAGTATAGTATCTTCTACGATAGGGTTTGTAAGTATCAAAGTTAATGTATTCTGCTGTAACTAAATAAGGTCGCCAAGCATTGTGAGTCATATTGTCAATCTTATCTTGCATTTTCAAAATGACTCTATCAACTCTATCTTTTGTTAATCCTCTAGTTCTACCGTTAGTAAATGAGGCTAAGTTTTGCACATAAGCACTGTCAGCAACTTGATAGTCAGCGTGAGTAAAAACACCAGTAAATTCAAGTTTTACACCATTAGCCGAAGATGAAATACCGGTAATTGTTTTTTCTATACCTAGAGGGTCTGCGTTTGAATATATAAGTATAGTATCGCCTACTGCATAACCGTCATTTCTAAAATCTCCACCGGTAATAAATACACCATCGGATACGCTATCAGCACTTACAAGAACTGCCTCACTTGGTCCAATGTCAAGCAAGTCTGCTACTTTTTGAGCCGTAGTATACACCGTTGCCGTGGGGTCAAGAGGCCGTGTTTCCGGCTCTCCGGGTGAAAATACTACTGGCATACATTAAACCCCCCTCACTATGATTGTTTCAATACACTCCAAGCATCACGCATAATCACATTACGAGAAGTCATGATACGACGCATGTGTTCAGCCTCTCTATCGGGATTGAAAGTATCAGTTCTATCTCTTTGAACGCTATTGTCCGAGCCTCGCTCTCCCGTTTTAAATTCTTTATCAGCATCTTCTTCTGCTAACATCTCTTCTACATCTTTTCCTGTTATTCCCTCAAATTGATTATCAATAGCGGCTTGCTCACCTGCTACATCGGGCATAGAAAGTGATTCACCGAGAGTCTGCCCCTCAAAAGGCACTCTTTCACCCATGAACTTGATATTATGTGCTTCGGGATTCGCTACCATGTCACGCATGAGTTTGTCACGAGCAGAAGTGAATTGGTCACCACTTGCATCTCCACCTGCGCCCCTAAGCGCATCTGCGGCCATACGATTAGCAAACTGCTGTAGACGAACTTCTTGTCCATCCGGTGTAAGCACTTTTTGCCTGTGTGGTTTCATTGGCATTTTAATTAGAATTTTACTCATGTTATCATATCCTATTTTGTTCATCCCTATGTCCTAGATTATATTCCATCGGTTTGTCACAAGTAGCGCATGTTTCTCTCCACATAAAATGTAGAAATCCACAGTGTGTACATCTTGTTCCCGAACCGATATTAAGTATATCACCTATATTTTTATTTCTATTACGCTGTTGAGAGGTAACACCTTTTAGCGGATGTTCGTTATCTGCTACAACGGCTGAATCAGTGTCTAATTTGACACCCTGTTTACTCGCTCTCACTAAATCGCTAAGGTCTAATTTTTGTAAATCAAACCCCACTTAACCACCTCAAATTGTGGTCACGAATATGTAAATGTTACCAAGAATCACATGTGGGTCTGCTGACACAGGGTTATTAGAACCCATAGCGTTCACAATCGCAGTTTGAACTGCGGTTCTTTTAGTAGAATCGTTGAAATCAGCCTGTGCAAACGGACCAAGTATTGTGCATGTTTTTGCCAACTAAATCACCGCCCTCAAGAACGGCGACCAATTGCTAAGAAAGTTCCTGCTTTGGTAGTTTGACCAATTGCTGGCACAGAAATAGTTATTGTAGTTCCACTAAAACTACCAAAATCACTCGCAAGTAAAGCAGTTACACCAAAACTAGAGCCGCCCGCCGGGTCTGCTTCTTTAATTGATATAACATTAGGGGCGGAAGGATTTAACATGATTGAATCAATTGATGCGAGTTGTGAAGATAAATCTATTGAGGTATCTCCTGCCTCATAACTTCCTGTTATTACTAATCTATCTCCGAACACTGTCGGTCTTGGGTCTATTGTTATTGCCATTATTCTTCACTTCCTGTTACTTTCGTATCTTCTTTTTCATTTAAAACTTCCTCAACTACTGTTGGGTTAAGATGAGATTGAACTAGGTCTAAAGCCGCAGTCTTAGTTATGTAACTTCCACTTGTTTTTACACCATTGTCTTTTAGCCATTTTAGAATGTCCTTCCTCGCCCATGCTACATCCGGTATACCGTCATCTTTCAAATCAACAGTTTTAGGTTCGTAGCCTTCGATGAGGAAATCCTTACCTAATGTATGAGCATATTTTTCTACCCACTCTTGACTCACTTCTACAGGTTTACCCCTAACCCAAACTCCTTTAGAGTCTGTTCTGCGGGATTCGTAAAAAACCCCTCTATAGGTTACAGTAGGCACTTAGCCCACCTCACATTAGTAGAACGGTTAAGTCACTGTCTGCGGCGGCGTTGGATGGTGTTAGGTTAATCTTTAGAGGGTTTGAGCCGTCAATTGAACCGACAATTGTATGTGCCACTCTATCATTTCTACCTAGTATTGCAACAACCTTACTTACAGGTGTTCCGTCTTGACCTTCTGCGGATGTGGTATCAGTAGAAAAAATAATGTTACCAGTCGAAGCGGCCTTTGCTTGAACTCTTACTGTAACCATTCTCATTGAGCCACCGGCGTTGTTGATAGTGTTATCATTGGTAGCGGTAAAACCTGTTAATGCACCGGGATAAGCACCTGCTGTACCTGCCGCACCGTCAAGCCATCGAGTTTCATCAACTAGAGAGCCTGTTCTCATGTCTAAGTCAAGTAGAATGTCTACATTGTCTATTCCTGTGTCATCTGCTGTTACTGTTAATCCTTTCTTTGTATCTGTTAATGCCATATTTAATCATCTCCTAAACTATCTTCTCCATTATACCTCACTGTAGGTCACGAATCGAACCATGACCTCCAAAGAAAGTTGTCCAAATCTCTCCCATTGAGCGATACATACCCTCTTGTCCTAGACGGTTAATGGCGAATGGGTCACCGGTTTCGATACCGGATTCAAAATATTGAGTTGGTATAGCAGTTGAGAAGTAAATGTAATCAGTATCTAAGAAATACATACGGGAAATACCGTCTTTTGTAACATCTTTAGATGGAATGATTGGTACACCGTTGTAGGTCGCTACGATGAAACCGGCTTCAATACCCGGAACACCCTTAACACCGTTGTAGGTTGGTGTAACTCTCTTCTCTTCCATGAACCTTTGCTGGCTTTGTAGTAGTTGTTGTAATCTCATTAGAGTATCGTATCCTGTTAGGATAACCTTTGGATTACCACCACGAACCCAAATCTGCTGGAATAGTGTGTCCAAATGGTCTAGTGAAAGAGTCCTTCTGTTAGCCGCATCTTGGTCGCTACCACAGTTTACTTCTGCGTTTGACCATGAGTTTGCACTTCGGTCAATACTGTAAATGTCAAGGTCATCTGCACCACAATGGTCTGCCGACGCACCGCCTGTTTCCAAAGAGGTTAGTCCACCGCTTGAGCCACCATCATTTCCGGTGATTCTGTCTAGCGATTCAAAGTCGTTACCTGCCACTGTGTCACAATCTTGGGTCATCATCTTGTTAATGTGTTCAGCGTGATGCTTACCCATTTCTTCTTTCAATACTGCACGAATGTCACCAAGTCCATCATCTTTGTCAGCCAAGAACATAGCAGTTTCGCTCATGTCGAATGTGTGAACGACTGTCTTTGGTTTTGCGGCTATGTGCTGGAACTGTGGTTTGGTTGTGTCCGGTAGAGTAGCGTTTTCTGCTACACCGCCACCCTTATCGAATGATGGTCTGTCGGTAATAACTCTCCAACCGCTTCTTTCCCACGGCCTCTTAGGTAGTATTGAAAATGCGTTAAACTCTTGGTTCAACTGTGACCAAACTTTTCTACCGTAGATTGCTTGGTATGTTCCTGCTGTTGTGCTTAGCATTGGTGCGTCAGCCTTCAACAACTCACTACCGGAGTAGGAATAGCCCATAGCGTTACCTGCACCGTAGAAGTATCTTTCCATGTCTGTTATATTTCGTATGTAATCTCTTGCCATATTTTTCATCTCCTAATTTCTAATTTATTATCCTCAAGCACCCCTGTATACACTGTTTGCTAGTGTATGTACCTCATCCCAAGACATATTACTTAGGTCTTGAGTAGATGGGATTGTAACATTTGTTGATAGGTCAGCCTTTGCAATTGTTGTTCCTTCTGTAGTTAGGTTGTCAATTCTCTCGGATAGGTTTGAAATAGCCTTCATAACTTCACTAATTGGTTCACGAGCGTCAAATTGAGCCTTTTCTGCTTCGGACTTTGCGATTGCTTGTTCATTAGCGAATCTTGAAGCAAAGTGTCCTTCTAGGTCACCACGGAATTGTTGTTCCATAGCCGCCGCTTTGTAGACTTCATAAGCCGCCTCAATGTCTGTTGCTGAAACATTCGATGGGTGAATGTATGATTTTGCTAGTTCAGCCGCACCCATAGCCCCTGCTGGCTCTTTTCCGCCGCTTTGACTTACTGCGCTGATAGCACCAGTAGATGGGCTACCGGAAACTTGTCCTCGGCCTCTAACTTGACCGCCGAAGTAATCTGCCCCGTCTACTGTATCCGGGTTGTCGAATCCACCAAGTTGTGCTTTCTCAAGAGCATCAAAGTGCGCTCTTGCTGAATGAGTATCTACACCTGCGGATTTTAGAGTATCTTCCATCCAGTTTAGATATTCGGCACTGATAACATCACTGTATTCATCACCTTTCATGTAATTCATTTTGTCATCTTTGTCCTCATCTTTCTTCTTATCTTTCATTTCTTCTTCGGCCTTCATCTTATCATCCTTCTTGTCTTTCTTGTCATCCATCATTTTGTCGTCGGAATCATCTTTCTTCTTTTCCTTGATATGCTCTCGAAGTTGAGGTGGTATCTCACCTTTTTCCATAGCGTCAAGTCTTGCTTCTAGCCTGTTCATTACTGCGTTTAGGTCACTGTCTATATCTGTCATTTTACTCACATCTTCCTTTAAAATTCTAAATTGTGCTTCCGGGTTAATCCCTTTTTCACAAATTGTAATTTCATGGAGTTCCATTTTACTTATTTCTTGGTATTCTCCGTGTTCACCATCAGCCTTTCTAACACGCTTGAAAGCCTGTCCACCAATGGAGAATCCCTGCAAGTTACCCTTGCGTATTTCTGCGGCTACTTCACGAGCCTTTTCTATATCATTTCGTAGTTTACAAACTACAAACATTCCTGTGTCGTCTACTTCGGACTTCCACATTCTACCGTTGGAGTCTACATAGTTATCTATAACTTCTCCAACTTGTATATTAGAGTGAGCCAACTGAACATTTCGGTATCGGTCACTCTTCATAAAACCATCAAATGCATCTTTCAATGCACCACGAGTAATTAAATCTCCTTGCTTATCAACAAGTTCTACAGATGCATAACCTGCAACGACTAAATCACTGCCACTCTTTAGGACTTTCAATCCCGCAGATGGTCGCTGTATAGTTAGCATCAGTTGGAAGAAGTTACTGTCATCCTATTTATATTGAACTGATACTTTATGTCTAAAAGAAATCAGTCTACTTTATTGAAATCGGACAACTGCGAAGTATTATTGTTCACTTCAATATGTTTTATTGGTTTTTTGCCCTTTTCATTCTTTTTAGGCTGAATTTCTTTTTCGTCACTTCGCTTTCTACCATCGTAATCCGGCATAGCCTCTTCGTTTGCTAAACGAGTCGGGCCGCTTGGTGATTCTACAGGAGTAGCCATATCTATCCCTAATCCCTTTGGTCCTGTCCATGTAGTGCGTTCTTTGTGTAATTGGTCTAAAGCACGAGATATTATCTCTAGGGCTTTTTTAGTAGTTGGTTTGAGTAATCGGTTATCGTCATCTGCATCTAGGATACCTGCTGATTGTTTATCTTGGCGTTTACGACTTGGAGGTTTTTCATCTAATACATCTCTCTTCACTATATGTCCGTCAAAAATAAGTGGTGCAACAGCACTCCAATAAGGATACATACTTTCTGCTAATGTAACAGGGTAATTTGATTTAACCATACCACTCAAAGAAGTAGAAGGATTTTCCAAATACCACAAGTTACCATAACTTACAACATCGTATTCTACAGTATCTACATCTTTTAATATAACTTTTAATTTATTATTGTCATATTCAATATCATGTGGAACTAAAATAGGACTTAAAGATTTAGTGAGTATATCTAATGATTCTGCACTAGCCGCCCCTTCACCATCACCTTCACCTATGATTTGTTTCATTTGCACATTGAATATATCCCTACCACCACGAGTTTTCTTAGTTACTCCTGTAATAGATACTCTAACAACATCACCTACTTTGTATGAATTAGTTTGATTATGTAATGTCCCTATGTCCATATATTCATGTCCGTTTATTTCTACTGCTCTATTACCTAATTTAGAACCGTCTAATATTGGACCTGCACCTAATCTATAACTATATGATTTAGAACCTTTAACATCTAAAACAATAAAATTGTAATCTTTAGATTCTCTTAATAACATCCACTTTGGATGTCGCCTTTCACCTTTCATGTATGTGGACTTACCATCTCTTAACAAAAGTATCTCATGTTCTTTTTGTAAATTAGAAACTGTTTCTTCTAAACCTTCTTCATCTGTCATTTTAGTGTCGTGAGGACCGGGTATGATTATATTTTCATGACTATCGAATTGACTTCTTAACAACTTCATTCTTTCAAACATAGTCATATCACTAACATTGTTAGCATCATAATTTAGAATATCTATTATGTTCAGTTCATCTTCGCCTAGTATCCCATCTATAACATAATCTCTTTTATTTAACTTTGAAAGATTCTCTTTAAATGATTTTTTCAGTCCGACTTTTTTACCATCCTCATCGTATGTGGTAATTGTTTCATCTTCACTTACTATGATTACTCTCTTACCATCATACCATTTACTTACAACCCAAGAACCACTAAATCCTCTTAGATGGTGTAAATCACTTACTTCAAAAATACGGTGCATTGGTCTAATAGGGGGTGACCACTTCACATCATCGTTTTTCATTAGTAATATATCGGGATTTAATAACGATGTAATATATGTAGAAACTTCACTCATAGCAATAGTTGAAGGGTCATCCGATGGAGATAAGTATGTATCCATATTTACTCCTTGGTGTGCCGAAAGAGTAGTTTGCGGTGGTGGTAGATTTGGTAACACCTGTTGAATAGTTTCTTTTCCAAACAATGTGTTCAATGCTTCCTCACTTACTCTTGGATAAAAACCCGGTTGAGTGTATTCTCCGACTATCGGCTCACCTTCTAAATTAGTTTCTATGCCAAATGACGGTTCTGCTACAAAACCCTCATGAATATCTCCTATACCGAATATATTGTAAATAGACGCATTAGTAGGATTTATTTTACCTATTTTAGAATGTGTGCCTAAACCGGCTCTAGCAACTGTTTCAGTTGTAGGTGCTTCAAATGCACTTTCTATTATACCACCTTTTTCATCCATTAATTTTCTTTCATCTAACACAATCAAAGAATCTAAATTATTTCTAGTAGTAGCGGTGACTTTCTTAACCCCTTTACCCATATCTTTTGCACCGTGAGCATCAAAATCTCTAGCATGGAAAAATTCTAGTCCACTATTTTGCATTGATTGACCAAAATGTTTCGTGCTAAGAACATGATTTAGTGATTGAGATAAAGCATGTATAGGATTTGCTTTCCAATTTTCATTTTCTTTTCTTGCCCTTCTTTGTGCAATAGATATTGCGTTATGGATATTTGAATTATGTAAATCGTAATGAAATTTGTCATTACTGTTTAAATCAGCATACTCAGCATTTACAATATCATCATTAGGAGTATGTAAATGAGATATATCGGCATTTCCTATTTTTGATAATGCACCACTTGTAAGAAAATTGCCTACTGTTGAAACAAACAACGGTTGCTGTCTTAAAGAAGATTCATTGATAATATTACCAACATGTTCTTTCATAGCCGGAGTTTTTTCTAAGTTTAACATATTGATTACTTCATCAACTGACATGTTACCGTCTATTTCTGCACCGTTTTCTAATAGATGATTAGCAATCGTAGAGTGTTCATTAATTTCTTTTGGTTTTTGACTAACTACATTGTAGTCTATTCCATAAGTTATAGGAGATAAGTCATGATTGTCAGTTGCTAAAATATGTCTTTGTGTGTCAGCCAATAACTTTTGTACATTATGTATGAATTGTACAGGATTACCAGTATCAAAAGCATCGGGTTGTTGTTCAAGCACTAATGGCATTATAACATTTTTAGCATAGTCTACAATCGTATCATGATGAGATTGTAACATATCTAAATATTGATTAGCATTAATTTTCCAATGTGATGTAGGTTTATCTTTTTGTTTTGTGGACAATTGAACTTGATTTAATTGAGTTACAGCATCTTGTAAATCTTCCCTTAAAGTCATTATTTGTTCTTGTGATAAATCGGGATTTAACATCATTTCATTTATTGAATCAATGGTTTCTCTAATTCTATTTTCTTTTTCAGTAGAGATATTGTCGCCGCCAAATCTTAGAATAGATTGTATAGCATCAATGGATGTTGTTTTAGGTTTGTATTTCTTTTTCGGACCATCTAATTTTCTTTGATGTAGTTTAGATGTTATACTTTGTAACTTAGACTTAGCCTCATCTAAATTAACTTTATCATTGACAGCAAAATCATGGTTATCCATATAATAGTCGTGTAGAATTTTATAATTTCCATCGTTTTTATCAACAGACAAGTTTTCTATAAAATCGTTAATTTTTCTACTATCCGTTGTGTTAAGTATTTTGCTAACTGCATTCACTAATCTAACTATTGGATAATCACCTGTTTCTATAGTATCTTTGACATTTTTGTAGGTAGTAGGCTTTGAATCCCAACTTACATAGTCTTTAAATTCTTGAAGGTCAAGACCTGCTGATAATGTTAAGTCACCTGTTAAAAAATCTTTAAGTTGCCCTATAGCCTTCTTTGGTGGAGTAAATGGATGGCCGACTCTATTCAAGAATGTATTATGCAATTGTGCTTTAACTGCTCTTTCATGTAATCTACTATCACTTGGATGTGTGCCATACATAGATGTAGACTTAGGCATAATGGTAGGGTTAGTAGATGTATGTGGCTCTAAATGTTGATTATGTGGACCTAATTGCTCTTTAAATGCAGGAGTTGCTGTTCTAATAGCATATTCATACATTGGATTAATCGCTGATTTATGCTCGGTATAGTTATTTTTTTCAGTTCGATTAGAAGATTTACCTGTCCCAAAAGGAGAAAATATATTTTGCAAAGGCATTTTTTCAGGAACTTTTTCAAATTTAAATTTAGTAGTGTCAAAAGCACCTATTGGTGGTGCAAACAATGGACCAAAATGCATTCCTAAAATAGTGTTATCTTGATTTGGCATCCAAAATTGATAATTGCTTGGGTCTGTTTGAAACATAATAGAACTGTCTTTGTCATGCGACATAGAGTGTAAGAATTCAATCCATGTAGCAGGTGATACATTCATACCCGGTGTATTAGCATACAAAGAAGAATAAAATTTACCCGGACCGTATGTATATCCATCGGGGTGAGTTTCCCAAAATTCTTGTTTTTCCTCATCGGGATGAGGACCATGTGGTGATTTTAAAAACGCTAAATCATTTACCATCTCTTTTGCTAATTGTTGTATCGTTCCGTTGCGTCGTGCATTTTCTTGCGTTTTTTCTAGCGTTGGTAAATCAATTATCGGACCTTCCATTTTACCATGTATAGGGTGGTCAGCAATCAGTTGTTTTGTGTTGGGGTCAAATCCCGCTAAGAAAAGTAAATCTTCCATAGAGAGTCTTTTATGTTTAGACGCTCTTTTCAAATCTTGATAATTATATTTATCTTTGGGTTTTGTTTTATGGATTTGAAGTGACGGTAATACTTGTAAAGGTTCTTTATCATCAACGGCATACTTTTCATTAATTTCACTTAATATATAATCAGCAATAGGGTAGTCTAACATATCATTTTGATTATGGACAAATTCTCCTAAAGCACTTCTAATAAATCTATTTTCACCTTGAGAATAATCATCTTCATTAGATTGATTTCGATAATGAGCATTACGACCAAAATTTTGATTTGACCTAAGCATGAAGTTCATTTCGGGTGTTCTTCTAAGTAAATTATTTACTGCTATTCTAGCGGTAGGTATTTTTTCACCATTAGGTAATGTAAGTGTTGATTTATTATCTATGCCTTCGTGTAACTGTTCTTCAATAGAATCTCTTTCTTCGGGTGTAAACCATTCAAGACCATACATGAAACCGTCTAAACCTAGTTCTCCTTCTTTACTTGTCCACTCCTTTACTTTGTCATCAAAGTGACTATGACGCATTTCACTTTCTAACTCCTTTCCTTTCAAACCTCTACTTTGGAGTTCTGTTTCTAAATCTGCATTTTGCTTTTTCCATCTTCTGTAATCTCTTTCGTATAGATGGTGTTGATGTTGCGCCGCAGTTCCCGCTATGTTAATATCTCCAAGAATCGGTATAGTTTTAGAACCTACTTTTATACCGGTAACTAAAGGGCTATTTTTTTCTGTCATAATTTTGAACCACTTTTTCTCCATTTCCATTTCTTGTGTACTTGCACCACCCAACGCAAATGACCTAAGCAATTCTAACATATTGGGTAGACCGGTTGCGTGATTTATTTGCCTTAATGGATGATTCATTTCATGATAGGGAAAATGAGCGTCTGTGTAAGATGACTTTACATTTGCTCTATAAGTAGGAAATATTGAGTGACCTCTACCTTCCCTACGAATCATACCGTCAGCCCAAACATGATTTGTTGGCTCACCAAATGTAGGTCTACTTGCTAATAGATAACCTGCCCCTTCCTTTTTATCGAATTTTATTATTGTTTCAGCAGTATCTTTAAGATTTAAAGAAAATAAATCGTTAGGTGATTTTTCTAATGATTCCCACGCCATGATGTATTCTGCGGCACTTCGAGATAAATCTAAACCATCGTAAAGAGATATTAAAAATTCATTTTTACGAATGTTAAAATCATCTATCATTATTTCACCGCCTATGATAGCGGTTCAAATAGAGGACATGCGTGTATGTCCATACCTCGATGTAATTTACAACCCGATATATTTGTGCCGCCACACTTACCACATATTACAGGCATTCCTGCTTCTCCTGCTTCTCTAAGTTTAGAGTCTATGTTCGCTTTTCTAACGGCTACGGGTCTCACCAAATCACCTCAATCGAACTTTTCTTCTCTAACTACTCCTGTATCTGAATGTGGGTTTTGTCTTGATGATAGCCTTGCCATATCTATCTTAGAATCTAACTTTTTTCTTTTTGGCTTTCCATCTTCGGTAATTATAGTTCTACCGTTAGTGGTAAAGTAACCGGACTTAGTTTGACCGCCCGATTCTGCTACAAAGTGAGGATTAATGTCAGTAATTTTTTCCGGTTTAAATCCCGGTTGTGCTTTAGCCATTTTACCTCCACAACCCATTTTCATACAAGCACCTTTGTCTACAACCTCATTTCCGCAACCCGGACACTTTTCTTTACCCTTACCTTTCTTTTTCTCGTCTTTGTCACCCTTTCCATCTGCGGCAAAGTGAGGAACTTTCTTACCCTCATGTTCTACCATTTCTAGTTCTTCTTTTTGTATTTTTTCTTGAATCCTATCTAATCTATCGTTCATTAGTTTTGCTTTTTCTAACATAACTGTAGTTTCGTAACTCATTTCCTCGAATCTTGGCTTCATTGTATCACATCTGTTTTCTTTGCTTGATTTGCTAACTCATGAATTTCTTCCCAATCCATATTATGGAATTCTTCATTAGTTTGTGGAATTGCGGAGTTTACTCCCTTTAGAATGGAATCGTTATTTATATCATTCCTAAACGGGTCATCTTGAACATCCTCTACAAATGGAGTGGTGCTTTTTACCATACCCATTTTTTTGAAGAGTTTTTGTGGATTGTTGATGATACTTTTAAGACGCTCATTCTCTTGTTTAAGAATTTCAATATTAGAATCCATAGCCTCCATTTTAGTAATTAGCGCATTCACTAAAAGTTCGGACTTATCTTCTGTCATATTATGACCTCAATTTGAATATCGGCCAAATGTTCCAGCACTGCGACTAAAATTAGATTTTCTAATTCCAGTGCTGATAGAGCCGGGAAGTCTTTGTCCTTGTATAGAGCCTGTTCTACCTCTACCTTCGGTAAATTTCATTACCGGAACTCCACCGGCATAAATATCATTGATTCCTTGAGCAGTTTCGGACTTTGCAATAAGTGTATTTAGGTCATCTGCAAGGAAGTCTGCTAATTTTTGAACTTCTGTCAAATGTTGTTTTGCTACTTCTGCATTATCGCCTTCAAGAGCAGTTAAAAATCCTTTTTGGGCTTGTTCGAGTTTCCTTGCCATTGGGTGCATTTTGATTAAATCCATCTTCATCCCTGCCTCTCTCATATACTACTAAGATAAAAGCGTTTCTTAAGCACCTCTAAATCTCCTAGCATTTTGAACGGCGTTTACATTCTGTTGTCCAAGTGAAGGTGGTGGCCCTCTTTGTTGAACACTTGTTACCGGTGCGCCGCTTCCGGGTGAAGTTCTTCTTTCGGGTGCGGCAGGGCCACGATTGCGTATTCCTACACCTTGACCACCGGGTTGTGGAGGTGGCATAGGCATGTTACCCATCGGCATACCCGGAGGCATACCTCTCATCATAGGTGCGCCCGGAGGCATACCACCCATCATACCCGGAGGCATACCACCCATCATACCCGGAGGCATTCTTCCTCCACCCGGTGGCATCATTGGTGGTGCGCCACCCGGAGGTGCTTGCTGTTCTTCGGGTTTAGGTTTACGATAAACAAACTTGATGTCACTACTTGTATCTCCACTAATTAACTCCGGCACAAAACCGAGTTGTGCCATTCTTTGTGCAACATTCAACTCTTGCTCATCACGGCGTAGTCTTGTAATTTCATCTTCTTCCTCGTTTGGATATAATGTCAATTTCCAATCAAACACTCCCATTTGTTTTAGAATCTTAGGAAATAAAACATCAGTGTAAATTTTTTGTCCAAATTCAACTGCACGATTAGTAACAAGAATCTGTAGACCTTCGTTGTTAAGACCACCGGACTTACCATTGTCTACCATAAATATACTTGATACACCAAAATAAGCGGCAATACGATTTCTTATTTCATCACGAACAGCGATATACTGCATTTCTTCTAAAGTGTCCATGAATTTAACCCAATTCACACCACCTCTACCAGTGTTAGATTCTATACCAACTTTAGGAACATAGTGAGGGTCTCGTTCCATTTTTTCGTCTACTGATTTCCAAAATGATTTCATTGACTCAAGATTGTCAGTTGTAACAGAAATTATACCTTTAGGCATTCTGCGCTTTTGATACGCAGTATACATGTAATTATCCATCGCTGTTAGAGTCATAGCCTGTCGCCACATGGTATTTACGGGAGAGCGACCATACAATTTGGATGGATTATATTTACTAACATGAAGAACTTCACCTTCAACAAAGTATTGAGTTTTACCGCTACCTGCCATGTTTACATAATGCACATCATGTAAATCACTGCCACAGATTTCACATTTATCATCTTCGGCATGAGTTTTAACTTGGTCACGATGAATCAAACAAGTCTTGTAACGACCACCTCTAACCCCTCTTTTATCAGCAACTATTCTCATAAATATAGGGTCACCTCTAATCATTTCTTTTACACGATAAAAGGCTACTTCTTTTGTTTCGGGGTCAATATAATACTCCTTAACAAATATCATGAATGCATCATCTACGATATTCAAATCGTTTTCTAACTCATGTAACACATGCAAAAATTGTTGTTCCATACTATTTTCTTGTTTAAGTAACCACTTAGCATAAACCAGTTCTTCTACATCCGGCTCTCTAACTTCACCACCACATGCTTCACAAACTTGAATGTCATGTTGATATTCTTCGTCACATTGAACACATTTCTTATGAAAACGCTTTTCCCAATAATATCCTCTTCTAAACATCTCTTGTCTTAGTTTAGAAAGAACCGTTCTAAGAATCAAACATTCTGTGCTTACTGCATACAGAGCAGGTATAGTGATACCCTGTGCCATAACAGGCTCTTGAATACCACTTGTCCAAAGTGGCATTGTGGGTGTTGGAGATGATTTACGCTTGAACGGTTTACTCAATGTCGAAAGAAACCGACTTATTCTACTTTCATCATCTGCCATTACAAACTCTCCGCATAACTACCTATTGTATCTGCATCCACGCCCCATTTACTCAAGAAACTATCGGCCTTCTTTTTGTCGTCTTTCCAATTATTAAATGTAACGACACGATACAACTCATCTTTTCTCATCTTATCTTTTTCATCTACAAAGGATAAAACAGCCTTTGCTTGCAACGATTTCATTTTTAAATGTGGTAAAATACCCTTTAATAATTGTCTTAAATCATCTTTTGATGAGAATATAAGTCGGTGTTGGCTTCTTACACTGTTTTTGTGTATTCTTTGATTAAGAACCAAACGACCACAACCTAACGCTTTGTGTAACTCTTCACACTGCATACGACCTCTATCACCTGTAGCGATAAATGTCGCTCTTGGTTCACCTCTTTCTGTTATGAATATACTTCCATCAGCATCAAGAAAACCTGCCGCATAAGCCCAAATATCTTTAATTATTAATCCATGAGTATCTAACTTTACAAAGTCACCCCTACTGCTACTCTTGTAAATGTCTACCTCTTCGCCATACATTTTCAGTAACATACCTACTTTGGTCGGTGTTACTGATTTAGAAATGATACCTACACCTCTACGAACTAATTCTCTACTACTAAGTGGACCGGATTTAGTTAGTTCTTCAGATATAAAATTAAGAGTTGTTTTATCTGTTTTTGATATATTATCAATTTGATGTAAAGTATTAGACCACATTTTACGAGCGTCTTTTTTTAATTGTAAAGCATTGGCCCACTCTTTTTGGTCATCTATACCCCAATCTATTTTTTCATTTAAGATATTTAATACAGTCATAGACTTAAGATATAATTGACATGCTTTTTGTAAAGAAGATGAACGAGATTCGCCAAATTTACGAAGTGCCTTTAGACTTCTATCATTAAGTCCTATATTTTTTATCACATCTTCTAATCCCTCACTCCATGAAAGATTACCAATCGTGGCTTCTATCTCCATGGATTTTATCGTACGGATGTCATCAATAATTGCATCAATACTTTCACGATTACTTTTATCTAATCTACGCATTTTTCTACACATACGAATTATTGAATTAGCATCTTTACCGTATGTGCTTTCCAACCAACCATCACCATTAGGTGCAAAACTATACGACTTAATATCATCATTAGAAAACAAACTAGATGATTTTTCTACAGGCGCAGAATTAACTGTAAAGTCGGGATGTTGAGATAAATTAGATAACACGCTTTTGGTTAAGTCATCAGCAGGGTATATATTTAGGTCATAGGTATCACCTAACAAAGCACTACCCCACATATTGACCACCAAATTGACCTATCTATTTAATGTATTCCATGCGTCATCGAATGCTTTTTTCTTGTCATCTTTTGCCTCTTTCATACCTTTAGGGGGTTTTCCACCAATAGCGATAACCATTACAACGCCTTTCTTTTTCTTCTTATCATCCATTTTATTCATCTCCTTTGTTTTCTTTTTCTGTTGCTCTATGAATCTACGGTATATACCTGCTTCTTCTTTTTTACCCATTTCTCTTGCTCTTTGTTCCATAGCAATAGCGGCTTGGGTTTTGTGAGCATGAGTTCTACTACTGTTTTTGATTTTGCTAACTGACTGTCTTGCTTTTTGAGGATTTTTAAATCCTAAATTATGTATTGTTCCCTTTGGGTTTTCATCAGTATACAAGTCGGAATGCTTCTTTGAACCCGCAGGTTGTCCTTTTTTACGAGGTATACGAGGTGCTTTTACTATTGTAGGCTTACCACCAACTCCTTGTTTTTTCGCTCGCTTTCTTTTAGTGGCGGCTCGCTTTTGTCCTTCGGACATTGAGCCGGAAGTCTTTGGAGTTTTACTTGATACTTTTACACTTGGTCTACACTTTGGATAACCCTTGCTTGAAGTCTTGGCTTTTGACCGACCACAAGGAGGGTGAGAGCCGTCTTTATTTTTACGAGATACATCAACCCACTTTTCTTTGAACCATCGGTTCAAATTCTTGCGAATTAATATTTTACTCATCTACTCACCTTACTGCTATCATCTTAGATATTTCACTGGCTTTTTTCTTTTGTTTATCAAGTAAAGAATAACAAGGACATTTAGGTTTAACCGCAGAACACTGCATAATTCCTTTAAGCATACAAACACATGGAGTTTCTTCAGTAGCCCCGCAACAACAGGATTTTCTTTTAAGTTTACTCCCATCTTCTTGTTTTGCTTTAACAATATACATGATAGAATCAATGTCAATCATTTTTTCTTCCCCTTTTTCTTGCGGAACTTACCACGGCAGTATTGTACCGCCCAACCATTAGCATAGGCTGACGGA
>TARA_R100000773_G_scaffold39779_1_pt1 | contig 47202 bp, 62 predicted proteins | sample TARA_R100000773 | Tara Oceans TARA_R100000773 (sample SAMEA2623365) | marine metagenome | biome: marine biome (ENVO:00000447); feature: surface water layer (ENVO:00002042); material: "saline water (ENVO:00002010), including plankton (ENVO:xxxxxxxx)" | depth 5 m | reverse complement strand
TTTTTTTCCACAAGAGGCTATCCGTCAAGTAACTGTGTAAGTATTGGTATTTGCTGTGGTTTTATTTTTTTTGCTACAGGTTGTTGACGACTGCATGTTTACCGAACTAACAATACTGGCACACATGGACGGCTTGTATGAGCCCACAACTAGCTTGGAGACATAATGGCAACCTACCGCAAGACGCTGGTAGACAAGTGGTCTGGTACAACCTACCAGTGCCTCGGCAATGACCTCGCGTCGAAGGTGCTAGCTGACTATTTAGTTAGCTGCGCTCGCAGTAATGCGATTGGACTGTACTTTCTTCCCATCTATCAGATGGCAGGCGAGAGCGGATTGACCGTGAAGCAGGCAGAGGCTGCTTTGAAGAGGCTAGCGAAGTGCGACTATGCGACGTACTGCTACAGCACCCAGTGGGTGTTTGTTCACCGCATGGGCGAGGTGCAGATTGGCCCAGCCTTGTCGAAAACTGACAAGCGCAGAACGATGGTTTTATGCTTGGTAAAGACCGCAGGAAAACGCTCGCCTTACCTGTTAGGAAAATGGGCTAAAACATATTGCCCGAAATGGGGGCTTTCCTTTGTGATTCCAAAGGCTTCTAATGCCCCTTCGATGGGGTATCCCCCAGTAACAGTAGCAGAAACAGTAACAGGAACAGTAGAGAGAACGGATTTTGCCGGGATTGTGAGCCGCTGGAATGAGATCACCGGTCAGAGGCTCAAGCCCGGTACCAAGGAAACAAGAGATAAGATTCGGACTCGGCTCAACGAAGGTCACACCGCTGACGAGCTTTTGTTGGTCGTAGAGTGGGCTTCGAAGGCAAGTGATAGCTGGGCAATCCATCTTAGAGAGGACAGCAGCGGAAAGTGGATGCGTCCTTCGACGGTTTGGAACGGTAAGTTTGAGGAACGTCTCCAGCTAGCACAACGTTGGAAGGCAGGCTCACCAAAAAGAAAGAAATGGTCTGACCATCCGAACTACGCTGCGTGCCAGATGGCTTGGGTTGATGCCGGTGAACCGGGCACACTCAACGAGTTCTGCGAAGCTCACTGCGAGGCTCGGTCATGGTAGAGCAACGCTGGGAGACGATACCGGTTACGCCAGAGCACACCGTCTTGGCTATGTGTTGGAAGTATCCCGACAGGGCTTGGCCTATCGCCAGTGAGCATCTTCATAGCGATAGCTTTGCGGACACCCATTGCCGAATCCTTTGGGAGTCCATGGCTAATTGTGTGGCGAGCCATGAGCCCATTGATATCGTGAGCGTTGGGATGAGAATACCAGAGCCCGTCTTCCGGTCTATGGGAGGACCGCAGCAGGTATGGCAGTGGATGCAGTACAACACCGCGCCTTGGATCGAAGAGTCGTTTCGGTTTCATTTGTCAAAGGTCACGTCAGCCGCACGACGAAGAGCCTGCAAGCTCGCACTGGAGACTGCATTGCGTAAGCTAGAGCAGGGCGACGACGACTGCATCGAGCAAGTGCAAGCCATTGTGGCCGATGCGACTGTCGAAAACATAAAGTCTGGCCTTGTCAGCTACCAGAAGATAGTCGCTGATACCGCAGGCAGGCTTCAAGATATGGCCAAGGCCGGCAATCCACCTGCCATTCCGCTGGGCATACGCAGCTTTGACGAAAGGTTTTCGCTGGTCCCAACCGAGCCAGATCTCGTGATTATTGCTGGCCGACCGGGCTGGGGAAAGTCGGCACTGAAGCAGCAGATGGCTGAAGCGCACTCCAAACATGGGCCTACGCTGATGTTTGAGCTGGAGATGGGCTCACAGCAGTCCTGTCTTCGCATGGAGGCACAGCGAGCCAAGCTGCCTGTTGGATTTGAGCGTCGGCAAGACGTGTCCATCGAGCACGCACAGCGATTGTCTCGGTCGATTGGCTTTGCGGAGACACTGAACCTGTGGATGGATGACACGCCAAGCCAAACCATTGAGTCGGTCACTGCGGCATCACTAGCTCACCAGATGAAACACGGCAGGCTTAGTGCGGTGTTCGTTGATTACATCGGCCTTATGAGACAGACAGACCGTCGATGGGACCGAAGACGACACATCGGCCATGTTAGTCGAAACGCCAAGTTGCTGGCTAAAAAGCTAGGGTGTCCGGTCTACCTCTTGAGCCAGATGAACCGAGGCATTGAAGGCGTCGAAAGACCGCCGCGACTGTCCGATTTACGTGAGTCTGGAGACTTGGAGCAAGACGCCGACACCGTAATATTTCCCTATCGACCAAACCTCGATGACCCAGAGTGTCAGATAATCGTAGGTAAGTATCGACATGGACCGCCTGGTTCGGTAAAAGTCGTGTGGGTGGGGCACTTTACGCGGTTCAAAGATGCAATTTGAGTTTACAGTACCGGGTGAGCCGGTTGCAAAGCAGCGACCAAAGGCTCGCATGGTTCGTATTGGGGGCGGTCGGATGACCGTGAAGATGCGAACGCCAAAAAAAACACTGGACTACGAGGCCAAGGTCGCGGAGTCGTGTGCTGACATTCCGCGATTTGAGCCTGGACCCATAAGGGTTGCAGTGGTGTTTGTTTTTGAGCGGCCAAAGCGTCTCATGCGAAAGAAAGACCCGCAGGGTAGAGTCTGGAAGACCACTCGCAGCGACGTAGACAACTGCTTGAAGGCTTTGCTGGATGGCATGGCCGGACTGTGGACTGACGACGCTGTGGTCTGCGATGTGCGGGCACAGAAATACTATGCAGCGAAAGGTGAAGAGCCTCACGCTGCGGTGATAATCGAGGCTATAAATGAAGGCTGAGCTGGACCCAGAATCGATCCAGTGGATAGCCATTTCGCTTAATGACCTGATATGGATTTGCGTCCACGATAGCCTCTACAACCACTTGCGAAGCGAGGGACTTGAGCCAACATATCCGAACAGCCGTTCTTTTGTGATGCCGATATGGCGAGCCTTTGACTTGCTGGCTGGTCGCGATGACTACGACTGTCGAGCAAGGGTGCAGTTGTACGGTCCACATACGCTTGAGATGGATGAACTTTGAAATGCGGCCAGTGCCCAAGGGCACAGCGCAAAGGTGACTGGTTCGACCTGTTGCATAGAAAGCTGTATGTATGTGATATTACAGGGGAAACAATGAAAGAAGACGACGACTGCATTGTTGAAAAGCCAAGTCACTACGTCCCAGAAGAGGGTGTTGAGTGCATTGATTACTTGCGCCAGGTTTTGACACCCCAGGAGTTTCTTGGTTACTGCCGAGGTAACGTCATCAAGTACCAACACAGGGCAAACCTGAAGGGCACGCCAGAAATTGACTTGAAAAAGTCAGCTAATTACGCGCTGTTGGCGGCGGGCTATGACTTTCGTAAAGACTTAGTAAAAAACAGCCAAAAAAATGGTAACGTCGAAAAAACAACATAAAGTTTCGCCGCACGGTGCGGCCACACACTGGAGACTAGACATATGAAATCAGATGCTCTTGCGACACCTACTCTGGGTGGCCGCGCTCGTGTAGTTACATTTGAAAGCAGGGACGAGTGGCTAAAAAGTCGCGTCAACTACGTGGGCGGCAGCGAAATTGGCGCAGTGGTACATCGCCAGGATGACGAGTGGCCTGCTACTGGCGTTCAGCCCGGTGGATATGATAGCCCGCTGGATGTCTACCTTAAGAAAGTAAGCCCTGATGACCAGGCAGAACAGGATTCGGAGTCAGAAGCCAGAATGTGGCTGGGTCGTGAGCTTGAGTCTACCGTAATTGACTTGGTGAACAAGCGATGGGGCATGGGATTTGAAGGCACCCAGCTTATCACCTGCTATGACCCAGAAAACGAGGCATTTGGCTGCACTCTTGATGGTTGGTCGCCAAGACTTGATGCCAACCTTGAGGTGAAAACCACAGGCAACAAGTGGAAATACCCCAGGCCAACCGATGACATACACGAGGTAATGACCGTCACTGGCGAAGACGTAGCCAGCGGAAAGTTTCCCAGAAACACCTATTGGCAGGTGCAATGGGGGATGTCTATTACTGGCCGTAAGAAGTGTTACGTTGCCGTTCTTGGCGGTGGCAGCGGTGGCCTAGAGCTAAACCTGTACCTTGTCCGCAGAGATGATGCAGACATCTCGCATGCTCGCAAGACCGTGGGCACCTTTTGGTCGTACCATGTGCAGGGCAAGCTGCCTCCGGCTCCGCAGCTGTCGCACGACTACCGAACAGCTCAGGAGCAGTGGCCTAACGATGGTGGTGAGCTTCATTGCCCACACCAGGTGGTGCCTACAATGCTAAAAGCTCTGCGATTCTACGATTATTGGTCAAAGCTGGCCGATGGGCATAAGGCGCAGCGGGATTTGACCAAGGCGCTGGTGCGCTTTTATGGACGTGGCAAGGCGCTGCGTATCGTAGACCCCGACACAGGCTCGACGTGGCTCGCCACGTTTCAGAAAAACAACGCATTGAAGGTAAGAGAGATCAAAGCATGAACATGCCGTGGTGGAGAGGTGGGCCAGAGGGCCAAGTGCAGCTACGCGAAAGCGATAATGGGTTTGAGCTTGCCTTGCAAGAGGAAGGCGAAGAGAAGTTTCAGGTGGTTTTGACCACTATAGAGTTGATGTTTCTTGGTGACGCCCTGGGGGTAATCAAGGACAGATGGATAAGCACACACATGGAGGAAGACTATGAGTTCGTTGACAACTAAAATAAACCCGGTGGTAGCGGCGCAAAACCGCGATGCTTACGGGGTCATAGAGGGCCTGAAGGGGCAGCTTATGGCTGCGCTCCCAAAGCAGCTAGGCCCGACCCGATATGCACGCATTTTGGTGACTGAGCTGCGGCGCAACCCAAAGCTCATGCAGTGCGACCCGGTCACTTTGCTGGGCTCACTGATGCTGTCGGCACAGCTAGGTCTTGAGCCGGGAACAGGCCAGGTCTACTTGCTGCCGTTCAAGCGCCAGGTGCAGATGATCATCGGCTTCCAAGGCCTTATTAAGCTGGCTCACCAAGCCGGTGTGACCATTCACCCGCCTCGTATTGTGCGAGAGGGCGACCTATTTGAAGTGGACTACGGCAACATTGACCAGCCGGTAGTGCATAAGCCCGCACTGACCGATGCCCCGATGACTCACGTATGGTGTGCGGCTACAGGAGAGCACATGATGCCGGTGGTCGAGGTGATGAGCAAGGCACAGATTGATTTGGTGATGCGCTCGTCGCAGAGCAAGGGTAAGTTCGGTCCTTGGAAAGATCACTACGAAGAGATGGCACGCAAGACAGTAGTTCGACGACTTGCGAAGTACCTGCCAAAAAGCTCCGAGATGCACACCGCAGAGCGTGTTGACGGCAACGTCGTCACCGCAGAGGACTTTGATGACACTAGCGGTGAGTGGGAAGGCGAAGTGCAGATGATAGAGGGAGAGGGAACTAATGAATAAGAACATTGTATTGCTGGCTGGACGTATCGGCCAAGACCCAGAGGTGAGAGAGACGGCCAGTGGAAAGCTGGCAAAGTTTAGTTTAGCCACATCCGAGACGTGGAAGGGTCGCGACGGAGAGAAAAAAGAGAAGACACAGTGGCATAGATGCGTTGCATTTGGCCGCACGGCTGACTTTATCGCAGAGCGAATGGCTAAGGGCGCAGGCGTTTTCATCGAAGGCACCATAGAGTACGGCGAGTATACAACCAAGGATGGCGAGGTGAGGAAGACCACGGATATTAAATGCCACCGTCTCGATGTGTGGAAATGGCCTGAAACAGCAGGCGCACGCCCTGCACAGGCGCACAAGGCCAAGTACGCTGATGACGACATTCCTTTCTAATGAATGCTAACAAGGAAGCAAAAGAGCTGCTTGGGATGTCCCCCGAGGGGCTAGAAGAGTACATTGCTGACGAGTTGTCGGCTATCGACACCACCGGGGACCGCAAGCGAAGTGCCTATTTGGGCATGGCGCTGCGCGTGCTCCGTGAAATACGCGGTGGCGGGGTCAGGGACGCCAAGGAGCTGGCTACGGCCTTTTCTAAGGTGGCCTCTGACCTCATTGAAAGGGCGGCACCGCTTACTCAGAGCCAAGAGGTCGAGGTCGAAGAGTCTTTTTGGCAGTCTATTGCTGGCGACGTGTCGCACAAGCAGCCTAGCGTAGAAAATCACACCTTTTTAGGCGGTGTCGAGCAACGCGCTAAGAATCTGGAGCTGGACCCTGTCAGCCGAGAGGTCGAGGTAAACGAAAAAGCCAAGGAACTGGCTCGCCAGGTGCTCAAAGAGGTACCCAAAGAGGCAAGAAAGGCGGCAGAAAAAAGAAAATATAGGGAAAATGTGAGGTCCGTACCGTTTCGCAGAGAAAAAGAGCGCGTTGAAAAAGCCAGGAAGTACTTTCAGCTTCGTGTTGATGGCATAGGCCGCGAAGATGCCGCTGCTATGGTCAAAATAAACCGCACTACGGCCAGAAAGTACGACACAAATGGTCCAGAGGGCCTGAAAGTGCAGGCTAAGTATGCAGAGCATGAGAATCCAAAGCTCAGAATACAGCCGATAGTGATTAGCGGCTGGCCTACGGCTGATGTCGTTGAAAGGCTGCAAATGGACAGCATCAAGCTGGAGCGGAAGATTCGAGCCCAAGAAAAACTGAAGCTGAACCAATAAAAAACCCCTGCCACCCATGAAGGGCAGCAGGGGCCACACACGTGGGGCAGGGAGTGCCCCGAGAAATAACTAGCCGTGACACTATCGCCGGTTAGCGTGTTTTAGTCAACCTATACTGATTAGTTTACTCACAGACAGTGCATCGTTTTTCCTTCGGTCGTCATACAGGCTAACCGTGTCTGACTTGACGTGTCGGCTAAACCTTTGCACCGTTCTGATATCCCCGTCAGTGGCATCTAAAGCGGCTGTGATGGCTGTGTGACGTATTCCGTGGGGAGTTGCTCGGACATTGGCTTTTGCGCCCATAGACTTGATTATTCTGCATATACTGCGACCCGTAAGTCTCTTGCCATAGCTCTTAGGGTCTTGGGCAATGAACACTGGCTGGTTTGGCTCTGGATTGGGGTGTTCGCTTTTCCATTTGTTCAGTGCGTGCATGGTTTTTTCTGTAATGCTTATGCGCTCTGATTGTTTTCTGCCTTTCCCGGTTATCTCAATGGACTGACTGCCAAAGTCAACGTGCCTCCAGTCCATTTTTGCTATCTCCCCGCGCCGCAGTCCGTTGTTAGCCATCAAAACAAGCAACGCTCTGTCTCTGAGGCTGCTGGACGCCTCGTACATGCGCTTGACTGCCTGCAAGCCTGGACCGCGTGTGTCGCGATACGCTTTTGACGGCACGTTTGGTATTTCAATGGTGTTTGACGACCATCCAAACATTCTAGCGGCCTTCAGTAGACTTTTTATCGACGTCAGCCTGCTGTTTATCGTAGCAGCGGCGAGTCCAGTGCTACTTAGCCATGACTTGTAGCGTACTACCACAAGATTTGCTTCGCCCTGTGACCCACGGACCACCGCTTGCACACCGCTAAATGGCTCAGGTTCTGATTGACTCCACCTTTCAAACACCTCGATGCCTTTGAGGTATGACCGTCTGGTGTTTGCGTCGTGCGATTGCAGCCAGTCGTTTACGAGTGAGTTGCTACTGGTCTTTACTAAACTCTGCACGGAGTACCTCCATAGTCGCATCCAGGGGCGGCGGTATGATTGGAGCCCACCGTTGTATCAGTGATTGCAGGCTAAACTTCCTGGCGTTTGGGCCTTCAAAGTCAGACCGGTCATACACTCCCACTGTCCCAGCTAGAGACTCACCATCTACACCAACCGCTTTTGTGTTCCACCAGACCAGAAAGCCCACGGCGTTGTCTGGTAGCAGGTCCAGTATGTTTTCTGTCCTCTTGATGGGGCCACGCCACACCGAGCCTGCTTTCGTATGCCTTTCGAGGGATTGCAGGTATATCTCGCTAATGGGTGGCACTCCCCCTTTGCGGTATTCTAAAAACCATAGGCTGACTGCCGCACTGGATATGCCTAGCTTTTCTGCAAGACTGGCGCATGGCCGGTCTACAATATAATCTCCGTATTCGTCTATGTACCTGCCGATTGTGGCCTTTCCAAATCGCTCGCGAGCGTTGGACCCTAGTTTGATTGGCATTTTTCTTCTCCGTGTGTGTCTTCTGAAATTATCAAGTTTACAGGTTTATCGCAATGTGGATCGAAGTCACCACACTGAGGGCAATGTTCGCCAACTGGCACGGGCTCGCCGCAACATAGGTCGTAGTCCTCCCATTGCGGCGGGGGTGTAGTTTTCCAGTGGTCGTAATTCAACTTCGTTGCTCGAATGTAAGCCACCGCTCGTAGTCCGGGTTAGGCTTGCGGTTTGGCGGCTCAATCCACACCTTGTACCAAGAGGGCCATATGGTTTCGACGTAGTCCTCTGCCTGCTGTTGGGTCTCAAAGTACTCGATGATTTCTTCTGGCTCGTCGATGTCGGTGCGTCCGATTACTGTGTACATAGTCTCCTCCTTATGCGCTGCGTTGCTCTTCTTCCTCGATTATTGCGACGGCTCGCACTCGATTACGTCGTACTCAAACTGGAATCCAATGTCGCGGTGCAGGTCCAGAACCTTTTTTAGCTGCCTACAGCATCGCTCGATGTGGCCATAACTTAGCTCGCCTGCCTCGGTTTTCAGGCTCATAATACTTGCATAACTCGAAAGCTGGTGAATCGAATTTCTCGCATCATAACGCTTCGCTGGGTAGTCCTTTGTGCGCTTGATAAGTTCTTGTGCGCGCTTCGACGGCTGCTTTGTTAGGAACCCCCTGCCCACGCCGTCCGCATGGGAGACTGGCCTGGCGAACTGGCCCTTTGTAGGGTCGTACACCGTGCCGGTGTCTCGGCTTTTCAGAAACCAGTGAGTCACTCCTTCGTGTTTGACGGTGCAAGGCTTTAGGTTTGCTTCAGGCAGCATGTGATACAGCGCCTCGCAAGCTATGTAGCAGTGACCAGCCAGGGGGTTGCTTCGACCTCGGTACTCTTTCTTTCTAAGGTCATCGCAGCGCATCAGCGTGGTCTGTATGGTGTCCATTACTTCAAAAATTTCTGAGTCTTCCATCTCTTTGGCCTCCCTTGCCTAGAACTTGTACTTGTTTGCGAGCGCAGCCATACATAGCTCGCGCGCCTCGTCGTGAGTCATTTCATCAAGCGTCCCGTCAACCCATATTTGCTCGCCATCTTCGTGAACCTCGTAGCTAATCTCGGCTACATGCGGCACCTGATAGCCGTCGAACACGTCGAACTGATCCCAACCTGCCGGTAGCTTCGCGTAATCCGTTCGGGCGTGCTCTGGTTTTCTGCAATATAGCAGCACATGACACACATATTTGTCCGGGTTATCAGTCGTAGTGTGCCAGTCCTGTACTACGTGTGGTTCATTTGTTGGCCTGAAGTCTTGCCGGTTCATACCTTCACCATCTCAGTGTTTGTGTAAATTACATGACCGTTGCCGTCGTGTTGTGTTTCCATTTGCCAGTGCTCTGGCATATCAGATCGGATAGATTCAATGTCTTTTGAGCTATCGACGTACAGCATTTGGTTTCCATTGTTGTCTACACTCAGTGCCTCGGGTCCAAGGCCGTGCTTGTTGGCAAATTGACCGGGTGCTAGCTTTTGAAATATGACGTACATTATATCTGATACGTGATTCATTTTTGTTACCTCGTGTGTGTTAAGCGTGGCCGCACAGTATCAACTGCACGCCACACCGTCAAGTCACTTTATTCAATAGGGTGTACCACCCGCGAGTAAACGCGGGGATACCTAGTAATTTCAATGGCTTATAGTAAGCATGAACAGTTACTGACTCAGGCCAGTTCATCGTTCAGTACTGCCCACTCATAGGTTTCGATTAGGTCGTCTAATGCCCATTGCCGTGCTTGCTCGTGGCTTTCGGGATGTTCTGTGTTCGCATGCAATCCCTTACATTCAAGCTCCCCCGTGTCATGTTCCATGTAGCGGACGCACACAACCAATGGCACCGAAGTCCAGTTGCCGTTCATCTCACGCCATCCCGAGCCTGGGTGACTCACTAGTACGTGACACCGCCACTCGCGTTCGACCTTGTACCAGTCTTTGACGATCAAGAACTCGTCGTCGTCGCTTAGTTCTAGGTGGTTCATGCGTTTACTCCCCGTAGGAAATCTTCTATTGCTGCTGCTGCTGATTCACCAAGCCAAACTCGCAAGTCTCGCTCGATGCGTTCGTTAATCCACTCATGGGCATTCGATGTCGCCTCGCTGATTGCGTCTATCAAGCGTTCCAGCTCTGGCCCGTATTGATCCTGGTACTTCCAAGGTACCGTGACTGCCCGGTGGCCGTGCCGTTGGGCCTCAGAGCGGTAAACAATTGCGCCAAAGCCGACCTCGTAGCCGCATCGGTTGTACCCGTACCAGTAGTCTGAGTACCTTTCTCTTTCCACGGTGATGTGGTCGGTGATGTACTCTGGTAGGTGCCGACGCTCGCGCTCACCCGGTGGGGTATTTACCGTACCTAGTTTGTCTAGCTCTCGGTGTACGGCGTCCTGCCATTCGCTGGCGTACTCTTTTAGTAAATACTCCTTGCCGTCGCTGTAGCCATCGCAGTATTGAAATTTTGTTTCGCCAGTTCGCAAGCATTGATACGGAAAGCTGAAATCAGTGAATAGATACTCGGTGCTATCGCATAGCACCAAGTGAACCCCGTCCAGCTTGTCCTCTGTCCATTTTGTTGCGGCTTCCATTACTTTACCTCCTGGAAAGACTCTGGAATTTCTTGCCCCAGAATGAGATACTTTGTGTCCTTTGTTTTGTTGTTGTGAATGTCCACATGAGTATGCACATCTCTGGTCTGCCAATTTAGGTACACAGCTATGTGGAAGTCCCCAACCTCGATGGTAATCGAGTCCATGGACGGGTAGAAGTTGGTGACTTTCATACCGTCTTCTATCGTTATGTTTTCCATTACTTTACCTCCTACATGCCGGGGCGGTTGAGCATATCCGCCGCTACAGATAGAACAGCTACCAATACATAGAACGAGGTAAGACTTGCTATATACAACATGATTCACTTCTCCGTGTGTGCTTTGCTAGTTACTGCCTTGTCCCCCAAGGCGTACGCCATCATTGCAGGCGCGGGGCCGTCTACCATAGACGACTGCCGGGATGTTAGCGCCATCCCGTTGCGCGTCTATTGAAAAAACTCTGAGCCGTCTTGAGTGAATACCGGCGATTCATTCTCGATATACTCCTGCATTGCCTCTTCGCTATACAGGTATTGATACTCTGATTCGAGTATGGTGTAGAACTCCTGCATGACATACCGAAAGCGATCCTCTAGCGCTTCGGTTAGCTCGTCGCACTCTTCCCCCTCGGAGTCATACGCGGTTATACAAACGGATCGTTCATGCGATTCGCGTGATAGCCGGTTGCGGGTAATGGAAACGGATATCGGACAGTCGCCAGGTTGCTCGTGCTGTAGGCGGTCTAGCTCCGCTGCTAGCTCCAGAATTTCGGTATTGTTTGTGTAGCCCGATAGGTTTTTTGTGGCCTTTGCGCAATACTCATATTCTCCGGTAAACGATAGCCCGTAGCCTTGCCCTAGTAGCTGATAGGAAAACTCTATGGCGTTTGGGTTCACAAAACCCAAAGCTTGCAGCGTTTCGCGAAAATAGTCTAGGTGGCATTCGCTCCACCAGTGATCCATGATCATGGCGTCACCTCGTTGCATTCTCGCGGTGTCTTGTGCCTCCGGTGTCAGCTCGTTGTATTTGTAAACGGTCACTGGATTGTTTATTACTTGCGGCATTTTCTTCTCCGTGTGTGTTTTCCGTCCGTCAGTGGGCGGCATATGCCCCCGAGTTTCTACACTCGGAAGCATAAACAGCTACCGACTAGGCCAGTGCCAATGTGCGACGTTCCGGGTTATCTCCTACCCACTTTTCTAGCTCTGGAGATAGCGCGGACCCAACGCGGCACGGTGTCTTACCGTCCTTTTGGAACTGCACAAGTAGCTCGTGCGTTGCCTCTTCTCCGTGCTCTTCTAAAAAGTCTGTCAATTTGCCTTCTGTCTCATGGTTAGAGTGTTCAGAAACAAAGTCCGCGATGCTTTCTAGGTTGAGCGTTACCCGTACCCGTGTAAGGTGTGATCCGTCTTGGTTATTAGTCCGCAGACCCACCGCCTCAAAGGTTAGATCGACGCCAAAGTCTGACGCACTGTCCAGGTGAAAGAACCAGCTTCGCGGACCATGATCCACCATCGACCGAAACGCAGACAGAGCATACTCCGACGGGTTTTGGCCGTTCTTGCTGTGCTTCCATGATGTACCGTTTTCGATGACGTGTTTCAGTAGTCCAGCGGTTGAACCCTTACACAATTCATCCACTAGATCCGCGCACGTTTCCTGTAGATCGGGCTCGTCTTGGGCTTCGCCGTATATGTCTTGCTGCATTGCCATGTACGCTTGCTGGCATTCGTCGCGTGGAGCCTCGCCAATTTGATCGGCGTAGGCATCCCAGTTATTGGTCAAAGCTAAAACGGTGCGAGCTTTGCTGTAATAGATGACGTACTCGTGGCTATCAATACGCTCGTGCAGTGCATGGCCCGGATCGTCCACGTCGTACCCTTCCGAGACAAAGCCCTCGCCGCCCGCGAATAGTGGCCGCGTATCCGCGATCCATTCTGCGGTTGCTCGTACTTCGCTCCAGTATTCTTTTTGTGTTAGCTGTGACATTTTTTTTCTCCGTGTGTGTGTAACTATGGGGACGTTACCGCCCCCGTTCTACGTTGTCAAGTGACTTGATAGAAATTTATAATAAAAAGAATAAAACCGCTACAGGGTAAAGCATCGGAGCTAATACCGCCCCGGTCAATATGCCCCGGTATAACTCGTGTTTGTCCTGTTCTGTCAGTGGTCCGTTGTGCATTTTTGCTAGCCCCTTAGTGTGTGTGTCGCGTTTCTGTCTTTTGACTTCATCAATACCGGCGCACACCGGTAGACGCTGCCCCTGTAGGGGCATTCGTTCTATGCGTTCATGGTTTCCGGTTCTGCATATGCCGATTCGATACGCTCGCCGCATTGATCACAGTATAGGTGTGGATCTTCGTAGTTTATAGCGTGCGCGGTTATTGTCTCGCGATTGTGTGGATCTGGATCGGTAGCGTTTAAGATGTCTGTTCCAACGCATGCCGGACAGACGGCGCAATTATCGCGGTCAATGTAGAATAGTGGGTAGCTTCCAAGGTGCGTATACTTTTGCACGTAGATTTGCGAGCTAACATCTCGCATGTATGGGAATTTGCCCCCACCGATCAGGATGTGCTCGTTTGTGGGGTGTTTTTTCTGTGCGTACGGATCTCGAAACCATAGCGCCGGGTCATTCTGCACTGTGATCTCGGTATCTTCGTCTATCTCGTAGCGTTCGACCTCGTCGCCGTTTTCGTCTACGGAGTACGCGACAAGGTACCAGTCATTGCCAGCGGACTGCACCAGAAAGCGCGCCATGTGTGGCCATGACTCGCCCTTGTGCGGTAGTGTTGTGCCTGTGCGGGGTGCGGTGTGTGTGTCGCATACAATGGACCAATGAATTGTCTTGATGTTCTGCATAGTATTTTCTCCGTGTGTGTTTCGCTCTTTCGAGCTTGTTTCCATCATACCTATGGAATTTGTACTGTCAAGTGACTTGATAGAAAAAGATTGTAAATGTTTGTATTTTCTGTGCCGTCTTGCGGTTTTGGTATTGGCTAGGGTGGATTGCCTATGAAATGTGGGTGGGTTGGGGTGGTATTGAATCCATACCAACCGCCCCCATTAGCGCGTACCAGTGGGGCACGTGTCGCGTTTGCTATGCCTTGAGCGTACATGGTGCCGGTGTTTGTGTCCTGCAATGGCTAATATCGGACACTAAAAAATGGGGGGGGTAGGGGGTATACCGCCCCCTGGAACATACCCCCCGTCCATATTGCCTACGCAATAGTCTAATAATATCAGTGACTTACGGAATGCGCCGGGGTCTCGGTAGGGGGGGGTGGCCTTCGAGCGCAGCGCAGGGTACCCATAACCCCACGGCGAAGCCGCCCCTCCGCTACAAAGTCTAGGATTTAGAACTTTTCTGCCGCCCAGCGATAACGTCGGCATACGTGATTTTGTCATAAGGCTTTGCCAACTTAGCGAGTGCCTGCTGTGTAGCGGTCATGGGTTTTTTGGCTGAATAGCCCTTTTTACCCTTTTTTGGCTTTGGCATTGGTCGTTTTGGGGACTTTGGCTTTCCTGGCTTTGATTTTCCGCCCATTGCGTGTTTCATCTCTAATCTCCTGGATTGCAGTAAGTAGTAAGTCAGCCTGATCATCACGTAGGGTGGCGACCATGCTGGATTCAGTTCCATAGGTGCCAAATGGCTCGCCATGCAGCACTAACCGCACGGACTTTTGACCTATGGGATACACGATAACCTCGGTGAAGTTGATATCGTCTGTGACCATTCTAAGCGTTGGTGCATTCATTTCAGGATAAGTGCCTCGATATGCTCTGGTTGGTCGTGATCTGCGCCTTTTAGCTCTACTGGCTCCTGTACTACAACTGCGGATTTGTAGTCTCCGTTGGGCATTTGCACCAAAACGGGCAGCCATGGGTCGTGCATTAGACGTGTAGCCAGCTCGCAAGCGACAAGCTGTGGCTCCAGGTCTTTTTTGGTAATAGGCATGAGCTGGATATTGGTCTAATCGAGAACTATTGGCAAGAACCGCGCTAAACCCCGCACGTAATTTATACGCCCCTGGGGATAGATACACGTATTGCCTTGCGGGCCGGGGTTTGTGCGTTTTGAAAACCGGAGGGTGATTGGAATGGAGGGGGGTTCTCAGGGGGGAGGAAACGAGGGAGGCCGTTTCACGGCTCCTTGCGTATCATATTTTTCAGAACCTGTAAATATGGGGTGCCTGTTTTTCTGAAGGGTACCCATATCGGGGGCAATATACGGTGGCACGCGGAGATGGCCGTCTCCGACGCGCCGGTCAGCAGCTAGTAGCCAATGTCCATGTGTTAGTTCCTAACACCGGCTACAGCAGCTAACGAATAGAGAGCAAATCAGGCCCAGGTCTCACGGACTAGCCTAGTGGCAGCATGGTGCCCTGCAATACGAATCTTTGCAAACGGGCCTTCCATATAAGCCATTTTTACGAATCTCTGTAAGCTGCCGTTATCAATAGGAAAACCCAGGATTAGCGCAATTTTTTTTGAACTTTCTTCGCGGGGCAGGCAAATCTGCTACCGTCCGAGCGGCATGAGACACCGCTTTGACCGCAAATGGGGGGACTTCCCCCGAACCTGCAAAGATTGTGGGTTTACCGAGCACGGTATGGAGCGGGCTGGGCCTCGGAATGGCAAGCGCATTATGGTGTCGAACACCGCCTGGGGGCCAAAACGTCCTAGAACGCGCCGTGACCGATTTTGCCGCAGTAAAGAGATGGGGTTTGATGCCGTATCTGCCAGACGGGCGGGCGGTGACTGGGTTGCTTTGAACCTGGGCAGGGGAGAGTTCATGGTAGGGGCAGAATATGCCGAGCGATTGCTAGAATGCCTAGTGGAGATGTTCGATTCAGAGGAACAACCCGAGGACTGAAAGTCCTGTCACCACCCACATCCACCGAAATACCCACCCCATATCGGTGTGTACGTCCAGAAAGTTGCAACTTGTGGTGTATGTGGCGTTTTGGAAGTCTTCTATCAGGCATGTCATACGCTCTTGTTCGCCGTCTTGCATGCGCTCCATGTCTTTCAGCTTCTTTTCCATTGCCTCGCACTTTGCACATTCACTCATCATCAGCCTCTTTTTTGTGTTTTATAGCTTACACGGCGTAATATGACGCATGGACCGAACGCGCAACCAAATGGCTGATCGTATTCTTCGCAGCAAATTTCAGCCAGACGCTGAAATACCAGGCTATGGAGTCACTGTCAGTGAGTTTATTCACCAGCTAAGGCACGGTGGGGACCAAGCAGAGGACTTTCTTGAGGGTATGTCCAATATGGCTGCGGCTCGATTGCGCCTGATACTTCCTAAAAGCGCCGTTTCTTTGGAGCATCCCAAGGGGATACGGGCCGCGATGGTTCGTAAGAAAAAGAAAAAGTCAAAATATCCCAAACTTTTGTGATTCGCTGGACATTTCTTTTGGGGTATATACAGTCGGGCTATGCCAAAACCCGCTGAAGATACTAAAAATGCACCTTTTACTGCCTCTCGACCTTCGCCGCCCAGAATGGCTGAAGGTGGTTCACCGTGGCCTATAGCCCTTGATTCGGCTTTGCAGCGAGAACTGACCAACCTGATGAGGGCAACTGGGCTAAAAAGCACCCGACCCATCATAGATTTCGTTGGTGAGCTACTGGTTTCTTGGTGGGAACCGCAAGTTCCCGGCGATGCATACAGTCTTACCAAGGCAGAGCGGCAAGACACGGTTACTCTAAGCAATGGAAACGGGCTATATAGCCACGATATGAGTTGGCATGTCTACTGCCGCTTGGATAAAATCGCTAAAGCGATAGGCACAACGCCGTCTGCGATGATGCTTATTGCCATGCATACTAATCGCATCCGCACTTTCTTGAGGGCAATACCCCCATCTCGGACCACTGCGCGCATGAGCGGCATCCGAAACTCAATAGTTGCTACTATGGATGCCATTGATGACGCCGAGATCGCCCGTGAACAGAAGGCAGCAAAGAAAAAAGTCAGTCGTAAGAAAGCGAAAACGGCAACCCCTGCCACTGCATGAGCCGTCGTGGCGACATATGGCTGGCCCTTAGCAAAGACCCCTATCTTTTTTTTAAGCGTTGCCTAAAGATTCGCGTCAAAACTGACAGCGGAATACAGATGCTGCCGTTTGAACCGAACCGGGAGCAACGCGCAGTCATTGACTGGGTGCTGCATTGCATCGAGCACAAGAAGCCAGTGCGGGTGATTATCAACAAATGCCGTCGTCTCGGCATGTCTACAGCTATCGAGGCCATTGGTTACTGGTTGTGTACTTTCAATCCAAACCTGTTTGCGCTGGTAATAGCCCAGCTAGACCAGGCGACCAGGGAGATTGCAGGCATTGCGCGTAACTTTAAGAATAACCTGGACCCGCAGTTTGCGCGAATGTTTCCACATTCATTGCCAAAAAGCCGGGGAAACACGCTTGAGTGGTCATCCGATGTCGAGGGCGTGACCTGGGGCTCCAAGTTTCGAAGCATCACACAGGGCTCAACAGAAGCAAACCGGGGTGGCGACCCCTCATTCATTCACATTTCGGAGCTAGCGGCATGGGACCATTTACGGCGAAGCACTACTGCCGAGGCGCAGCTTACATCAACGCTGGCCTCTATGTTATCGGAATCATTTACATTTGTGCTAATTGAGTCCACAGCGAAAGGCGCAAGCGGTAGCCACTACAACCGATTCAAGTCTGCGTGGCGAGATTGGACGGAAAGCCAAGACCACGCCATCTGGAGGCCTTTCTTTTTTAGCTGGCAAGGAGTTCCCAAGTATACCACAGGTATCACCGAAGATGAAGCAAGACTGCATGACGAGATGCTGGCCCTGTGGGAGCAAGGCGATATCTTGCGCTCCACCAGCAAAAGTAAAAAAGAGAACACGTTTCACAGCAAATCCCGTCTTATTGCTAAGGATGAGTTGCGATATTGGCACCGTACAGACGGGTGGGCATGGTTCGACAGGTGCTTTGAGTACGGTCTTACTCCCAGTGAAATGCGGTGGGGTCTGAATAAACGCCAAGAATTCGGTGACTTAGACGAATTTGACCAAGAGTTTCCGCTGTCTTGGCAGATGTCGTTTATTGCTTCCGGCTCAAGAGCCATAGACCAGCGTGTTATTTCTGAGTGGGCGGCAAAGCCACTGCCTGATGGGTTCAAACAGTTTAGAGAGTTTGTTGACGTAGACGACAAGATACAACCTGGTGGCACTGGTCTTGAGTGGCAGATGTACAGGGAGCCGGTGCCGGGCCATGAATACATCATCGGAACGGACTCTGCGATGGGCTCAAAGGACGGCGATTGGTCAGCAGCACGGGTTTACGACCGACACGCCAAAGAAATAGTGGCAGAACTCTACTCTAAGTACTCTCCAGAGTTTCTTGGGGAGCAAGCTGTTCTGGCTGCGAAGTACTATAACAGGGCTTTTATTTCACCAGAGGCAAACAACCACGGCTACTCGACTATCAGCCACATTGTGAACACCATGGGATATCGCCAGATGCAGTTGCGCCGTCCTGGCAAGGCGATACGCCCTGGCAAAGATGCCTCTCAGATATATGGCACAATCATTGGCAGCTATAATAAGGCCAGGATTATTGACGAGCTGCGCCGAAGAATACGAGAGAAGGCATATACCGAGCACTCTCGGCGCTTTTGCCATGAGTGTACGACGTATGTTCGCACTCAATCTGGACGCTATGACCACATGCCAGGGGAGCATGATGACCTGATTGACTGCACGGCTCTTATATTTGAAGCGGACAATAGAATGCGCCCTGTGCTAGAAGTGTCTGATAATTTGACTAAGGCTAAAGAGATGAACGACATTGCACCACGCGGCGGTCGCAGGCGGGGTGTTCGTCCTCAGAAGCGATTTTACCGTGGAGGTGGCCGATGACGATTGCAATTATCGCTGCGGCTTTGGTTGTAGGCATTTGGATTGGCTGGACAGCGAGAGATTGGATGCACGATTTACTTGTGAAATACAGCGAACTGCCTGATTTTCCAGACGCACCTGAAGAGTCAAATGCGCTATATTGGTCGCAGGTGCCAGTGCATCAGAAGCGACAGCTTTCTATCGCCTTGGCTAAACGCGATAGGCAGAACGGCGAGGGTTAGGATGGATTACGGCAAAAAAGACAAAAAGCCTGTAGCAGGGTTTGGTGACATAGCAGGGCTACCGGGCGGTGCTTTTGAGCCCTCGACATCGGATGACATGGCTTTGCTTGAGAAAATGATTGGACCATCGGTAGGCATGTTTCAGCGGTTAGCGCCCGTAAATAGTTCTGAACAAGACAGGGCTCGACGACTAGCAAACGAAATGGCGGCGAGAGACCTGGAGCGCTCGGAAATCATGAAGCTGGTTAGAGGATTTAAGGGCATACCGAAGGTATCATTCGAGTTTATGCGAGAGGTGTCAGAAGACCCGTTTGGAGTAGCCGCAAAGAGCGTCATGGTGAAGACGCCTAAGTCTGTGGAAGAGCTTTTTGGGATAGATGATGATTCTAGCTCAATGCCTACCAAGTTTGAAAAAATCATCGGAGATATGTAATGCCGGTAGACCCAATAAGCTTAGGACTAAGCGCAGCCGTTGGTGGGGCTGGAACTATAGCTGAAGCAATAGCAAGCGCCCCTAGTTTCGATGATCGAATGAAGGCGCATGCTCGGCGGGCAAGGGGCCTCAATAAAAAGAAACAGGCCCTGGGTTATCTTGATGAGAACTTTAGGCCGTATGATTTTTCAAAAATGACGCCAGAAGAAAGAGAGGCTGTTGAAGCAAAACGAGCCGCTGCGGAAACTCGATACCGAAGTGGTGCCTTTGATATTGATGGTAACTTTATTAAACAGGAGAATCCGGCTTTTGAAGAGGCTGCCCCAATGGGCAGGGCAGTGTCTTCAATGATGTCATTTGACCCAGGCCCCGGACAAACATTATCGCAGCCTGTTTTAGTGAGACTGGGCAGAAACGCCGCGCAAACAATGTTTGATTAGTCACGATTATTAGGGAGATTCCGACATGCCGATAGATCCAACAGCTTTTACTAGTGCTATTTTGCAAAGCGTGCTTGGGCCTGCTGTTTCCTCATCGCTTCAGCCAGACAATGACGAGGGAATAATCGGGGTTGCGGACAGTGATGACTTTGAGGTGTATTTCACTGATGAGTTTGGAAACAAATCATATCGCAGAAAAAAACCAGAGGACTCGATGTTATCGGCTTCTATGTCCCGGTCATACGCTGGACAAAGAAGTTATGATCCGGGGCCAGGGCCAGTAGTGCAAATGAGGCCAATTTCACTATCACAGAACCAGCTAGCAATCGCTAGCGCATTTGATGAGCAGCCAAAATTCGATATGGAGGCGTAATATGTACGGGATGATGGGCAAAGACAATCCGCTTAGCGAGACGGCTCAAGAGCTTCAGGACCGAAGAAAGATGAGCCAGGAAGAAATTAATGAGCAAATGATGGAGCTTTTGAGGCAAGACCCTCGCAGCATGAAGCCCTTGGTAATGAATGCGGCAAAGCGATTCAAGCTTACAAGACCCCAGATAGCTGCAATTTCTATGTTTGCTGAGCCATCGCAGGCACCCAATCTAATGAAGACAGGCCCTGGAATGGGACGAGGCTAAATAATGCCATCCTCTGCAATAACTGACCAGTATACTCGGTTCGACAGTCAAAGTGGCGAAAGCTGGTCCCCCACTGCGGAGGAAATCAAGCTTGTAAACTACGTCACTAAGCAGTTCGAGCTATGTGAGCGTTTTAAGAAGCCCCATGTGCGCTCTGCGTACTATACTATTTCGTTTTATCTGGGCCAGCAGTGGCTTCGGTATGACCGGGCCTCCGAGACGCACGACTCTATAAAATTTGAAGAGTGGGAAGAGCAGCCAGTTACCAACTACATGAAGCGAGTGATTGACGATGTAACCGCTAAGGTTACTGAAAACCGCCCTGCTGTGACTGTAGTTCCTGCCACATCTGATGAAGATGACCAAGAAGCAGCTCGTGCGAGCGAGAAGCTGCTTGACCACTTGTGGATGGAGCTGGATTTTGGGGATGGCATCGAAGAGGCAGTGAAGCTGGCTACGCTCACAGGACTTTCTGCTATTAAAGTATACTGGGACGCGGCAGGCGGCGAGCAGTATCAACCAAGCCAGATGGAAATGCAGGTAGGGGCAGAGGTCGAAAACGCTGTTGGCGACCTTGGGCCAAGAATGACAGGCATTCCTGACTGGGATGTGCTGTCTCTCATGGAGTTTGGCTTCGACCCAGGGGCTCGGCGTTGGTCGAAATGCCGCTGGGCATACAGTCGAAACACTGTCCATATTGATGTTTTGCGACAAACTTACGATAAAGCCAAGTACATCAAAAGCAATCGTCGCATGGACTTCGACCATTTTCAGGTCCAGCTAATGGACAAGCTGCGAGGCGACCGCCAAAACAGCGCACAGAGCCTTACTGAGCACGTTGAGGTAATCGAGTATTACGAGCGCCCCTCGCCTCGGCACCCTAACGGCATGTTTACCGTTATTGCTGGTGGGCTAGTTATGTACCACCAGGAGCGCCTGCCATTTGGCAAGCTGCCATTCTACCCCATACGGGATGGCAAGATACCCGGACGCATGATTGGGCATGGGCGCGCAGTGTCTTTGCTAGACCCGCAGCACGAAGTAAACAAACGTGATAAGGACATTCGCGAGCACGCCAACCTGATGGCTCAGGCCAAGTGGATTGTGGCCGAGGGCTCGCTCAAGAACGGTAACTACATCAGCAATGAACCCGGTGAGATTGTAGAGTATAACCCAGGATTCCCGGCTCCACGACCAATGGTAAACCCGCCGCTTCCCCAAGAGCACTTAGTCATTAAGAATGGCGCGGTCGAGACAATATTTGAGCTATCTGGGCTGTCCTCTCTTACTCGTGGTCGCATCCCGTCGAATATGTCTGGTCGTGCAATCGGAATGGCGACAGACCTTGAGGCGACTTTACTTGGACCGTTGGTCAAAGAGGTTGAGAAAGCTATTTGTGGCGTTGGTTCAATGCTGCTAACAATGTGGCGGGAGATGATGCCCGTTGCCTACACCGTTCCAGTGATGGGTAAAAACTCGGTTAGCGAACTGATACGGTTTTTTTCAAGCGATATTTCTTCTACAGACGTTCGTATGCAAGGCGGCTCAATGCTGCCGAAGCTGCTGTCGTTTCGTCAGGAGCGTTTGCTGATGATGTGGGAGCGTGGTGTATTCGGCAATCCGCAAGACCCAATGAATCAAATCAAGTTCCGCAAGATGCTTGAGTTTGGCGATACGGACGTTATCGACGGAGACAACAGCCGTGAGCGCAGATACGCACGCGAAGTCAACGAGATGCTAAAGGTTGGTGCGTTCGTGCATCCTAACCCAGCTATTGACTCTATGGAGATACAGATAGACGAGCGGACTGACTATATGCAGTCAGCCGAGTACCGCCGCCTTGCTCCAGAAATACAGAATATGTTTATGCGTAATCTGGCGTGGTGCTACTACTACGCTTCGCAATCTCAGCAAGGTGTGCCTTGGTGGACTCACGTAGATGAACAAGCCATACAAGTTGAGGCATGGCCGCCGTTCATGCAGGAGCCACCACCGCAGGAAGGCCAGCCGGGTCAGCCGCAGATGCCACAGCCTGAGCCAATGGACGCCTTTGGCATGCCTCCAGAGGCAGGTCCGCAGATGCCGCCAGAGCTTATGGAGCAGATGGCCGCACTATCCCGTGGCAACACCGGAACTCAAATCGCCATACCCGAAGAGGATGCTGGAGTAATGGGTCCAGGAGTTGGCGAGTTTGACATGGTGCCATCAGAAGGAATGTAATAGAGTTCGACAGCGGCAAATAAGTTTACAATTTTTTGACAGCGAAATTTGTCCGCTTGTAGTTTAGGCACACAGGCCAACGGGCCTGTGTGTGGTTATCCCAAATAATCGGGTGGCGCTCCGTCAAAGCGCAGGGAGAAAACCATGTCAGCAGAAGGCGTAACGAGCACAGACTCCGGTACGGAATCGCAGGCCGTAGGTGGTGAGGATTTGGCAAGCACTCCAGCAGTGGAGGTTGCCGCGACATCGGCAGATACTAGTGTAGCCAGCGAGGGCGATACCTCGTCTAGTCCAGGCCCGGTGCCGTATGACCGTTTTCAACAGGTAATAGCGCAGAAAAACGACTTTCAGACGAAGGCGAGCGAATACGAAGACCAGATATCTCAACTAAGAAATTATATTGAGTATCAAAACCAGCAGGCCCAGCAAACGGTTGACCCAGTTGAGGCACTGCGAAAGGCATTGCAGCCAGAGCCAGAGCCAGAATATGTGGACCCACTTGAGCGAAAAACGCAAGAGCTGGAGAAGCAACTGTCAGAACTGGCTCAATGGAAGCAGTCGCAGGTTGAGCAGGTAGAAACTGCACGTCTGCGTACTCACTTCCGGTCAATGGCTGACTCGGCACTTGCGGACTATCCGAATGCAAGTAAGCACGAGATTGCAATGCACCTGTTCCAGAACCCGAATCTCACCGCATCTCAGGTGCGGGACATTGCTCGTCAATCGCACGAGCGAGAGACTTCGACCTGGAAAGGGCGGTTTGCTCCAGCGGCTCCGGCTCCTGGCACTAACAGCCCACCCGTTCTGCCACAAAGCGGGATGGGCGGCGTTGGCGAAAAGCAGCGTATTACCTCGATTTCTGATGCACGAGAGGCGTTCCTTCAGCGCATGGGAATAGATTGAACTGCTGACGCCCGTGAATGGGCAGCGAGGAATAAAAGATGAGTGAAGGTATCGAAACAATAACGTCGTTCACAAACGCTCTTAAGGAGACGTATGAGGACGGCATTAAGGACCAGCTTAATCGAGACGTTGTGTTGTATGACGCACTTCAGAGTGGCACCAAGAAGGTAAAGCTTGAAGGCTCAGACTTGGTGTTTTCCACCAAGCTTGGTCGAGCTTATGGCGCTCATGCTATTGCGGAGAATGGCAAGCTGCCTGATGCTGGAAGTGCTACTCGTGCAAAGGGCCGAGTAAAGCCAAAGGACGTTTGGGGTCGCGCACAGCTTACGAAGCGCCTCATGGCAGTATCTAAGAGTGACCGTGGTGCTTTTGCTGATGCTCTTGCCGACAAGATGGACGACCTACAGGAAGACCTGAAGTACGAGGTTGCTCGTGCATTGGTTGGCAACAAGGTAGCCGCAAATGACCCAGATGGCACGGCTCTTAACTTGAAGACCGGGATCCTGGGGCAAGTAAAGGCAGGCGCTTCCGGCACGACAGTTACGGTGGAGAATATTTCCTCATGCGTACAGTTGCGACCTGGCATGCCCATTGCCATCGGCAGTGTTGCTGACCTAACTGCTTCCACATCTACCGCAGTTCACGCTAAGATTGCTAGCATTGACAACACCGGGCAGATTACGCTTGATGCTAACTCTGCTACGTTTGAGACTGGTGACGCTATTGTTCGTGGTGGAGCCAACGCAAATGCATATGACGAAGAGTTTACTGGCATTGCTCATATTGTTGATGATGTTGGTGAGCTTTATGGCATTGACCCTGCGTCAAGCCCACAGTGGGCTGCTTTTGTTGATGACAACAGCACCGTATCTCGTCCGTGGTCGCACGACATTATGAACAAGGTGTTTCGCAGCATCAAGACTAAATCTGGCAAGCGTCCTGACTACGTGACTGGTCACGATGCTCAGGTTGACGAGATTGCTAACACTCTCGTTAGCGATGTCCGATATGAGCCTTGCAAGTTCAAAGGTGGGTACGAGCGTTCGTTCCTAACTTGGAATAATGGCGAGCGCGACATTCCTATCGTTCCTGACGATATGTTCGAGCCCGGCAAGCTTGTATTCCTAAGCATGGATTGCCTCGCAATGTGTGAGACTGTGCCTATGGGATTCGATGAGACGGACTCGCTTCTACAGCGAGTTACTGATCGAGTGTCTTACGAAATTGTCTACGGAACTATCGGAAACCTGGTCTGCTACCAGCGCAACGCTCACGGTGTGTTGGAAGACTTGCAATTCGACGAGACAAACTTCGCATTTGCTTCATAATTGAAGTAGTCTGGGGGCCGCTTGGCCCCTGGGCGCATCAGTCAGTCTAGCGGCAGGGCTACAGGAGAGGTTCGACCCCTCTGATTGACTCCAGAAGATACAGCACCCTGGGAGGGGCAAACATGGGAATTCGTAATAACAATATTGAGCTTGAGTATCAGTGTCTATTTATACCGGCCACCGCGTTTACTGGCGTTGGTCTTATTGACGGGGCACAAGATGCAGAAGAGCTTAGTGCGGCAGGTAATGGGATTGCAAAACTTAAGCAGGCAGGCAGCACTGGCCTCTTAGGCCTTGAGTTTCAAAATGGCGACCGGGTTCAAACGCTTCTATCTCAGCCTACGTCGATGGACGTGGACTCTGAAATTTTTGTTCGTTGCTTTTGGTACTCTACTGCTTCTACCAATGGCAGCAACACGTTTACTCCAGTTGTTTCGTATTCTCAGATAGGGGACTTTAGCGACATACCTGATGACTCTGACTCGAAGACAGCGTTAGACATTACTATTCCTGCGGACACAGCCAATACAGGCAGTACGTTCTATGCAACAAGCGCCGGAACAATCAACGCAGGTAGCATTGCAGTGTCAGACGATCAGTACGATGCTTTAGTCCTACAAGTACAAGCAACTATTGCCGGCTCTTTGCCCGACTTTCGGTTCCTTGGTCTTGAGCTTTGGTTCCTGCCAAAGCTTACACCAGGCGCTCAAAAGGCAAAAAATGCACTTCCCGAAAAGGTAGTAGTGGCTGAGTAATGGGTAACATTATCCTCGATACACGCGGTGACTTGCGGCCATCTCTCGACCAGGAGATGTACCGCAAGGTCACTGGCATCAACTGGAAAACAGCGCACAGCCGTCGATTGCAACGGCTTTGCGGCAACCCCAAGTTGGTCGTTGGTTATGACGGTGATGCCAAGGCATGGGCAATCGCTCACGTCCAGTCCACCGTAGTAAAAGACGACTTTGGTTCGCGAGAGCGCACCCATATCGAGGAACTACCCAATATCTGGTCACACTGGCGGCGAGGGATTTTTGAAGACGTTGAGCCGGGGGAGCTTGATACTCCGCTGTGCATCAACGACCCTCGCTTGCCAACTTACATTCTTGCCTGTGACCGCACCCAAGGAGGTGCCCAGGCAGCAGCCGAGCTAAAGATGAAGCGAGAAAAGACTCGCGCTATGGCTAAGGCTGCATTACGCAGGGAGCGCCGCGCACTGGCGTATGACCTGCATGGTAAGGCTGTGGGCGCTGCGAACGCCCTGGGCATTAGTTACCACCGCCCAGTCTCGCAAAGGGTGTTTGCACGTGGGTGAGACGCGGGCTGACGTAAGAACTACTATCCGAGACTTGCTGGATGATCCACGCAAGGACTTCTTTAGCGATGCCGTAGTCAACCGTGCAATTTCACGCGCCAACCAGATTGTTTACAACCTGCTGGCCAAACGCGACCCAAGCATATTTTCTACGGAAGGCTCGGTTACTTTGCCTGCCGATACCAAGTCAATAGACCTTAGCCAGTCTGCACCGGACGGCCTTGGTGAGATACCTATGGTCATACAACGGGTTTGGGAGACGGATGAGAGCGGCGCGGTGGGCACTAATAATGAGCCGCAGGAAGTGCTACCTACATCTCAGACCGCGTTGGTCGATGCGTACTGCAACGGCTCTGGATATCATAGCGCCCGTGGTTTGAGCCAGTTGTACTATTCTATGCGCGGCAAGTTCATGGACATAGCCCCTGTGCCTGGTGACGAGCGGTTTCTGAAGATACTTTATGTGCCTGCGAATCCCACTCCCCTGGCAGATGATATTGAGGTTCTAAGCGGTACGTTTCCTCATATGCATCAGGCAGTTGCTTACTGTGGTGCATACTTGTTGCTGTCGAAGCAGGAAGGGCAGAACGCAGCCAGCATCACGCAGCTATGGAGCGCCGCACAGTCTGAGCTGATTTCATTCGGCAACTTCCAGCAAGCCCAGAGAAATAACCGAGTACGCAGCTACCGGAGAAAATAATGGCAAAGGCGAGGCCCCGGCACTTTCCCCCACCCCTGAAGGGCCTTGAATGGCGCGATGTTTTTCAAGACACTGAGGGCGAGGCCATCACCGCCGACTGCATGCTCAATGTAGAGACTTCGTATGGCGAGCTGCGGGAGCGCAAAGGTTTCGAGCACTTTACCACCTGCCCCGCGTTTTCTCAGATTCACGTTACGGATCACCCGGACAAACACAAAAGGCTTATTACCGTAGGAAAGTCTACCTCGGGAGACGATGTTGTAGCCGAGGTACACAACTTGGTTACTGGCGATACCGTGACCACAAATATTACGGATATAGGTATTGCAGCTCGCAACGCGCAACTTTCAGCATCCGAATCGAGCGATGCGGCAAACCTAATAGAGCCAGATCATTACTTTGATGGTTTCCGTTGCTCATTTATTCCCGTGCGATTACCGGGTGGTCCAGATTTAGCTTTTGACGCCACCTTAATAGTTGCCCCCTCTGCGACCTATTGCGTGCTGCCTGACGGAACGGTGCGAGTTGCGAATATGGATGACGCCCTTGATGGCGGCGATGTTCTTCGAGACAATGCGGATAACGTTTCTTACATTGCCAGTGTGCCAAAAGGCCCAATAGCAGTGTCTCATGCAGACAAAGTTTTTTACATGGGCTGGGGGGCGGACACTAAGTTTCACTTTACTAGTGTGCTGGAAGACGCGCAAGTGCTGGTGCCGGGGGTGATTTTAGACCCCGGAGGCGGAAGTTACAGGCTGGGCAGCGATTGGTTTATATTTAGTGATGAGTTCTCTTCGCTAGACATTCAGGCCCCTCACTGCCGACGCACTGACAATAGAGAGGAAATTACAGGCGCTGCTAGCTTCAAGGATGTGCTTGTCGTTTTCACGGACGTGTCCATGTACGTCCTTCTAGGAAGCTCTGCATTGGACTTTCAACTTCGTAAGATTGACGGCGGCGTGGGGTGCATTTCTCATTGGTCAATAGTCGAGGCTAATGGGCTGCTGTATTGGATGGCCAGAGATGGAATCTATGCTTTTGATGGGTCAAAGGCAACCAAGGTTTCGGTGGGCATAGACCAGTTTTGGTCTAAAGAGTTAAGAAGCGACTTTGTGCCGTCTACATTTAAAGAAGCTGCAAGGTCATTGGGTTGGCCGTTTAAGGCACACAAGCAGTCATTAGGCTTAGTAAACTGTGTTCATTATAGAGAAAGGAGCTTGTTGCTTTGGTCGATACCCTCACTTGGCAGAGATGAGGATTACCTCTCCGCTGGCAAAAGCTCACTGCCAGTTACCCTAGTGCATGACTACAAGCATGGCGGTTTTTATTTTTGGGCGATGCCAAACTTTAGAGAGGGTTCGTCTTCCGTACCAGGGACTTGCATGTACGATGGGGTTAGCGTGGTTCAGGGCGCAGAAGAAACCTTGTATACCACAGGCTTTACTAAAGACGGCGGATCGATACGGGAGTATGGCAGGTATTGTGATTTGCCAGCTCCAAACAAAGATTTTAATATAGCTTTCCTGTGGATAACTGGCCGTATTGATAAAAATGTCATGGGGACTGCTCGTATTCAGTCTACACGGTTTTCTATAAAATCTCGTGGTGCGACACTGTTGACAGACATAGACAGCGATGTTCGATGGTCTGTTTTTGATAGCACCACAATACATCAATTAGACCTAGACGATTTTTCCGGCCCATTGCCGATGTTTCCGGTCGAGTTGCTAGAAGACATGGACACCAACACATCGCCGTTGCTGGGCGACGCTGGTGGCACTGACGAAACTCTTACCACGGCATTTTCCGATGGTAGTGGAAACCTAACAGTGAAAGCAGGCACTCTTGACAGCATGTTTTTGGTTGGGCGGGAGTATTTCAAGTCCAAAGGCGGTGGATGCAGGTCAACGGATGGCTCACTGCGTGTCGCGCTTTATAGCAATGGTGGATTTTCATACCATGGCACAACATCGACTATCGACGTAAGCGATACGATTGGGGATGTTATGGGAGAGGCAAGGCTTAGGATGAACGCCTGGGCCTTTGAAATTGATCGCGGTGATACAAGATGACGTTGCTGCCAAGAATTGGATGGGACACCAAGCTGGGTTCCTTGAATGCGTTTTATGGAATTGAGCGCAGCCTAAGCGCCAGGGACCGCGTTATTACTCCAGCGGAGTCCATAAGCAAAGCCATCAGAGAGTCAAGCGCAGGGGGGCTGGACCCAGACGGCGTAAGACTGTACCTAGCGCCGGGCAAGTACTTCATAAAGAAGACTATAGATATATCAAGAAGCAAGATTCACCTGATAGCCGCTGTGCCTGGGCAGTCTGTTATTATATATAACTGCACTCCGCTTGGCATTTCTTCTAGCAGCACTGCCAATGACCCTGCCTTAAAAATTTCAGGCGATGAGTGCTCTTTGAGAGGTCTTAAGTTTGAAGAGTCCGTAACGGCATCGCAGATTAATGCTGCCGGGATAAGAAGTGCTACTGGCGTAGAGGGCATTATTCAAATCACCGGACATGGATGCGTAATAGATGACTGTCATTTTGGTTTCCAGACAACGAGGGAATTCGGAATTCAAATAGTTGCATCAAACTTTACGCGAATCACAAATAACGTGTTTGAGAATTACTTGACTTACGCTGTACAAATAAAGAGCGCATCGCAGCTGGGCATTGTAAGCGGTAACAGCATAAGGAACTCACCAGCATCATCTACCGCAATATACGCAGAAGATGATGTTGGGCAGCATGTATTTTTAGGCAATGTGGTGTCTCCTACGGTTGCCTCTAGTTCGGTCATAGGAACCTCTAGGCCAATGACTTCTTCACGAAACTCAATCTCTTACAAAATTGGACAAGAGAACGTGAATGCGGGAAATGTGGGAACGGTGACAGAAAGGTAAAGGAAGTGGTATGAGTTTATCCCTAAATAATTACACAACAGGTGATGTCCTTACCGCAGATCAGTTGAACGCGGATAACACGGCAATCAAAAACAAGTTTGACAACCTGGGCGTCAACGACCTCGCAGAAAAATACGTGCTCATAGCGTATCCGTTTTTTTTCCAGCAGATATCTTCTGAAACTCCAAGGTTTATAGTCCGCATCAACACTGAATCAATCATCACCAAGATAGACTTTCATGTTAATGATCGCGACACTGGATCGGATTTGTTGAATCTGACCGTCAAAACAGCAAGCTCATTTTCTGAGACTGCCTTTACCAACGCAACTCAAATACATTCACTTAATGTTACTGGAGAGGCCGTTGCCGTAGCGGGTTCGGGCCATACTGACTCTGCTGTGGAACTAGATGCAGGCGAAAGTGCAGCAAACCTAGCTGCCAACAGCTTTGTTATTTTCAATTTACAGAGAACCGGGTCAACCTCTACGTTTTCGAACATTAACGTCACCCTTACCATCAAGACGCTGCTACAGGCATAGGAGCTTCAAGTGATACCGCGCAAACGACAAGCAGCACCACAGGCACCAGCAAGAGACTTCAAGCCGCGTAAGAATGGCACCCCTGCTGTGCCCGCGACTCCCCCGGCTAACATGCCAAGCCCGGCCCCTGCGCCGCAGATGCAACAGCCGCCTATGCGCGGAGCGGCTCAATCAGTAGGTCGGGCACCGCAGCAGGAGCAAAGGGCGCCACAGCGAGCGCCACAGCGAGCACAGGGCCGATTCAACCCGATGCAAGGGCCAATGGGCGCTGACATGGACCGAGCGCGACAGGCAGCGGCTACCATGTTTATGGACCGCGCACCAAAGCCGATGCAGCCCAGCATGCCGCAGCAGCCAAAAACACCACCGCCAGCGATGCCCCAAGCAATGCCTCAAGGGCAGATGCAGTCAGCAGCGCAATCGGCTATGCAGCGGGCACCGCAGGAAGCGCCAAAGCCACAGCAGACTTCGCAGCCCCAGGACTTTAGCCCAGCCCAGAAGGCTGCGTTTGATATTGCAGATATGGGGCCTGGGTCGATGTTTATAAAGTTCGGCGCTGTGCCTGATGCCGACCCGCCGCCCGACTCAGGGCAAATGGAGATAAGCGGCGACGGAGTTGACCCGGCACCTTCAACGCAGGAGGCGATTCTCGAAGAGGACGATCAGCAGGCGACCCCGCAGGGCCAGCAAGCTGCAAAAGCACAGGAGCTAAACACAGAGCGCGAAGCGGCTCTGCAAGCAGATAGCATAGCGTTTCTGGAAGCCTTGGGCCAGGGAGGCTCAGCCGCACAAGGCTTTGCGAATTCATATATCGAAAAATACGGCATAGGTGGCTTTGTTAAGTCTTTTGGGGCTGACGCCTATCTTGATATTTTTGGTGTCACGTTAAACGAGCTTGAGGGCTTGATGCAGGAAGAGAGCTTCTTTTCCAACCAGGCTGGGGAAATGGATCGGGAAGAGTCTCAAGCTGAGTTTTATGCCAAGCAAAATATGCAGCAAATACTATCTGCTATGCCTCCCGTGGATACTGGTATTGATGCGTCAGCGCTTGGCGTCGCCACCCCTGAGCTTATGCAGTCGTTGCTTGGCGTGGGTGATGGCAGCTATGACATGGAGAATTTAGACCAGAACTTGGTCAATGCCATTTTGGGTGGCCTCATAGGGGAAACCGAGGGGCTGTTTACTGACGATGAGATGTCAGCACAGGCTCAGGCTCTGAAAAAAGAGGCTGACGCGGCAAAACAAAAGCTAGCTATGCAGATGGCAATGCGGGGTATGGGAGCATCTGGGCTAGCAGGCGCTGGATTTGGCAACATTGATTCAAAGCTAGTGGATGCAATAAACGAGCTTGCTATATCTAGCAAAGCGCAGGGCGCGGAGCTTGGGCTAAACAAGGCTCAGATAGCGGCTTCGTTGTTTAGCGCACTACAGTCTGACGACACTCGAAGGTTCATTGCGACAGAGGCTCTTGACTACGAGAAAGAGCAAGACGCACTAGCAAATGCTGAGATATGGATGCAGCATGCAGCGGCGTTCACAGGAGCTGACTCTTGGTCCCCTGCTTCGATGGGTGCGGCACAGGAGATGCTAGCCAACGGTGTTCCTTGGTGGGAGATTAGCAGCCGACTAGGAGTAACGGATGGCGTGGTTACGTTTGGCCTGACCCCAGCAGAGAAGCAGGCATTGATAGACAAGTACGCAGACGGGGCGAGCACCGTGCAACCTGGGACTACCAGCGCTGACGGTCGCATGTTCCAAAACCCTGACGGCACGTTCTATCTTGATCTTGAAGGCAACTTTATGGACTTAGACGACCTAGAGAGCCTGTATAAAACGGATGATCCGATAGTAAAGAGCAAGGTCAACAAGGCAATAAAAACCTTTGAGAACATCAAAGGGGGCAGCATTGGCCCGACAGGTGCCACCTGGGATGCTTTGACAGACCCAGCGCATCCAGCATACGCAGAGTTTAGCGACTCACAGCGTAGGGAGTTGTTGTCGTTTGTTGCACAAGAGCTTGGGTTTAGTTTTGCGCCTCCGGGGGTGGACTACGAACAGTGGCACTCAATGCCAGAGAACTTGCGCCGAGACTACTGGAATAAATATGCAGACGGTAAGGGGCCGTTATGGAAACCATATGGCTCCAGCGAGTTCGGGCCAACCACGGGCCAACAGCAGCAGCAGCCTGCTCAGCAAGGAGACGGGCAGGATGCCCAGGGAGGCCCAACGCAAGCTGAAGCCGATGAAGGGCCAGATTTTTAGGCACAAACACGAGGGCAGGAAAACAAAATGGCTATAACACCACTAGCATCCGGGTACTTCAACCAGGTTCGTGCAGCTAAAGACCGCGAAAAGCTACAGCAGCAGCAGTTCGAGCAAGAGCGCAAGCTTCGCAAAGAGCAAGACGAGCGGCGATTTGGATTGAGCATTGCGGAGGGCTTGGTTGGCGGGGCAATTAAGTTGGGCGCGGGCGCTGCTGGCCTCGCAATAGAAGAGGCGTTTGCGGACCCGTTTGCGGGCCTAAAGGGACTTGAGGCGTATGAGGCTTTTCGCGGCATTGCGCCTGATGTTTCATACGGGGGACAAGCAAAAAGCACTGGCTCGACCTCGTCAACCACCCCTGGTGTGCGGCCTGCTGTCCCGACATACGATGACCCGGACGAGCTAGAGATTGGACTCACGCAACAGCAACGTGACCAGTATGAAGCTCCAGGTTTTGCACAAACTAATATCGACACCAGAGCTAAATACAGTCAAATGCCTGGTGCTACGCCTAAAGTGCAGGCGGGCTCTCAAACTGTAGTTTCACCAACAGCCCAGCCCGCAGACACTGATAGCAAGCTGGCAAGAGTTGCGCGCAAGAAACGTGGTATTGATTTGTCAGGGGCAGCTCCCGCCCAGCCGCCTACAGTGCCAGTAAGTTCACTAGATACTGACCCAAAGGAACAAAGAATCGCGGAATATCGTGATCTGCGCGAGGGGATAAAATCCGATGTTGATAAAGAGTACCCGGCCCTTCCCAGTCTAAACAGAACACAGCTCAAGGCTTTAGCAGAGCGCACCGGCTATGACGAAGATGACCTCGCCAAGCTCTATGCAAGGGCCAAGGCTGGCAGAATGGCACTGAGGGAGCAGGCAATCACAGCGCGGACGCAAAACCTTATGGCAGAGCAGCAGTTCGCAGCATACGGAAGGCCAACCCCGAGCCAAATTCAAAGCAGCCAAAGGTTTGCATACAACGCTACTAAAGACTACAGCCTCAACAAGCCGCTGTTGATGGTTGACTACATACTTCGGCAGGGGCAACTGGCGGTTCCTACTAGCGCCCAGACAGCCTTGCGCCGGGACATCTCGCCAGAGGCCAGAGAGGCAGTATTTGCCACGATGAACCGACGCGACAGAGAGATGGTTGCATATGGTGGAGATGCTGTTGTGCAATCTGCCATCACACCGGACCAACTAAACGCTTTGTACGCAGTCTTGTTGTCTCAAGGTAAAACAGGCAGGGCCAGGGCCCTCAAGGGGCTGGCTACCAGTAAAGGTGGTTACAGAAGCATAGGCAAGGCTTTCGTGCCGAACATTTTGGTAACTGTTCCTGCAAGAGTTATATACGCCAATTCGGCTGGCGTAGACGAAAACCTGCTCGACCCAAGGACATTAACAGCGTTGCAAACCAACAAGGTAGGCAGCATCATTGAAGCCACCGATGGGGGTAAGTATCAAAGACAAGCAAAGAATCTTGCTAGTAAACTGGAAAAGCAACTCGGCCAAGTAGCAAGGGCAAGGACCGTACAAGAGCAAAACAGGCTTGCGGCAGAAATTGCCCGTACTGGTAAAATCCTTAAGAGCGTTATTAGCAACCACTCCGTACTAAGAGCCGATTCGCCAAGAGACACAGAGAAAAAGCTACAGAGATCCGGTGCAACTTATGATGGGTACATTGCAAAATTCAATGCGGCTGCTCAAATAGTAGATGCTGCACGATCAGCCCGAGTAGACCTTGCGAATGATAAAAAAGATGATGCACTTCTCAATAGATTCAAGCCCGCTGGAGTAGATAGCCAGCACCTGAAAGATTACAAGCAGGGGAACAATCGGCTCATTCCACCGAAAAAACTAGATGCAATCAAAACCAAATTTAGTGCGTTCAAAAATTCTGAAATCGGTAGATTAGACGGCTTGATACGAAAAAAAAATCTAGAAATTGACCGCGCCACAGGCACAATGCAGCGTCAATACAACAACATCAAGGAGCTTCGCAAAGCTTTTCCAAAGCAGGAGTTTAAGCTTCCCTCGATAAAGGACTATAACATTCAGGCCAAGGCCACAACAAGAGACGATGGCCTGCTTAGGGCAGTATACGCTCAAGCGGTGCAAATGCGCGATGCTGGGGCAAGCCAGCAACAGGCAAACGATTACATCGTTCGCACACTTCGTTCCTATGACGTTGACCCTGGCATATTACGTCAAGTTCAACAAGCCGCAGCCGCATCGAGGACAGCATAGTGAGTGACTTTGTTGAAGAGCTAGTTGGACTAATGCTCCCCGAGTCTATGAGAGACAAAAGGCAGCAGAAAAAAATAGATGCTTTGGGTCTTCCCAAGGCAAAGCCCGGTGGAGTGCTGGACTCATTTGCTGAGTTTTTTCAACCTGATGTCGAGCTTACACCGGCCATCCCTAGCATTATTCAAAATATAAAGCCATCTGTTGAGAAAGCCGCCAGGGAACAAGGTTTTCCGACTGCCCCTAAAATAGATCGTTTTGATGCGGTTACGGGCGCTCTGGACAGACTGGAAAGTAAAGAGTTTGAAGACAGACTCAATTTTGTACCCAAGTCTGAGCGCGGCAAGGTTGGCTCTACAAGCGACAGGTTGACGGTCGGCAAAGTTCGTTCGCCGCAGTTTCGCGCAAAAGACTACTTTGATGAAAAGCTAGGAAGGGTTGTAACAGGTGGAGACGAGCTGGCAAGGCGGGATATATTAAAAAGAATAGAGCAAGCCGAAGCCGAAGGCAGTGTCGCAGATTTGCCCAGTTTGGTGGAGAAAGCTGGAAGGCTCGTGCCGCAAGGCTCAGAGCCGCGCAGGCTTTCAGAAATAGACTCTAATCCATTCAACTTGCGTATTACTTCGCGAGTCCCCAGAAAGGGCAGCGGGGATATTATCAAATTTGAAGTTGGAGATGCATTATACGATACCCCTCCCCAGCCTTCTGGACTTGTGACCTCAAAGCAAGTTAGTGACGCTCGGCAGCAAGGCATGAGCCCTGCATTTGTGGGGTTTGAGGACGAGACTATAGGCGACCTTGTAGGCATCAAGGCGTCAACAGCTTTGGATCTTAACCCTGTTGCTGCCGTTTTGTCCTTTATGCAAAACATGCCCACGTTGAGTCCTTTTGCAATGGATGAAGGTCAACGAGGCACGAGCTTTATGGACCCGTCGAAAAAACCGGACAGGCCTACGGTTGGCGGGGCTCCGTCATTTATGGTTGGCGTTGGTCAGAAGCTGGCCGAGCTGTACCGTGGAGAGGGCAATGAAGAAATACGTAGCACGCTTAAATATTTGATTACTCCAGCCGCGTACTTTGATGAGCAAGCAAGGGTCTACCAGATGGGCGACAGGGACTATAACGACCCTATGCGACCAGATGTCGTCAAGTTATTGCAAGAGGGCAAGACATACGAGCAAATAGACGATGAAATAGGTATGCCTGCTGGATCTGCCGAGTCCATTCACCTTGGCAAGTACAACCCGAAGAAAGAATACACAGCGTTTGACCAATACAGTGATTTCCTAGATTCAGTGACAGATGGGATGGATCATATTGGTGACAATATGGCAGCACTTGTCTTTGGCATCCCGAGCCTTATTGGAACAGCATACGAAGGCATTGCTAAACAACAGCCAGTTGGTGACGCTTTAGGCGGCGCTGGCGATGTCGTAACAGATATGGTTGAAAGCGTGTCTGCTGCTTTCACTGAGCCTGGAAAGCTAGCCAGAGATCAAGGCACCCTGCTGATGTTTGGCAACATGATGATTCCTTTTGTTAAATCTTACGGCAGGGCTCGTAAAAGCATAAAAGCGAGAGGCAAGTCACTTAGAGATGAACTGGTAAAAAACACTAACGAGCTAGCCAAAAATCTTAAGCAAAAGCCAGTGTCATCATCGGCGGGACTGCCTGCGGCCCTGTCTGGCATAAACAAGGCGTTCAATAGAGATAGTCTGCTACGGGCGCACACTAGAATAAAAAAGCAGTTGTTGCAAAATAGAGCGGCTACAGCCGCTTTGGTTGCTGCCGACTTGGGCTTGCTTATGGCAGGGCACCCTCTTGGATTGTACGACCTTGCCACGTCGCTAATTAGATACAGGGCATTGTCAAAACCAGGAACTGTTGAGGGCGTAAACAAGCGAGCATGGTGGCTAGACTCTACAGACAGAGTGCCTATTCAGTTTCAAGACCTCGTAAGAGAGCGTATGGGCATCGACAATGCTGCTACATTGGCTATGCACGATGCGTTTGCTCAAATACCAGAGGGGCTAAGGCCAACTGCTCAAGTACACTTGCACATGGAGCATATGGACTCACCGCAGGTGGTGTTGCCAAGCGGTCGGAGAATCTATGCAAATAACCCTGAAAAGAATCTTATGGATTACTTTGAGGGCAAAGACGGGAATCCTGGGGAATACAGGCTAACGGCTCTTGGGGAGAAGTATATAAAGTCTGCCGAGGCAAATAAGATAATTAATAACAGCTCTGACGCAATACAGCTTCGCAACCAGATTGAGCTTGCCAACAGCTTTAACAGGCCGCTTGCAGACATGCTGGTAGACACGTCGCGGAGGGCTCGCGAGCTTGGGCTCATTGGACCAGACACTTTGAGTGTCTACTATCCAAACCTTTGGCGGAAAGGCTCAAAGGCGTCCGAGAAAGGAAGGAACCTTGATGAAGCCGCTCAAGTCTACTTGAACCAACCTCTGGAAAGCCTTGGCGACTCAAGCGCATTGCGGATAAACACATACCGAAGGGCTGCAAAGAAATGGGAAAAAGATAACCCAAATGCCAACCCAAGCGATAACCCGTTTCGTCTGGAGGCCAGAATACAGGCAGGCATGGTTTCTGATATGTCGCAGGAGCTGTTTTCCGGCGCAGCAAAGCACATGGAGCAGGTCACAACTTTCGAGTTCTACAGGGATATGGCTAAGAGCGAGATAGCCCTGACAAGAAGCGAGCTTCAGGGCATTCGTGAACTTGCAGCGAGTAAGCTAAGTGAATCAAAACGCCCAGGACTTTCTAGTAGGCAGAAAAAAGACCTAGAGATGCAATCTCGCTCGCTCGTAGACATTGCTGACACATATGTGAAGATGGATGATTACAGCACGCTCAACACTGGGGCTCCGTCTCCCGTGCCTACATATGGACACTTGCAAGGCATTCTTGAGACTAAAGCTGATGGCACAAAGACTTGGAGAAGACGAAAGCCAGACGAAGAGCTGTTTATACAGGGCGATGTGCTGCTTGAAATGAAAAACATTGAAAAGTTCAAGAGCGACATGGCTGGCAAAGTAGCAAAACTTTACACTGGCTGGAAAGGTTACAAGACTGTTGGCTCCCCAATGGCCCATGTGCGTAATGTCGCTGGTTTGGTTCTTTATCTTGCGCCGATGGCAGGAATAAGCCCGTTCAATCCTAAGAACTTCAAGTACTGGCAGATGGCAATAAAGGATTTGTCTCTGCCGGTTTCGCAAAGGTCAGCATACTTCAAAGAGGCGTATAAGTATGATGCTCTGGGCGCAACAGTGACAAAAGCAGAGCTGCCGGTGTACGCGAACGAGCTAGCGCCCCTACAGGGAGGTGTGAAGAACGCATCTGACCTAATGAGGGCCTACATGGAGGTTATTACAAACCCACGTCTCGCTGCTGTCGGGGATAACGTAAAAAGTGCAGGGAAAAACACCTACGAGGGAGCACGTCGTCTGTACTCAGCAACTGATGATGTAGGGAGATTGGTTTATTTCTATAAGAACTTGGACTTTATGAAGAAAGCCAAGAAAGAGACTGTTGCAGGTAAAAAAGCATTAGGGGCTACTACCAAATACAGGCTCTTGGACTACTCAAATCTTCCTAACTACGCTCAGGTGATGCGAGCGCCCGTAAACCCACTTAGGCTTGCTCGTGAAGCTGGAGTCACGGCGCTTGCTCCAATGGGCGGGCTTGGAGCGGGAATATTAGCATATTTCTTAGGCAAGCCATTTATTGCATTTACGAGACAGGCGCTAAGACAGGAAAGAAATTATCGCAGAAATCATCCGATCAGAAATGCGATGTATATGAACCTGTATGACGCACTGACAAGGCAAAATCAGTTGGCCGCTAACCTTGACCCAGACCTGGAAGACGCTGGGATGAGGCTTGCGCCCGACTTTATACGTGGCCAAATAACACCAATGGCTGCGTTTGGCTCATCGTTCGCAAAGGGCGACAGGCCAGGACAAACTCAGTTCGGCGGTAAAGACCCAGAGTCGCTTTTTAGCAAGATTACGAATGTCATGCCCTATGCCTCAATCATGCCTATTGGAATGCGTGCAACAAACAACGATGCCGCAAGCGTTGCAAATTTCCTAGCAGATAAAGTGGTAGGAGACTTCCCCTTGGTGTCTACAGCGATAAACTTGCTCAGAAATCGCGATCCATTTTACAAGGGTCCGATTATGGATACCGAGGGCAGGGGCGCGAACACGATAGCGCAGGCGGTGAACTACGCTGTCAAAAAAGACTTCCCGACATTCACTCCACCGCTTGAGCTTATATTTGGACCTGCGTTTGATGCTGCCTATGAGGCTTATTATGGGGACAAGAGAGGGTTTGGGGATGTGAAGCTTGGCGGCGGCACGCTTACTAACAGGCTGATGGATGCATCAAAAGGCAGGGTTCTTAGGACTGGCGATGAGATGACTATGGACCGGATGCAGACGGAAATGATGACCGGCATACGGACAGAAGCTCTCACTAAGCGCAGATCGCTAATGAATCGCGTTGGAGCTATGCTTGGCGCAATCCGAGGGCTTCCAAAGGCATTCCTCAGAGCAGAGCGCCTCCCAAGACTGGCAGGTCAAAAGTCGAGAGGTGTAGAAGAGGTTATAGACGCGCTATCTACAAAACAGGTTCAAGTGGCGTCGGACAGGATGCCAGAGCTTATTAGGACACTCAGCAGCTTTGAGAAGGCCGAGAATGAAGACGGGCTAATGTACCCCGAGGCGGTGCGGCTCAACGCGCTAGCAAAGCAGTTTTATGTTGCATCGAAAATGCAAAAAGACATGCCTTTGGCAAAAAGCCTACTGGCTAGGTTGATGAAAACCTATCGACAGCAGAACGACCTGCTGCTTGACTACGATGCATCAAGGGTAAGAGAGACACTGGAAAAAAGGCGCGGTGGCATTGCAGAGTAAATCAACTGCAAATGACGTGTTATCTTACAAAAGCTTCTACAAACTAACTGAAATTTTGGCTCAAGTTTTTACTTGGGCTAAAGTCCGAACCAAGGAGGCCACGTATGGCTATTGCAAGTGGAGTAACAACGCTAACGCTGGATGTTAACAACAGGGTAAAGTTGCCAGATGGGGCTAAGTATCACAAGCATGTGATTTTCTTGGACCTAGATGGTGCCGACAACGCAGAAATAAATTTTTCCGCTGATGAGACTGATACTACGCTTTTCCCCTTTGGCGATGTGTTCACCAAAGAAGATGACGACCAGAGTTGCATTATCCATGAGGGCGTGGCCCCGCGAGGCGGTAGTCTTTGGCTGCAATGCGATGGAACTGCCACTACAATCAAGCACTACGCCTACGACCGGCGACTTTTGGGACTTTCAAAGTAGTGGCTATGCCACCTAAGCGGAGCGCAGACTAATGAAAAGTGGATTTGGCCGTGGGTTGAGCCGCCGTAGCGTAAGAGCAGAGATTGACACAAGGGCCGTCAAGACTGGGACTAACTCATATACTAGGCTTTTGTCTCACATCGCCGCGAACGCACAAAGCTTGACTGCGGACCAGACTACTGCGCTAAACAACGTGTCTCTTGGCGACATCACTGACTTCACCGGTACGCTAAATAACTACTGGCAGTTTGGAATCCCAGATCAGCAGCGTAGCGGCTCATACGCCGTGACTACTTACACGCCCACCAGCAACGGCCTTACGATGGTCACTTCGCACGCAGACACTAAGTTCAATGGCAGTGGCGTTGCCAAGCCGGTCGGTTTTTGGCGAATGATACACTCGCCAAATTTTGATATCGCCATTGACATCGACCAAATCGCAAATCAAACCAGCTTCCACTCTGACGAATGGCATGTTCACCTAGCCGTGTGTGTTGGTAGCTCATTCCGACATAACTCAATGTTTGCTGCTCGTTTGGAAAACAAAGGCGGTGACTGGACCTGTGCCCGTGTAATCAAGCCAAGCTACCAGGAGCAGTGGACTGGCGGTTACATTGATTCGATGGATGAGGGCCTGACATCGTTTGATGCCAGCTCGCCACCAACATATGTACGGCTTCGTATCCAGCATTCAAACGCCGACAGCGGATACAAAGCTTACTACCAAACTAACCACGGTAGTGCATACACAACGCTGGAAGATGGTGGCTCTACAACCCACCCTGGCGGCGTGACTGGCGGCACTGGTTTCTTTCAGATGCACACTAAAGACAGCAATGTGGGTGGCATGTATAACAGGTATGCAGTCGGTGGGCCTCACTGTGTGATTGTGGCAGTCGGAAGAAACAACAGCCAGACCCTTTCCAGTAAACAGGGTAGCTGCCGAGTGCGATTCGTAGACTTAAGCTAGGTGATATATGTATGTCTGGAGTCGAAAGAGGGGAGCCCCGAGGGACCAAGAAGTTGCGAGAGTTCAGGCCGCACTCGGCATTGACTCTGACGGACTTTTTGGACCAGCCACCGAAGCTGCCGTAAAGCAATACCAGTCTGATGTGTTGGGCGTGGATCGCAAGTACATTGACCAGGCCATGATGGAGTCTCTAGGGATGCCGGTTCATATGGGCATCGACGTATCGGCTTATCAGCTAGACACCGACTGGAAGGCGGTTGCCAGCGCAGGCGTGAAGTTTATGTGGCGTAAGGCTACCGAGGGCCAGACCCACGTTAACTCTGAGCGCGGCGATGACCCCGGTGACGGCATTGCGTTCGCCCGTGACGCAGTACGGGCTCAAAACCAGGGCATCCTTACCGGCTTCTACCACTTTGGCCGACCAGATACTGGCAGCTCTAATCCAGAGAAGGATGCACAGGCAGAGGCAGGACACTTCCTGCGATGGGTGTTTTCTGACTTGTCTGACTTACCGCCAGTAGTTGACTTGGAAAAAGGCCGCAAAAACGACCCTAACTACAACGCTAAGTGGCTGGTGAAATTTTGCGATATCGTCGAACAGTCGTTTCATAGACGATGCGTAATTTACACGGCGTCATGGGCATACGATCTGTACTTGAAGGGCGCTGACCCTGCTCTCATAGAGTACATCAAGCGCCGCCCACTATGGCTCGCAGACTACGACGGCAAACCCGACAATGAGACTCGCATCTGGGACGAATACAGCGTACACCAATTCACTGGAACAGGTTCTATTCCTGGCGTAAAAGGCAACTGCGATGTCAACTGGTCTGCCGGTGGCTGGATTGAGCGTCTCACTGGGTGTGCAGAATGAAAAACCTGCTGCACTTGCAGAGTGAGCGACAGGCCCTGATTGAGAGCCTGGAAGAGACTTTGCGCCTGGTAGAAAGCGGCGATTTAGATTCTGTATGCTGGGTCGCGTGCGGAAAGGAACTGACAATGCGTGGCGCTGGGGGCAGGGGCAATGTGCCTACGCTGCTCGGTGAACTGCGTCGGCTTGAGTTTAGCCTGCTGACAGGTGACTACCCAGGCGAGGACGAAGACGATGACCAGCTTGTGCATTAGTGTGGGCTTTATTCCAGATATGGATGTCTTCGATAAGCAATGCCTTGTTGGAGGCTCTGCTCGACGGCTACAAGCCTCGGTGCAAACACTGCGGTCGGCCCTGGTGGCATCACACCTACGACCGCTGCCCAGTTGGAGATACGTGGTATGAGCGACGAGATGAGAATACAGGCGCTTGAGGTCAAAGTTGACCAGGTGCTGGAGTGTCAGCGCCGCATAGAGCAAATTTTGATTGGCGACCCAACAGACCAAGATAAAGTTGGACTACTGGTCCGAATCGACCGGCTTGAGCGCACTTCAAGCGGCTGGGTACGATTTCTTTGGCTAGCAACCGGTGTCGTGCTAACTGCTGTTGTCGCATCACTCATAAACGGAGCATAGACATGACACCAACAAAAGCAGCCACGCTAGCAGCAGCCATCGGCACGCTTGCCACGTTCGCACTTAGTTACCTGGTAGACCTTGATGACACCCAAGCAATCGGCAGCGCCATTACCACTGTGGTAGCAGCCTTGATTGCGTTGTTTGTGCCTGCGCCTAAGTCGGCTGAGCCGGTCGCCTCCGAAGGCATCTCGGTATCACCGCGATATCACAAAGGCCCGGTCGAAGAGGTAAAGGTTATTGTGGAGGGCGACGATGCGTAAACGAAATTTGCTACTGCACCTAGCGGTCGCGGTATTTTGGGCAATTCTTGTGCTTTTTCCTGTCGGATGTGTAACGACCTGCGACACGCTTCAGATGCGTCGGGATACCCAGCCAGACGGCAAGGTAAAGCTCACGTACAAGTGCGGCGACAAAAGCGTTGAGCACCTTGTGAAAAAGCTGCCAACGTGCTTAGAGAAGTGCTTTGACGCAGCGGAAGCACCGTGAACGAAGAGCTACTAAAAGACGTTACTGGCGTGGCATTAGATGTTGTCCAAGGCTGGGTCGAGGACCAAGACCTACCTATACCTGGGTCCGCGTGGACGCTGCTTGGAGAGCTATTGTCCATGGGCTTCTCTGAGGCCTTTGTTGACAAGTTTGAGTCGGACGACATTAGGTTCGTCGATGGCGACAAGAGTGATAGCTGACCCAATTACCCTATCTCAAAGAGTCGTAGATCGTCAGATAAAGTTTGCAAAAGCCAGAGGCATGAAAGAGCTGGCAAAAATTCTTGACGAGGCCGCAATGGTCGGTATGGTTCACGAAATGGCTGAAACCGTCCACAAGTACCTGGAAAAACAGGGCATTTCTGTTCACGACTGGCAGGACTGGGAGTGAGCAAGTACGACGCGATACGGGATGACGTGTTGCGTCGTCTACAAGACGGAGAAAGCTACTCTGCAATCGGTAGGCACTACGGTATCCACCGCAACCAGGTCCGCCGCATACATCTAGGGAAGGCTGAGTCAGACTACGTCGAGGGCAACGGCACCCCGAAAGAAGTGATGGCTCGCCATGGGCTCGACCCTGAGCATTGGCACGCAGTCAAGGTAAAAGACTGGGAAGCCCAGACTAAGAACGGCATACAAAACCTATGCTCGACGGAGCTGCGGCGTAAAGACCCGGTCATTGAGGCTTTCAAGGACATCAAATGGAAGACTATACCCCGTAAGCCATTTGAGACTGAGCCTGCCACAAAGTGCATACTAGTTATACCGGACAGCCAGTGCGGGTTTCACCGACAGCTTGATGGAACGCTCGTTCCGTTTCATAATCGAGCAGTCTTGGATGCATGCCTGAAGGCAGCAAAAATGCTTGCTCCGCAGCTAGACACCATACTGCTACAGGGTGACATGCTGGACCTAAACCAGAGCACTCGGCGCTTTCCGAGGCCAGAGTCGTTTTCTGCTACCACATGGCCTGCGCTTCTAGAAGTGCGATGGCTGCTTGAGAAGTTGCGAGAGTGCGGAAAGCATAGCAATATCGTTTGGTTAGAGGGCAATCACGAGGCTAGGCTACACAAGGTCATGGTGGAGTCAGCCAGTGAGTGGGCGTGGATACCGCCCGTAGACGACCCCGATGGACCACCGATGTTGAGTCTGGAGCGCATACTAGACCTAAAGTCTATCGACGTTGACTATAGAGGTCCATATGGCTCACCGAAAGGCGAGTACTGGCAGTGGGGGGTTCGCTTCGACCATGGCGACAAGGTCGGGGCAAAGAGCGGCACCACTGTGTCTAAAATGGCCGATGGGCGCACGTCTCGTTGTGTTGGTCATGTACACCGTGCGGAGCTTTGCTGGACGCGCAGAGTAGAGCGCGATGGTGTTGAGCGCGACTGTTTTTACCTAACTCCCGGCTGCACATCGCATATAGACGGGGATCGCGTTCCGAGCGCAGCAGCACGTCTAAATTGGGCAAACGGCTTTGCAGTGCTATGGTTAGCTCCAGATGGCTGGGTTGAGCCCACCTTGGTGCGAGTACGTCCCGATGGACGTGCTATGCTCAATGGGGTAGAGATCCAGGGAGAGGACTACACCAAGGACTTACGGGAGCAAACCGGCTACCCGTACTAGGGAGCTAGATATGCCAAAGATAAAGCGCGGCGGGCACGAGTTTGACGGGCTGAACAAGCCGATAAAGACCCCTAAGCATCCAACGAAGAGCCACGCTGTGGTTATTTCTGATCAAGGTAAGAAACGTCTCATAAGGTTCGGCCAACAAGGAGTCTCAGGCTCTCCAAAAAAACCAGGCGAGAGCGAAGCCCACAAGAAGCGTCGGCTAGCCTGGAAGAAACGCCACGCAAAGAATATCGCTAAGGGGCCGACATCTGCGGCTTACTGGGCCAATAAGACGAAATGGTAGTAATTGCATCAACTTACAGCGAATAGGAGAGCATGATGGGACACAAAACAAGCGACCTGCGGGGCCGACTCAAAGATAAGATGAATGGCGAAGGCAAGAACGAGGACCACGAGACCATGAAAGAGGTCATCGAGGAACTCAAAGGAGCTGTAATTGCTCACCGCTCACAGCACGAGCGTCTCTCTGCTATTCTAAAGCGCATGGAGAAGGGTAAGTAAGATGGGTTATACAAAGCCTGCTCTACGAGAGCGCATCAAAAAGAAAATCATGGCTAGCACCAAAGGCGGTAAGAGCGGGCAGTGGTCCGCACGTAAGAGCCAGATGCTCGCAGCCGAGTACAAGAAAGCTGGCGGTGGCTATACTGGTCCAAAGAAAAAGTCTGCCAAGGCTCTCGACAAGTGGACCAAGCAAGAGTGGCGCACCGAGTCAGGAAAAAAGTCTCGCAAGACTGGTGAAGTGTACGCGCCTAAGAAGACCATCGCTGCTTTGAAGGGCAGCAAGAGGCTGGCCGATGCAAATAAAAAGAAGCGTCAGGCGACTAAGGCGGGTAAGCAATACGCGAAGCACGGCTTACACAAGGGTAAGAAGCGGTAGTGGATGACATAGCCTATCGCTCTGCCCATCGCGAAGACCGGTGGACATTCAACAAGCTAGAAGTTGGCATGCGAGCTGGGTGGGTATGCGGACCCTGCGGAGAGGCTGTGCCCCAGGATGGCGAGTACATTATCCGACCCGTAATGAATGTGCATGGCATGGGCCGGGGTGCCTGGGCTGAACACCTAGAAGAGGGCGACTTCCACGAAGCTCCTGGCTACTTTTGGTGCCTACGCGGCAATGATGACCACCAGATATCTGTTGATTACGAGCGCAAGCACGGCCAGTGGATACCAACGCTTGTGGTGCGCGGAGACAAGCCCAGAAACGCCCCTATGCACCGTTTTGAGCGGTGGACTAAGCTACCCCTGGATGAGGCTATTCCAGCGCCGGGGTGGCTATCAGGATTAGCCCACGATGGCACCCTCAACTTAGAATTTGTTGATGGCAAGGTCATCGAGGTTCACCTACGCCACAACCCGGACTTCCAGAGCGGTGAGCAAGTCATTATCCCAATATGGCATGACGATACGCTCGACTGGACTTACGAAGCGGCGGTGGAGTTTGGCAGGTGCGGCTTTGCTGTCGGGAGAAGGCGCGAGTAAATTTTTCGTAGCCTCAAAAAGTGCCGCCAGTGCTTTGGTTTTTCTCGACATCGACCACCCGGCTTTGGGTAGCGCACTGCCGTGACCCACGCCTGCCTCCAGGCAGTCCTTGAGCGACGTGCATAACATCGCCTGTCGGTCTTAGCTTTGATGCGCTGGATGTGGCTTATCCAGAACCTAGTAGAGCTATCAACATCATTTCTGTCCACATCGTATCGCTCTACCCACGGCCATAACTGCAACACACCGATGGCCTTTGGCTTTCCACGGCGGCTAAAACGATGATCGCCTTTGGCGGAAGGGTTGAACCCGCTCTCTACGGACGCAGCAGCCACTGACATCCCGAGCATGTAGTCGGGAACGCCCAGCTCTTGCTCAATCTGCAACATATGCATTGCCGTTGCGATGGCTTGGTCCCGCTCACTTTCCGCTATGGTCGGCGTGGAGTAGATGTACTCCACAATAGCTGCATGCCACAGAGCAATTGCTGCGATGCTCATACTGGCCTCACGGATTTTACAACCCACTGGCCTTTGCTGCGGTCCTGGTCGGGCCTTCGCATGTCATTGTTTCGCTTTGGCTCATATGCGTACAGGACTTTGGTTTTGTGCAGCCAGTAGGTGACTGACTGACCACCGTTTTGGGTGACGGTACGGGGCCAAAGGCAGTAGCTGGTTTTCAGCTTCTGTGTTCCGAACTTAGGCGTTGTCTTTACGATCATGTGCAATCTCCGAGTGACATAAGTAGCCACCAAATGGGCCATCCTAAAGAGGCGGCTGCAAAGTATTTCCACGGCATGCCGGTGGCCCGGTTGCTGCTGTAAATTACGCCGCCGGTGGTGGCCATGCCGATAAAGTATGTGCTGGTAAACAAATCCATTCTACGCTCCTTTTGGAGCGGCGGTATACGTTGCTATTTTTGCATAATCAAGTTTCTCCCGTCCGTGTGTGTGCTACTATTTTTTT